>Ga0206682_10000618_pt1 | contig 38163 bp, 30 predicted proteins | sample M240m12015metaG_FD_155444 | JGI IMG/M metagenome (GOLD analysis project Ga0206682, IMG submission 155444) | Ammonia-oxidizing marine archaeal communities from Monterey Bay, California, United States - M2 40m 12015 | ecosystem: Environmental > Aquatic > Marine > Intertidal zone | place: USA...
ACTTTTAATGCTAATGGCTTATCTGAGAATTGGGCTGTTGATCAGGTTGTTTTAAATGCAAACAATATTGTTGATGAGAATCGATCACTTTCAGGTTTGTGGGAAGAAACACCTGAAATTGTTAAATCAGAAACTAGTTTGAGTTCAATACCAGAAAATAGAACAATAAAAAAAGTAAGTAAAAGTTTGAATAAGCCATTATGGACAACAAAAGAAGAATATAACCGAATAGATAAAAAAGAAATATATAAAATTGACAATAGAAAGATAGAGATTCCAAATTTTTCAACAAGAAAGAGTGATGTTTTTAATATTTTAAATAGCTCACGTAATTGCGATGATCCTGAAAACTATACAGAAATAAATATAACTTGCACATCAGGGTCATGGCCCTCCGAAATTACATGGTCACTTCAAGATTCAATTAGCGGTGAAACTTTAATTGAGGGAATTGCACCTTTTGATACTTCCATATGTGTTATAAATGGTTGGTATAATCTTATTGCGGTAGATTCTTATGGAGATGGTTGGAATGGGGCGGTATTAACAATAACAGATTATTCGGGCAGTCAAATTTTAAATTTAGAAAATGTTTCTGGCACTGGTGGAACTTTTCCTTTTTATGTTGGTCCAATATATGGTTGTACTAATGCTTTTGCTGAAAACTATGATGAAAATGCAAATACTGATGATGGTTCTTGCGAATTTCTTCCGTGTGAATTAAATCGAACTCTTTTCTATTTAAATCCAGGATTATGGTCATCAGAAGTCAGCTGGTCAATAAAAGATTCCCTGGGTAATGTCTTGACTAACGGTATTGCGGATGAATTTAAAAGGCTTTGTTTAGATGACGGAGAATATAAAGCGCTTGGATTTGATTCTTACGGGGACGGTTGGAATGGTGGCAGACTCTTCGCCTTTGATACAGCCTTTTCTCAAATCTTGTCATGGTCTCTTGATGAGGGGTCTGAAGATAGTACTGTTTTTTATGTAGGACCTATTTATGGATGTACTGATATAAATGCAGATAATTATGATCCCTTAGCAACGGTAGATGATGGTAGTTGTGAGTATTTAAACTGTTTTGATAATCTGGGATATATTACTTATTTAGATGGTGATTCTGTTGATTTTGCCACCTCAAATTCATATTTATTCAACGGATTAAGTAATGGAACTGAATATGAATTAGGAGTTTCCGCGGTGTATGCTCAAGGTGTATCGGATATTCAAACTATAAAGTCAGTTCCTTGGAATAATGTAATGTTTAATCCTCTAATTATGGAAATGGATACTGTTACAAACGATAACTTCTTGTATGGAAGTTTAAACTTCTCAGTAGGTTTAGATTATTTATACACAACTCAATTTAGAATTAGAAATCAATATATGCCTCTTATTGATTATAGTAATAACCTTCTTTATGCAGGATTTAATGAATCGAACTTCACTTCATTTTTTGATCCTAGTGGTTTATTTGGTGGTTTATGGCAAATAGGAGATCAGAATGATGCTTCAAGTACATTTTTTGAATATGATGAATCACCAGATAGTACAACTTTTGCATGGATTAATGATGATGCAATTGGAGCTGGAGGAGGTTCAGAAAGTGCATATTTAATATCTGAACCAGTTCAGATAAGTGAAGGAGAAAAAGCATTTATTTCGATGGATCTATTTTTTCCTCAATCATTTGGTTCATGCAGCGAAGGTGATACTGATGGTGAAGGCTTTGGCGAAGATTTATTTTTAATGATCTCGGACGATTATGGAGATAATTGGATTATTATAGATTCAACCATGGGAGGGTATAATTATTGGAATACTCAAATATATGATATTTCACATCATCTAAATGGCATAGAGGATTTTATAGCTGCTTTATACTATACCGACTGTAATGGTAATTGGGCACTCGGAGTAGGTGTTGATAATTTTGTAATAAAAGTGGCTGATCCAGATGAAACTATTTTCATCAATCCAATGTCAGGTTGGATTGATGCTGGCGAAGAACTATCAATCGATATAAAAATTTCTAACGATAATCAGAATTTTAATGATACAGAATTGCAACTTGAGGCAGCTTTTGAGTCTTTATCCATTCCCCTGTATTTTGGAGCAAGTTTGGGTAATGAGAGCTATACAAATTTGATTAATCCAAGCCAATTCCAATTGAAACAAAATTACCCAAATCCCTTTAATCCAAATACTCAAATTGGATATACATTACCAAGAGAGGAATATGTCACACTTTTGATATTTGACATACTTGGACGTGAAGTAATAACGCTAGTTGATGAAATGAAATCTCCTGGGTATTTGTCTGTTAATTGGAATGGTTTGGATAACTTAGGAAATCATTGTGGAGCTGGAATGTATTTTTATCATTTAACAGCTGGTAATTTTAGTCAAACAAAGAAAATGGTTTTACTAAAGTAATTAAATCCCTGTTTATATTTTTTAATGACCAAACTTTGAATTCTATTTCCAGAATTTGGGGAAGAATATCACTTCTTAGGACTTAATAAGTTAATTCAAAAAATGCCTAAAACAATTTATTCTAGATTTTTTTAAACATATGAAATTACACTACAGTTTATTAATAATAATTACAGGGATTTTGTCGGGACAAAACAAAACTATCTCAGTTTTTGATTTTATGTCAAATGGACTGAAATCAAATGAAAAAGCACTTGAAATTGATTATTCGACTGAAGTGAAAAAAACTTTTAATAATTATATTAAAATGTTGAATGATGAGGATGCTAAAAATATATCACAATTTTTTTACTTCGATAGAAATATTTGGAACTCAGGCCCCGTATTCCATATTGGAGATAATTCTCCAATTGTTTTTAAAAATCCTCAAGAACTTGATTCTTTTTTCAAAAAGTGGAAAAATTCTCCAAAAAATAAAAATATAGATATTGAAATTGAGTATATGGAGGTAATCCCAATTTCAGGCGGAGAAGAATCTAAAATTTATAGTTTAGATGTTCATTCTATACGTCGGAATAGTAAAGGAGAAAAAATTAGAATTACAAGAAATCTGTATTTTTTCCAATCCGATAGAGTGAAAGGAATTAGAGGTCTTTTCACAAAATGGAAAGATTGGAAAATATATCTTGTATCTGAAGTGTAAATTAAAATTGATGATCAGTCTAGTTAAAACATAGTCGATTTTTAAATATCTACTCCTTATACCATGTTAAGTAGCCGATTATAACTCCTTGATTTAATAATATAAAAAAGATACTTATATCTTGTATCAACGAAGAAAAAATATTTTCACCGGAAGCATATTTCCATCCAAAAATAAATCCAAAAAATAAAATTGAAAATGGCACGAAAAATTTTGACATTTTCTTATCAATACTTTTTACGTTATCAACTATTCCCATTATGACTATTCCTTTATATTTGTTTTCTTAATTTAAGTATAAGAAGTAAGGTGAAAAACTTTTTAAAACTATACAAAATAAATTGACTACCATTATTTCATAAAAACAATTTTATTATAATTGAACTTGGATCATATTTTCCAGTTAAGATTAAATACAGAAATAAGATTACAAAAATAATCAATATTATTACTGATAAACATCCAAAAGAAAATATTTTTAAAAGTTTTTTTAATGAATATCTTAAAAAATCAAAGATAAGCAGAATAGATTGATTCATTTCATTAATTATTTATTTTTTGTAAATAAAAGACCACAAAGAACGACTAGAATTACATTTAAGTAGTTTCCATTTTGAACTGAAAGTGCAAGAGTAAAACCAAAACAAGCCGCAATGAAAAGTAGTCCTATTAGTTTCCACCTCGGAAGGGTTCTATCTTTTATTATCCAGTTTAACTTAAATTTGAACATTTTAATTAAAATATATAATGTAAATTTATAATTAGAACTTATTTAAATGATCAAAGATAATAAAAATATAAAGCTTCATGAGGAACCGTCGAATTTCAGGTCTATTCGAGTACCTGATAAAATTTGGAAATTAGTAAAGAAAGCCTCAAAAGGAAGTGTCTCTACAAATGAATATCTTCTATCAATAATTGAGAATGATTTAATTAAAAGAAAGATGATTAAAAAATCGGATAGAAAAAAGAGAAAGATCGTTTTACCTCATAGGGAATAAAAATAGTAGGTATTCTTTTTTTGTATATTAAGGATATAATAATGGAGGTTTTCTATGTCTTTTTTAAACATTTTATATAAATTTCAGTTAGTCATTCTTGGTGAAAATCCTAAAATTAAAAAACCCAAAGACCATTGGAAGAAGTATCGAAAAATTAAAAAAGGATAAGGATTACTATTATTATAAATAATACTTAGCATGTATTTAATCTGTTCTCATCGTTAAAAAATAATAACTCATTACTACTTAATTAATACAGAAAATTAGAATTGAATTTCACTTTTAAAGATAATTTAGTTATTCTTCAATTATTCTTATCTCTAACCCTTTCATCATGCTCGAAACAAAAAAAAATAGATTCTTACGACTACATTCAAGGTAAAGGTACTATAACAAAATTAGATATTGAAAAAAATAAAAAAGAATTATTTGATCAATATTTTAACAATATTCTCAGAGAAAGAAAAAAAGAAATGGATGACTCTGAAATTGAAATTGATAAATATAAAATTAAGTTTGATATAAAATATTTTGGATCAAAGCCATTGGAAGGATGGGAATTATATTTCTCTCTTCATGGAGGAGGAGGTACTCCGGATTCGGTGAATGAGAATGCATGGGAAAGACACAAAACGTTATACAAACTGAAAAATGGTATATTACTAACACCCCGATCCCCGACGAACACATGGAATATGTGGCATCAAGATCATGTCGATCTTTTTCTAAATAGATTAATTCAAAACATGATTGTGTTTCACGATATAAACCCTAATAAAATTTATCTTATGGGCTATTCTGCAGGTGGTGATGGGGTTTATCAACTGGCTCCAAGAATGGCAGATAGGTTTGCCGCAGCTGCAATGATGGCAGGACATCCTAATGATGCAAGCCCATTAAACTTACGTAATATTGGATTTACAATATTTATGGGTGGAAAAGATTCAGCTTATAATCGTAATGGTGTTGCACTAGAATGGAAAAATAGATTGAAAATATTAGAAAAAAATGATCCTGAAGGCTATAATCATCATGTTGAAATATATGAAGATAAAGGACATTGGATGGATGGGCTCGATACGACAGCTATACCATGGCTCTCTAATTATTCACGAAATCCATATCCAACAAAAGTGGTATGGAAACAAGATGATGTTACCCGAAACAGATTTTATTGGTTAAAAGTAGAAAATTCTGAAAGTTATTCTGAAATAACTGCTAGCATATTAGATCAAACCATTAGTATTGAAAAAACCTCAGTCTCTAAATTTATCATTCAATTGAATGATGATTTAATTAATATGAATAAACCTGTTATTGTTAAATACATGGATAAAATAATTTTTAGAGGTATAGTAAAAAGAGATATAAGTATACTAGAGAAATCTCTTAATGAATATGGAGATCCAGAGTCTTTTTATTATGGCCAAATTCCAATATCTATTGATTTAAAAAATAATTTAGAATAATCGTGCTATTCTATGTATAAAATATTATTTGTTTGTACCGCAAATATATACAGAAGTCGCTTTAGTGAAGAAGTATTCAACTATTTTGCTATTAAAAATAATTTGTCTACTCGTGCTTTTTCTGCTGGATTGATGGTTGGCTCCTATAAAACAAGAAAAATTTATAAACCAGCTTTAGACGAGCTTGATAGATTAAATATTGATCCAATTAGAGCAGAGGAGTTTTCAATTCATGTAGATGATATTGATCTAAAAAATTATAATATGATAATTTGTATGGATGAAAAAGAGCACAAACCAATGGTTGAATCGAACTCTAATGTTAAAGAAATGAATATAATATATTGGAATATAGTTGATGAACCATTAGCCTCAAGTAATATATCTCTTCCTAAGTGTTACGAAAAAATTCAAGAATTAATTTATAAAGTCACTGAAAAAATCAAGTAAAATAAATATCCAATTAAATCTAATGATAAGTTTTTTTTATCAATTAAAAAAATTGTAAATAATACTCTTTACAATCATAATATGTATATTAAAGGTACTTTATTAAAAAAATATAAAATAAATACGTATGCAGGGATCATAAAATAATGGGGGGGAGAATTAAATGAAAATATTACTAGTAGCTTTTCTTTTTTTATCAATTGTTTTTTCAACAACTATAAATATTCCTAGTGATTTTCCAACGATACAATCAGGAATAAACGCATCAAGCAACGGTGATACAGTTTTAGTTTCAGAAGGGACTTATTACGAAACATTATATTTGGATAAAGAAATTACTTTAGCAAGTAATGCAATTATGGATGATTTGGATGAAAATTGGTTAGAAAATATTACTATCCATCAAACGATTATAAGCGCATCAGAAGAGCCGATGAGCTCTAATTATGGTAGTTGCTTAGTTATAGAAGGTGGTAATATAAATCCAACAATTTTAGGCCTCACATTCCAAGATGGAATGGGAACAAACATGAAAACAACTGCATGTGACATTGATATAAATTCAAGATCAGGTGGAGCAATTTTATTATTCAAAGCCTATCCTACTATAACTTACAATAGATTTATTAATAATGGTCAGTCTCTATCTTCGGGATTAAACACCACTATTAATTCTGTAGCTGATGGAGGTGCCATCAGCTTATATGATGATGAAGATGTTGAGTTTGACGAGGATAGATCATCTTTAAGTCGTACTAATAATTTATATAGAACTATTCCCGATACTTTAAATATTAAAAATAATTATTTTGAAGGGAATAGTAGTGGAAATGGAGAAACTTTTTATTGTCATGGATTTGATGGTGCTATCAATGTTAGTGGAAGTGTATTTGAAAATATAGACTGTGAAACCTCAAGTGTAAACGAATTTGTTTTAAAATCCATTAATGATAATGCCGACTATATTCAGTTAAATATCTCTGGTAATTGCATTGAAAATAATACTATATATGTTTCAAGCCAAATAGGCGATGATAATAATTCAGGTACGGAGCTAGAGCCATTAAAAACCATAAAAAAAGCACTTTCTTTTGTAAAAAATGAGAGTGGAACAACTACTACCATATATGTGGAGGAAGGTCTCTATTCTCCACTAAATAACGGAGAAATATTTCCTATTGTTTTACCTGATAATGTTCATTTAATTGGAAGTGATAGGGAAACTACAATTTTAGATGCTCAAGCAAATCAACTGAAAGAATCAGCTGTAATGATAATTCCTGAATGTGAGAATGTTAAAGTTGCAAATTTCACATTAACAGGTGGTTATTCAGAAGGACATGGATGCTCTGGTGGTGGTGGATTACTCGTTACCGCTAATGACATGGATAATGAAGACAATAACGACATAAGAGAAAATCAGGCAATTATTGAAAATTTAATCGTTGAAGATAATCATTCTCATAATGGAGGAGGTATTTCTTTTTGGCGAATTAACGGTGCAACAATGAATAATGTTATATCCAGAAATAATATTGCAACATTTAATGGAGGAGGAATATTTGTTTATTGCTCGATGATGGATATGGAGAATATAGAATCTTCTAATAATGTATTATTAGGTTATAATTTTGGATTTGGTAATATGGCTTATGGTGGTGGAGTTATGCTTGCTGGTCTAATCAATGGAACAATTGAAAATGCTGTGATATCAAATAATACAGCGCTCATTGGGGGTGGAATTTTTACTACAGGATCATTAAATACGTGGACAATGAGTAACTCTTTAATTAGTGGAAATACAGCTTCCTATCAGGGCGGAGGGATTGAGTTTGTTGATAATGCTTCTCCAACGTTAATAAATGTTACTTTTGATGATAATGTAGCCAACGATAAGGGAGGCGGAGCTCTATCTATTGGAACTACTACTCCTGTTTTTGAAAATTGTACAATTACAAATAATTCAGCTTCAAATGGCGATGGTGGAGGTGCTTTTATTTTTAATGAGTGGAATTGGTTGACAAATCAAAATTTAGTAGGATCTTATCCAATATTTAATAATTGTTTTTTCGAGGGTAATACCTCCATTGACGGTGCAGCTGTAGGTTATGGAAAACCTGGACTTTGGGGCCCACCAGATGGAGCAACTTTTTACCGTAACACAATTGTAAATAATCAATCTTCAAATTATTGTGGTGGTATAAATATTAATGGAGGAAGTAGTGAAATCATCAATTGTACTATCATAGATAACCCCAATGGAAATACTGTAAATGGTTCTGGTGGCGTGGATGTAGCCTTCTCTGGAGTTACAAGAATTATTAATACTATTATTCGTGGAAATGCAAATTTTTATGGAGCTGAAGTTCTAGCATACAATAGTGCAGTTTTTTCATCCTTTAGTAATATCAAAAATATTGGAAATCAAGGAACTGAAAATATTGATGAAGATCCATTGTTTTATAATTCTGAGAATTTAGATTTTAGACTAAATCCAGAATCACCATGCATTGATGCTGGGAGTAGTAATATGGGTGCTTTTAGTATAGATAATTTGACAGATTATGATGGCTCTGCTCCAGACATTGGAGCATTAGAAGGCGGGGTATTACCAGCAATTACGGGCTTTGTAGTTTACCCTCAGATGAATTCAGTTATATTAACATGGAATCCTATCAGTGATGTAGAAGTTGAATATTATGCTATTGAAAGATCTGTGAATCAAGACTTTACGAATACAGATTCCATACAAATTCAAATTACAAATACGAATTATTTTGAAGATACTGAATTGATTTATGATATTGATATGTTTTACCGTGTATCCTATTACTCTGGGGTGCAAAGTGAATATTCAGATACAATTTCGGTTTCTGTAGAATGGTTAAATAATCAAAACGATTTATCCTTACCGATTCAATTTAAATTACATCAAAACTATCCAAATCCATTTAACCCAAAAACAAAAATCAATTATGATATCCCCTACCATAATAATGTAAGTATAATAATAAGTGACATTAAAGGTTCTGAGATTAAGTCTTTAGTTAACCAAAGGCATACTCCTGGTAAATATAATGTAATATGGGACGGAACAAATAATAATGGCGATAAAGTTGCAGCGGGAATATATTTATATAAAATTCAATCTGGAAACTTTACATCAACGGAGAAAATGATCTTTTTAAAGTAGCAGGTTTTTTAAGTTTATACCCACTTCATTAAAAGTCATATATTTATGGTTCCATTAAAAAAACTTCTAGAAGCTTACAGGATTAACCATTCGGAGGAGGTCACAACAGATGAGGTCTTGGACTTTTTAGAAAACAGTGGCTCTATAGATGAAAATAATTTCAAAGGTCATTTTACTGGATCTGCATGGGTTGTGAATCCCTTTAAAGATCATGTCTTAATGACACACCATAAGAAGCTGGGTATGTGGTTACAACTTGGAGGGCACTCAAACGGAGAAAATGATTTGTTTAAGGTTGCATTACGTGAAGCTAGAGAAGAATCCGGAATTCAAGAAATTATAGGTCTAAGTAAGAATATTTTCGACCTTGATATTCATACCATACCTCAGCAAATAGATCAGCCATCTCATAAGCATTACGATATTCGCTTTTTATTCGAGGCTGATCCTTTGGAGACAGACATTATCATTAGTGAAGAATCTCATGATGTAGACTGGATACCATTGGATAAGGTTCTTACATTTAATTCTGAAAAATCAATAAATAGAATGGTTCAGAAAACAAAGCTTTTAAAAATTGGAAAATTGATATAGAGTGGTTAAAAACATAATTTTTATTTATATTTTTACTAATTTAGTTTTTAATTAAAATAGGAATAAAATATATGTCTCTGCAAGACCTAGGAAACCTTGGTGAATTAATTGCTGCATTAGCAACTGTGTTAACCTTAGGTTATTTAGCCCTTCAATTAAAGCAAAACACAAATGCCTTAAGATCTCAGACCTTTCAACAAAGTAGTATGGATATGAGCCTAACTGCTAATGCTATTTCAAGTAATAACGAGCTTGCTTCAATTTTAATTAAAGCAAAAAATAATCAAGATGATTTGAATCCTGTTGAGAAATTAAGATTCCATTTTTGGATGCTAGTTGCAATTAGAAGGTTTGAAGCCATTTATGTTCAAAAAGAATATGGTTCTATTGATTCAATTAGAATAGAGGGGTTTGAATATTCGATTATTTCATTGCTTGCAAATGGAGGAGCTTCAGAATGGTGGAATTCGACAAAAAATGCTTTTAGCATTGATTTTGTTAATTATGCTGATTCAAAATTAAAAAGTGGGAAATATAATATCCCAATACACCCAACAAATAAAAATCAATAAATTTTTATATTCGACAATAAATATTAGTGGATTTTAAATCTATTCTTGCCATATCTGTTATCTGTGTTCTTGGAGCTATCTCTCCAGGTCCAAGTCTAGCTGTAGTGATAAAAAATACTATTCAGGGAGGTCGAAAACAAGGCGTCTTAACTGGTATTGGTCACGGCTTAGGTCTAGGTATGTATGCTTTTATATCCGTAATGGGTCTTTCCTCCTTGATTACTGATAATAAACAACTTTTTACCATGTTACAGATAATGGGTTCTTTCTTTTTAATTTATATTGCTGGTAAGATGATCTTAAACCAAGCAGATAAACATCAGATCAAAATTGATAAAGAAGAAACCACTAAAGGATTTTTTGAAGGGTTTATGATATCATTTTTCAACCCAAAAGTTCTGATGTTTTTCACTGCAGTTTTTAGTCAATTCATGGCCGATGATTTAACCTTAAAAGATAAAATATTAATGGCTTCAGTTGCCGGTGCTATTGATATTACATGGTATGTTCTAGTTGCAATCGTACTAGCTGGAACTAAGTTATTAAATACCTTAAAAAGTAATTCAAACTACTTTGATAAGATAACAGGCTACACGCTTCTATTTATAGGAATATTTATGCTTTTAAAGCAATTTATAGATCTTTAAGATCTTTGAGCAACTGTTGTAACATATCCTTGGCATCCCCAAAAACCATGATTGAATTATCATAGCCAAATAATTCATTTTGGATACCTGCAAAACCTGTATTCATTGTTCTTTTATTTATAATTACAGTTCTTGATTTATCAACATCTAAAATAGGCATTCCAAAAATTGGTGAGGAGGTATCGTGTCTGGCAGCAGGATTTACAACATCATTTGCACCCAGCACTAATGCAACATCACAATCTTCAAATTCTGAGTTTATTTCATCAAGATCTTTAAGTTGCTCATAAGGAATATTTGCTTCAGCCAATAAAACATTCATATGCCCAGGCATTCTACCTGCAACTGGATGTATTGCATATAAAACTTGTTTACCTTGTGCTTCTAAGTATTCTGCAACTTCACGAGCTGAATGTTGTGCCTGCGCCACAGCTAGGCCATAGCCTGGTACTATAATAATTTTTTCAGCGGCATCAAAAATCATTGCAGCTTCTTCAGTTGAATAACTTTTTATTGCAACCTCTTTTCCAGAAGCATTACCCGAAGATTCTTGTTTTAATCCTACTGCACCAAATATCACATTAGCAAGGCTACGATTCATACCTTTGCACATAATATTAGTTAAAATAAGTCCGGATGCTCCAACTAAAGCACCTGAAATAATTAAACCATTATTCATCAATACAAAACCCGTAGCAGCCGCAGCTACGCCAGAATACGAATTTAATAATGAAACAACTACTGGCATATCCGCTCCACCGATTGGAATGGTAAGCGTTATTCCAAGCACAGCTGAAATTGCTATGAGGTAATAAAAGTATTCTATTTTTGTAGGAGAGGAAATAGATAGTAAGACACCAGCAACTAACAATGCAATAGCAAGCATAGCATTCAGTAATTGTTGACCTGGAAATACAATGGGCTGTCCACTGATGAAACCTTGTAACTTTCCAAAAGCAATAAAACTTCCGGTTAGGGTAAGAGTGCCAATAAAAACGGAAATACCTATGGTTGAAATCGTAAAAGTGCTAATCTCTCCACCCTTTAAAAATTCTGCTGCAGCGACTAAAGCTGAAGCACCACCTCCAAATCCATTAAAAATGGCTACCATTTGTGGCATCTGAGTCATTTCTACTTTAGTTGCAAATAGAGCACCAACTATGGATCCAATGATCATACCGATGAGTATGAGTTTTAAATCGATTTGACCATTAGATAATAAAGTAGCTATAATTGCTATAAACATACCTAATGCAGCGATAAAATTTCCTTCCCTAGCCGTTTTAGGATGACTTAATTTTTTTATTCCAAGTATAAATAATATTGAAGCAAGAACATATGATAGGTTTGATAATAGCATGGTCTTCCTTTATTTTCTTTTAAACATTTTTAACATTCTGTCTGTAACCATAAATCCACCTACAACATTAACTGTAGCAAATATTACTGCTAAGAGCCCTAAGTAGCTACCCAGACCACCATTTATTTCTGTAGATATAATAGCCCCAACTACAGCAATCCCTGAGATTGCATTGGATCCGCTCATCAATGGAGTATGAAGAGTGGGAGGTACTTTTGTGATTATTTCAACGCCAACAAAAATAGCTAAAATAAAAACTGTAAGAATATTGATGTCCATAATTTATATTTCCTCTAAGACTTTAGATGTTTGTTCATTTGTTATCTTGCCGTTATGTGTAAACATAGCTCCCGAAATTATCTCATCTTCTAGGTCTAAATTTAAAGTTGCATCTTTTATCATATAACTCAGGAAAGATGTAATGTTCTTTGCATATAGTTCGCTTGCATGAACTGGCATTGTCCCGGGAATATTTGAAGTCCCATCAACAGTAACATGATTATGTTTGATTATTTCATCTTTCTTAGTCAATGCACAATTGCCACCATTTTCAGCAGCAAGGTCCATAATTACAGATCCAGGTTTCATTGACTCTACCATAACTTTGGAAATTAGCATGGGAGCAGGTCGTCCAGGAATAAGCGCGGTGGTTATAACTATATCAGCCTTTGATAGATGCAAATGCATTAACTCTTGTTGCTTCTGCTTGTATTCATCAGATGTTTCCTTTGCATATCCACCTTCCCCAACACCATCATCTGAATCTGATTCCACTTCAATGAATTTGGCACCCAAAGATTCTACCTGTTCTCTGACAACCGGGCGGACATCAAATGCCTCAACTTGAGATCCAAGTCTTTTTGCAGTTGCTATTGCTTGGAGTCCTGCAACACCGGCTCCTATGATAAGTACTTTTGCAGGTCTGATTGTTCCTGCCGCAGTCATTAATAATGGCATGTAAACACCTAATCTTGTCGCTGCTAACAAAACAGATTTATAACCTGCTATATTTGCTTGGGATGATAGGGCATCCATTTTTTGCGCCAGGGTTGTTCTGGGAATAAGGTGCATCGAAAAACCTGTAATTGATTTTTCTTTAATTTTTTTGACATATTCTAATTCTCTAGCTGTTTGGCAGAAAGATATGATGCAGGAATTACTTTTCATCTCTTTAATTTCATTAATTGATGGAGCCATGACTTTCAATATAATGTCCGCTTGGGCGTATGATTTTAGGGGATTGTTAATAATGACCCCACCTTTTTTTTCATAGTCCTGATCAGAGATAAAGGATTTTAGGCCAGCATTTGATTCAATTTGTACTTGTAAGCCTGCTTTTATTAAATCTTTTACTGTGTCGGGCGTTGCTGCTACGCGAGTTTCATTCGGTAATTTTTCTTTAGGTATAAATACAATCATTTTCGTTTTCTTTTTAATATAAGTTTTTTAATAGGGGCTGAAATTAATACGAATAATTGCAGATTTCATCCTGAATTAAATTGTATTTCTAACTTAAATTTTCATTCATTAAAAGTATGGTAAAAATGAAACATAAATTATTAGTGTCTATTTTTCTCTTCTCAAGTGCCTTTTCAGAAATGATTTTAATTCCAGAAGATTACGATTCAATACAGTCAGCTATTGATGCTGCAAGTACTGGAGATTCTTTGATTGTTTCTCCGGGTACATACTTGGAAAATATAGACTTTTTAGGAAAACAAATATTAGTTAGTTCTGAATATTATATCGATTCTGATTCTACGTTGATTGGCGCTACAATTATTGACGCCGGATCTATTGCGAGTGCAGTTACATTCAAAAACAATGAATCATTTACTTCTATTCTTCAAGGTTTTACTCTTCAAAATGGAATAGGAAATAATGAAGACCCTGACGAAAATGGTTCTTTCTACACCTATGGTGGAGGTATTTATTTTGAAGATAGTTCCCCTACAATTAAAAATTGTGTTATTCAAAACAATACGGCAAATCAAGGAGGCGGAGGTGGTCTTTTCTGTTATAATGCTTCACCTGTTTTTTGGGGATGCTTAATTTTAAATAATACTACGGATGATGTGGGCGGAGGACTATATGGAAGAGAAGGATCTGAACCTAAATTTTATGATTGTACTTTTGAAGCAAATACTGCTGAGTTTGGGGGTGGTTGTTATCTACGAAATGAATCAGTTCCTGAAATGGAAAACGTAATCTTTTTAAATAATATTGCGAATAATTCAGGCGGTGGTATATCGCTGAAAGACAATGCAGATCTATCTGGCTCTAATGTTGAGATAGTTGGAAATGAAGCAGATGGTCTCGGAGGAGGGCTTTATATTAATAATGCTGACCCATCATTTAATTTTTTATTAATTGCTGATAATCTCTCTTCATCTGGCGGTGGTGGCTATATTAGAAATAACTCTTCTGTAGATTTTACAAATACCACTATTTCAAATAACTCAGCAGGTTTATATGGCGAGGGTTTATATCTAAGAGACGATAGTGATTTAAGTTTTTTAAATTCAATTATTTGGGGAAATGGGTCAAGCCAATTATACTTTAGATCAAATGGTGAAGAGGTTCAAGTAACCATTAATTATAGTTTAGTTCAGGATTTGCAAGACGGAGTAATCCAGAATGATAACGGTGAGCTTATTTGGGGCGATGGAAATTTTGATGAAGAGCCGTATTTTTGCAATGCGCCATCTGGCGATTATTATATTAGAGAAAATTCTCCTTGTTTATACGGTGGAGAGGAAGGGGCTCTTGTCGGATGCTTTGAGCCTGGTTGTGGTCCTGTGAATGCAGGACCTGTGTGGTATATTGATGCATCCGGTAATGATGAGAATGATGGAAGCCTTACAGCTCCTTTTTCAACAATTCAACGAGCAATTACAATCTCTGTTGATGGAGATACAATTAGATTAAATGAAGGTATCTATACTGAAGATATAGACTTCCAGTACAAAAACCTTGTCCTTGAATCAATGGCGTATTATTCGAACGATATGCAGCTTGTTCAAGAGACTAGTTTTGGTTCAAGTTTTGTAGGTGGTAGTTGTTTTGTTCTGGATGGACCTTCAAATAATAATGCTAAAATTAGAGGATTATCTTTCAGAGGCGGATCCGAACCTAATGGAGGTGGTTTAGTAGTATCTAACTGTTCACCTAAGTTTGAAAACTTAATCATTGAAAATAATAATGCTGAGATTGGAGGTGGTGTTTACCTATCTGATTCTGATGCTGAGTTTGGTGATATTATTGTGAGAAATAATGGTGCCAACCTTGGTGGTGGTATCTATATTTCTGGTGGTTTACCTGTTTTTACTAATTTATTACTCTCAGAAAATGTTGCATATTGGGGAGGCGGGGTATATACTCAGAACTCAAATTTTACAGTTTTATATTCAACAATAAATAAAAATGAATCATTTATTGAAGGTGGTGCATTATATCAAAATGGAGGGGTCAGTGATATTCAGTGGACATCATTTGAAAATAATAATGGATATGATTACGGGGGTGCAATTGTAGTTAATCAAGCTACTGCAAGGTTAGATCAAATTACATTCGCAGGAAACTCAGCTGGGATTGGTTCTGCGGTGTCCATGAATAGTTCTGATGTTATAATCACAAATTCCATTTTATGGTCAAATTTTGGAGCATTGTTCTATTCTCCTAGTGAAAGTGGTGTAACCTCATTGGGGATTTCATTTTCTAATATCCAAGAAGGTGTTGATGTTTTGAGTGAGATGAGTTCAGTTATTCTTGTAGACGGAGGAAATAATTTTGACGTGGATCCTGATTTCTGTGATGTTGATGCCTATCAGTACAACCTGCAAGAATTGTCAAGCTGTCTGACTATGTCAGAATCTGGTAATATTATTGGTGCACACGTTCTCAGTTGTGATCAAGTCTTGTCAAGTTTAAAAGAGGTCGTACCTACTAAATTTTCTCTGATGCAAAACTATCCAAATCCTTTTAACCCAGCAACAAATATAAAATTTGAAATTATTAATCGTGACTTCTATGACTTAAAAATATATAATTTAAGTGGACAATTAATAATCAGTCTTTTTTCTGAGATAAAAGAACCTGGTTTTCATAATGTTAGTTGGAATTCTTTAGATAAAAATGGTTTTAAAGTTCCAACCGGTACATATCTTTACGTTCTAAAAAATTCCAAATACAATCAAACAAAAAAAATGCTTTTAATAAAATAGTGATTTAAAACACTTATAAGTGCTTTTTTACCAACTTTATGTTTACTTTGATGGTATATTTTAACTATTCAAATAATCATGGAGTCATAAATTACTACCATCAAAAAAACTATTATCAGTACTTTTATCATTCTAACAGTGGCTCTGGGTCAAGATATTGATGGTTTTATTGGTCATTGGATTGGAACTGAAGATTTAAATTCGCCATCTTCATCTTACCAATACAGGAATATTTCTATTCAGATTAAATATGGTGGTGAAAGAGAAGGTCTTTTAGTTTTTAATTCCTCATCAAATTTTTTGCATAATGAAGATTTAAACTGGGCTTATCATTATTTGGGATATGACAAGGATAATAATAAGGTCACATTTATGAGAAGATTTCTAACTCCTCTTGGGGTTCTAGGTTATGAAGAAATTCAATACAATATTATTGAATATAGAGAGGACTTTTTATTAGCGGTACATGAGTCAATCACGGGTGATGTCTTCCATCAAATTAGAATTGAGAAAAGTTTCTTAGACGTCAAAAAAGTAAAGCCAGAACAGTTTACTGTTTTAGATAATTACCCTAATCCATTTAATCCCAAAACTAAAATTAATATCTTCATCGAAAAAGACGCACACATATCTCTGGACATATTTACAATTAATGGACGAAAAATCAGAACACTTTTTAATGGTAGTGTTTCATCAGGTGTAAATCAGTTTACATGGGATGGTAAAAACAGTTATGGTGAAAAAGTTTCAAGTGGTATCTATATTAATACATTAATGGAAAATGGTTTTCTGATTGGCAGTAATAGAATGCTTATGCTCAAATAAGCGATTTTTATTTATTATCAATTATAGTTTGAACCAAAGAAGTATAAGGCGCTATACTTCAAGATGATTTTTTCAATTATTCATTTCGTACGTTTTATAATAATCTCAATCATTTGTTTCTCAAATTTGAGTGCTACATGGTTTGATGATATACCAAGGGAGATAGTACTTCCGGATGGTAATAGGATTGCTTGTTATGTAAGTGGTGATCAATACCTTAGAAGATTACATGATGAAAATAACTATACAATTGTATTAAATAAAGATGATGGTTTTTATTATTATGCTGAAAAAAACTTATTTAATGAGTTGGTATCTTCTGCTTATAAGGTTGGATCAGTCGATCCAAGAGAAATAGGAACCGAACCAGGCCTTTCACTTGGTTATGACCATTATATATCAAAGAAAAATTTTTATGAGTCCAGCAATAGTGGCTCCAGACCAAACAGAGATGCACCAAGCTCTGGAGAAATTTCACAGATAAATGTTTTTATTAAGTTTGCAGATGATCCTGATTTTCCTCAACCGCGAGCTTATTACGATGAAGTATTTCAAACAGAATTAGATGAGCCTTCTCTTAAACATTATTATCTTGATATTTCTCATGACTCTCTAAGAGTCAATACATTACATTATCCAGGGACATTTACAGGTTCTAACACTGCTTATATTGATTCATATAATAGAGCATACTATGAACCTTTTACAGCAGCAAATACACAAGGCTATAATGGTGATGCTGATAGATCTCAAAGAGAGCATACCCTTTTAGCTAATGCTCTTAATTCCATATCTACAAACATTTCACCGGATGTTAATGTTGATGCTAATGAAGATGGTTTTGTTGACGCCGTTTCTTTTGTAGTCTATGGAAACCCTGGAGATTGGTCTGATTTATTATGGCCACATAGATGGAATCTATATTCTCAAGATGTGACAATAAATGGTGCCCAGGTTTATGATTATTTATTCATGCTGTCTGAATCTTGGTACTTTAATGTTGGAGTACTTTGTCATGAATTTGGACATGTCTTGGGGGCCCCAGATTATTATCATTATTCTTCAAGCGGAGCTCCCACACCAGTTGGAGGCTGGGATCTCATGGCTTCCAATAGCAATCCTCCACAGTTTCCAAGTGCTTTCACACGTTGGAAATATTTTAATTGGGGAGAGCTAGTAGAAATTACTCAAAGTGGAACATATACATTAAATTCACTGCATGAGGTGAATAACAATGCTTTTAAAATTGCATCGCCTAATTCAGATTCAGAATATTTTGTTGTGGAATACAGGAAACAAGAAGGAATGTATGACGCGAATGCTGTAGGTGCTAGGTCTGGCTTAGTTATTTACAGAGTAAATACACAAGCGGGCAACGGTAATGCTCAGGGGCCTCCCGATGAATTATACGTATATAGACCCGGTGGAACGATTAATAGTAATGGGAGCTTTGAGGCAGCGCCATTTAGTTCGGATTATGGTTTAACTGAATTTAATGATAGTTCTGATCCCGCATGTTTCCTTTATAATAACGGTAACTCAGCTGATGGGGGTCTCAACATATATAATATCTCTAACTCTGGTGAGACCATGTCCTTTACCGTTTCATTTGGTTCTCCCGAACTAATTGTTATTCCTGAAAATCTGAATTTTGATTTGCACATAGGAGAGAGTCAAAATCAAGTAATTGAAATCATAAACAATGGAGATCTTGAAACAGTTCTTAGTTACGAGGCAAGCCTAGTTGGAGAAGTACCATTTAATAATCCGCAAGGAGGTCCTGACCAAGGGGGCTATTATTGGTCAACAGTTTTTGACGAAGATGAAAATGTTGCAGCTGGTTGGGTTGATTTAACTGATATAGGAATTCCACTTCCCTTAAACCATAATGATTATTTTTCTGATCAAACGATTGATCTTCCTTTTGATTTTACTTTTTTTAATGAATCGTATGACTACTTACAAGTGAATGCTAATGGTTGGGTTGGATGGGAAAGTGCGAATGAGCAAGTCTGGTTAAATGACGAATTGCCATCAATTAACTTACCTAGGCCTGCAATTTTTGGATTTTTTGATGATTTAAATCCAAACAATACTAATGGAAACTCTAATTCTGCGGGAAATATATATTATCACTCAAATGATGAAAGAGTTGTGGTGTGGTTTGAGGATATTGTTCGTTGGAATACTACCGATTGGGGTGTGTATGATTTCCAGATTGTTCTATACTCCAACGGATCCTTTGATATTAATTACAAGACCATGGATGGCACTCTTAATTCTGGAACAGTAGGTTTTCAAAACCAAGATGGATCTCAAGGTACTCAGATTGTTGCAAATCAACAATATATTTCCAGTGACATGAGTATTATGGTAAAAGCTGTTGAAGGTGAAATCCCTTGGGGGACTTTAACCTCCGAAACAAATAGTCTTATTGGAATTTTAAATGGACAAGAATCAAATTTTATTAATCTGCAATTAGAAACTGGTGATCTGTCTGAGGGGCTTTATACTGCATCAGTTAATGTCACATCGTTCGATGCAGATCCAGTTTCCATTCCGGTAAATTTAAATATTACCGATGGTGTGACTATACCTCAACTTCCTATCATCGACATATCCTCATCAATTACTGGCATTGTCGCTCTTCCAGACGATATTGATTCCTTGTTCTTAAATATTGCTGAACGATACACCCATATTCAAACACCAAACGGTGATTATATTCAGTTTTTAATCCAAGATGAGATATCTGAAGAAATGGTAGTACATGCAAGGAGTGTATTGGAGTTCTATTTAACAAATATTCCCAGCTCTAACTTTGGAAGCAATAAATCTTCAGTAGCAAATTCAATTGCACAAAGTAACGCAATTATGTTTCTGCTTAATGATGAAGATGAATATGAAAATCCTTTTTTAGAGGCTGTTTATGATTCTGGAGTGAAAGGACAGGACTTACTTTCAACTGAGATTTTTCCAGAGGGTGTCGAGGAATACAATCAAAGCTCAGCTAGAAATGCAACTTATGAAGAGATTCTGCACTTCGTCCATGCATATGGTATTCAGTCAGCAATTCCATGGATGCAAACGGAATTATTAGTCGCAATGAACCAAGCTATTGAGAATGATTATTATATCCCTCTATCGGATTTGCCAGTTGAAGACTACGATGAAGAGTATTTAGCTATGGGTTTAGAATGTTATTTTGGGCTATGGGCGCACAACCCCAATGGCGATGGGTATTCTGGTGATAATGAATATGCTTTTAACACAAGGCAGGCAATGGAATCAGGTGACCCTCAGTTGTATGAGCTTATAAAAGATTTTTTTGGTGAATCTTTATTATATACTCCTTTTCTTCCCAATATTTTTGAGGGAACTTTTTCTATGAGTTATAATCCTGAAATAATTTACACTCATAAATCACAATATTTAGACAATGTTTCTCTTTCCGGGTCCTTTGCAGTAGACATACTCGGAAATGATAAAGATAATAAACTAGAAGGTAATTTTGCTATAAATCATTTTAATGGAGGAGCGGGTGATGATCTAATCATAGGTTATGAGGGCATAGATCGATCTATTTATGTAGGTATTCGAGATGAATACATGCTCGATATTGTTACTGATTCCTCAATCCAAATTATTGATTTAGTTCCAAACCGTGATGGAATTGATACGCTATACGGAATAGAGGAGTTAGAATTCAATTTAGCTGTCTACGACTTAGGCGAGATGTTGGAGCAAGAGCAAGAAAATTCCATTCCTGCACAATATTTACTTAAGTCACCGCACCCAAATCCGTTTAACCCAAAAACACAAATTAATTTTGAAGTTCCAGAACAGAGTTTTCTAACAATCTCAATTTATAATTTAAATGGGAAACTTATTAATGTACTCACTGATAAAGAATATAGTTCGGGGAGGTATCAGTTGGATTGGAATGCGGATAATCAATTTGGGCAAGTTGTCTCAACCGGCATGTATTTTGTACGGTTCTCGTCAGGCGCATTTAATCAAACAAAAAAAATACTTTTTTTAAAGTAGTGTAACGTAAATGTGAGTATAATCACACTTCTTTTCGTTTATCTTTTTACTCGAGTAGTACGTTATTCCTGCTTAAAAGGTAAATAAAAAATAATTTTTTTAAAAAATAGAAATAGGGAGAAGCAATAAAATGAATTTCAAGCGTAAATCATCTTCTGGTTTTACAATGATAGAAATTATGGTTGTAGTTGTAATCGTGGCTATACTAGCCGTGATTGCACTTCCAACGTACTTGACTTATGTTGAAAGTGGCTATGCTTCTGAGGCAAGAACAGTAATGTCAAATATTAACAACGCTTCAAAAATGTACTATCAAACTCGAGGAGAGTGGCCATCTGAAGTTGATGAATTAGAAAGAGCAGGGCAACTGGATGTCAGTCGCTCTACAAAATTAAAATGGACTTTTGATTTGCAATTGAATGATCAAGGTGGAAGAATTACTGCTAGTAGCACTGAAGAGATGTCCGGTGGTCCGGGTAAGCAAGTTGTGTATGATGCAGATTTAGGTAAGTTTACCGGGTATGGATCTCCTGAGGGAGAGTAGTTTTCAATGGATCTAAACAAGTTACTGTCATACTCAGTAGATAGTGGAGCATCAGATCTTCACTTGAGTGTTGGCTCCATTCCAATGGTTCGAATCAATGGTACAATGCAGAGACTTAACATGGAAGCTCTTATTCAAGAAGACATGGATTCTATTATTAAGCAATGCATGGATTCAGAACAAATAAAAACCTTTGAAGAAAAAAAAGAAATTGACTTCTCGGCTAGTTTAGAAGGTAAGGGTCGATTTCGTGTAAATATTTTTAATCAAATAAAAGGTTCTGCTGGAGTATTTAGAACTATTCCGGAAGTGGTAAAAGATTTTGATGACTTGGGTATTCCTCCAGTCTTAAAAAGCTTAGCGATGATAAATAGGGGTTTAGTTCTTTTAACAGGTCCAACTGGATCCGGTAAAAGCACGACCTTAGCAGCAATGGTGGATCATATTAATATTCAAAAAAAATGTCATATTATCACTATTGAAGACCCGGTTGAATATTATCACGAGACGAAAGAAAGTTTGATTAATCAACGTGAGCTAGGTGTTAGTACTCATAGTTTTGCCAATGCAATGCGATCTGCTTTGAGGGAGGATCCTGATGTCATTTTAGTAGGTGAGATGAGAGACCTTGAAACAATATCCTTAGCTCTTACAGCTGCAGAAACGGGGCACTTAGTTCTTTCAACTCTTCACACTTCGAGTGCCGTAAAAACTATTGATCGAATAATTGATATTTTCCCTTCTGGGCAGAAAGGTCAAATAAGATCAATGCTTGCTGAGAGTTTGGAAGCTGTAGTTGCTCAAAAACTTCTTAAAACAAAAGATGGCAAAGGGCGAACGCCTGCTTGTGAAATAATGATAGCCAATACTGCAATTAGAAATCTCATAAGAGAAGATAGGATTTATCAGATACCTTCAATAATTCAATCTGGAGGCGTTGAAGGAATGCAGTCACTAGATCAGGATCTTCAGAGGTTAGTTTCAAAAGGTGAAATTGAAAGGAAAATGGCCCAAAGTATTGCTGAAAACCCAAAACTATTTGCACAAAACATTTTATAATTAATATGAAAAAGACTAGCTCTGGAATTAGTTTTATTGAAGTGATGACGGCGACGGTTGTTATTTCAATCGCTTGTGTAGGGCTTATGATGGGTGTCGTTCACGCTAGAAGCGAACTACATTCTTTAGAAATTAAAGAGCGAGCGACTGAAGAGTTATTGAATTATATGGAATTCTGGAAAGGTAGAGTTGCAGATGGTCGATTATCACCAAGTGAACGTGCTGGTGACCCTGATGGTGATGCGATATATTTAGTTGGGGGACTTAATCAAAAAAATTCGATTGAAGCGCGATTATATTATGATTTACGAAGATTAAATGGGTTCAATGAGTTTGGCTCAACTGATTTCACAAGGTACGAATTGGAATGTTGGATAAAATGGTCAGACCGTTTTTCTTCACCTGGTTCAAGATATTCTAGTCGCGTGAATAGAGAACGTAAAATCTCAACCATTATGACTGTATTTGAACTCTGATGAAAAAATATCTTCGAAAATCTTTTTCAGGAATGACTCTGGTTGAATTATCCGCAGCGATTGTGGTAATGGCTATCATTGCATTAGGTATGACCAGTGGAGCTCAAGCTGTTATGCTTCATTACCAATCTGATACGGTTAGGCAAGATATTCGACAGTATGGTAATAACATTATGCGTGAAATCACCAGAGAGCTTAATCTCGCTCAAAAAGTAGAGATTGGAAGTCAAAACGGGTTTGCTACTATAAACTTATACGAATTCTTTACGGATATATCTCCATCGATAGCAATATCATGTAATCAGAATTCTGGAATAAAGTTTAATAATAGCGTACCGGTTAACGGTGTTTTGAATTTTCCCAATAGGGGTGTATTCAGAGGAGAAAATCAAAGAACTGTTTATGTTGATGATTTTCTTGCTAACTACGAGATGCAAGGAAGTCCAAGTCTTTCCTTATTTAAAAATTCATATATACACTTGACGTTAACTCTTGCTATGGAAACAGATGTAATGGACGAATTTTCTCAGCCTGTAAAAGAACTTCATACATATCATAGAACTGTCTTTTTAGGTACTGCATATATACAATCTAAAATTACTAACGCAATGGGTGCAGATAATGCTTAAACAGAAGTATGCAGGAAGTGCTGCTCCATTAGCCCTTCTCTTCACGTTAGTCAGCATGTTTTTCACAGTTGCATATTTAAAGAATTCATTTAGTCAGTCTGCTATGGAAAAATATCGTTATACTGAATGGAAGGCTCTTTATTCTGCTGAGGCTGGACTTAATGATGTTGGAATAGTTGCTTTGCCATATATCACAGGAGACACACTCCTACTTTCTAGCGGAGTAAACTATGGTAAAGATGAAGAAGGAGAGCCAATTGGACTGTATAAAGATATTGCGTGCTCAACTCAACTCATTCCAAACTCGACACGTAAAGAATATAAGGCTTATTCAACTGGAGTATCAGAGTATATTAATACAAGTGGCACAAATGTGACTATAGAAAGAAGAGTTTATACAACTATGGTTCCTCAAGGTTTTGAGGAATTTATGTATTTCACAGATGTTGAAGAGCCTATAGGTCCAGGAAATACTGGGACTGTTAATTTTGGATCTGGAGATCAGCTAGAAGGTAAAGTGCATACAAATGGAAATATGGCATTTAGTAATTATGGTTGTCCTGAGTTTAGTGGTGAGGTGAATATCACTAAAGAAGCCGTTGACAATGGTGGCGGTATTGGTAGTTGGGGTGGCTGTGATGAAGGTATTTTCGAGGATGAAGATGGGAATACAATTCTAGATACAGTCTCTACCATAATCTTTCCTCCAGATAACTCTGCTCAGACTGCTCGTGCTAACGCAACTAAAACATTTGTAGCTGATTCTAAACTATTCAGATCAGGCAAAAAAGATTCTCTCATTATGACAGAGATTAACTTTGTAGAGGGTGGATATTGGGCTGCTCAATGGCTATATAATATCCCTCCAATCGGAAATCCTCCAGTTGAGTTTGAATTTACGTGGGGTAATTCAGGTGATTTAACCACACCTGGAACGATTAATTTTTTTGGAGCTCCTCCTGGTTTTGAGCCTGGTTTTGGTTATACTATGGTAAATCAAAGCGGTATACTCATGGCTTCACTGCCGGATCTTAATGGTGTGAGTATGGCAGCTGATTTATTTGAAAGCGGTGATATTATTTCTCTTAGTAATGCTGATGGAAGTGTGGTCTGTGGCGCTGAAGTCATTGGTGTAGGTGGGTTTAATGAAGCTAATTTTAGAATCTCTTTTACAAATTTTTTCACATCCAATCCACCCGGAGCTCCTAACGCTGCTATCGTAGGTTTTGCACTTGGTGAACTCATAACATTTAAAAATGAAAGTGCTCCAACGGGATTAGATGAAGATATTGAATGGAATGCGATGAACTATTATCACAATCATTATAATAACGACAGTGAATTTTGTAGAGCAGGAGATATTCAGCACTTTGATTTTGAATATTGGACTGCAGGCGGCACTAATTGTGATATATTTACTTGTCCGGACCTTATTTATAATAGTGAATATGTTCATATGTCCAGATCTTTTTTCCCAACAGGTAATTCTCCTCAGGTGATCTATGTACAAGGTGGCCAAGTACTTGTAAGGGGTGTTGTTGATGGACAATTTACAATTGTAACTGATGATTATACTGAATATAGAAGGCATGATGATCCAGAAATCATTGATAGAGTTTGGGGAAATATATGGCTTATTGATGACCTAGTTTTTTCAGATTCTTATTCAAATGGTGAGGTTGTGCATCCAATGGATGGAGGATCAAATAGTGTAATGGGTTTGATTGCTGGAGGAAGTGTTATTATCGCAAATACAAGACCTAATGGTGCAAGAGGTGGTCAATTCGGATCTGATATTAAAATAAATGCTGCTGTTTTAGCTATGAACGGTGGTTTCCTTTCTCACTATTGGCAAAATTCCCTAGCTGACTATCATAATTGGAATGATGGACTTGCTTACGGTGTCATTGCAGATGGAAGAGGTGGGCATCGCAATTATTTTAGACCTCAAAATACTGGAGGTGTTTATACTGGAAATGATGATGATCGAGGCACTGTTAATTTATGGGGATCAGTTGTTCAGTTTAAAAGAGGTTACATGAAAAGAAATTACCCTGGTCCATATAATACCTCACCTGGTGTTGGTTATAGTAAAAATTACAATTACGATTGGAACCTTCAATTGAAGCCTCCGCCATACTTCCCTGATTTACAAAACTCAAATAATACTGTTATTTTAAAGATGGCGTCATACGGTGAAGCCAAAACTCAAACTCAAGATTAGGTCTAAAATAAAATGTACTTAGGATTAGATATAGGACGCCAGTATGTTAAAATGGTGGCAGTCGAAAAAAATAAAGATGGATATAAAATTTTAGATGCTGGTTCAAGATTGGTTCCCGAACCAAATACTACTTTTGACCCAGAGAAAATTGATAAATCACACTGGGTTATGGCTGTGAAAGAATTGTTTAGACAACAAAATTTTAACCCCAAAAAAGTAAAAGGTCTTATCACTGGGGTAAATGGTTCATTCGCTAGCGTTAAGCAAATTACAACAATGGAAATGCCTACAGAAGAGCTTGAGTCGGCAATGACATTTGAAGCTAGAAAACATATTCCAATGGACGGAACAGATGCTGTTATAGACTACCAAATTCTGGGCTCTAATAAACAAGAAGTTGATAAAATAGATGTAGGTTTGGTTGCGTGTACAAAAGGTGTGCTTAATAACCATATGGACCTCATAAAAGATTGTGGTCTCAAACCTGGGGTGGTTGATGTAAACCCAATAGCTATAAGTAATGCCTTTTCATTTATAAAAGACATTCCAGAAGATGGACTCGTAGTTCTTTTGGATATTGGTGCGATATCCTCTTCATTAATAGTATATGGAAAAGGACAGCAGTTTTTCACAAGAGATCTTCCTATAGGAGGACATCAATTCATTAAAGAACTATCTGATAAAAAAGATATACCATATACAGAAGCTCAAGATTTATTATTTAAAGAAGGTTTGAATGCTCTGAACACCAATGCTAATGGTGAATCTTCAGATTCAGTAGGTATAGCCGAGAGAACAGTCTATGATAACTTAGTTGAAGATTTAAGAAGATCTTTAAGGTTCTATGGAAAACAAACTGGACAGAGCTTCTTTTTAAAAATATTTTTGACTGGAGGTGCAGCAGAAACAATAGGTCTAACAAACTTTGTTACAGAAAAGTTGAATATTGATTGCGCTGTATTTGATCCATTTGAAAATGTAATTGGAATGGATAAAATATCAGTTTCAAATAGAAGTCAATATACTACCGCGCTCGGTCTCGGAATTCGAGGGGGTATGAACGTTGAGTAAGCAATATATAATAATAAATCTTAATAAAGCTGAAAGCGCTGAAACGCTTATTGAAAGAGGTAAAGAGAGGGTCAGGTGGGTTCTTTTTGGTTTGCTTGTGACAATTTTACTGGGCGCAAACATAAGAGTCTGGATGATAAGTTTTGGGTACAATGGAATTATCCAACAGAAAGAAACAGAAATTGATAGACTAAAGGGTGAGATTAATCAACTGCAATCCCAGGGAAAAAACCTTTCTAAATATGATATTTTATCATTTGCTGATTTAGAACAGGATAGGTTTTTATGGGCTCAAAATCTAGAGAAAATGGGTTCTTTGACACCTGGAGATATTGCAATTACTGGATTGAGGTTCAAACGAAGCAAAATAGTTTTAAAAGGTATTGCACTTACATTTGAAGATCGTAAAGATTTTGAAATTATTGATGAATATGTACAAACTTTGAGAAATAATGAGGAGTTTTCGGATGATTTCAAACGGATAAAATATGTTGGGCACAGTAAAGTAAATATTAGAGGGCAAGATATCATAAGGTTTGAAATCGAAGCTAGTATTAAGAAAAGCAATAAGAAATTATTTTAATAAGGGCTCAAGATGGCAGAGAAAAGAAACATTTTTTTATTCGGTACATTAATATTCTTATCAATAAGTTACTGGATTAGCTCTTCAGTTCTTATTGGAGACAAACCCTTTAAAATACAAATTTTAGAGGAAGAGCAGGAGGAGCTGAACGAAAATTTAATTAGTGCGCAGATTCTGGCGAGTCAATTAGATAGAGTTTTTACTTTATTTCAAGAAAATTTAGCCTTATCGAAAGCAGATTCATTAGCTGATGATGCAAATCTACCCTTTTTGAATAATTTAACTGATATGCTTCAAGATTTAGATATTCGCTTACTTGGTATAAAACCAAAACCTAGAATAGATAAAATGACATATTTCAAAGCACCATATATTATTACTCTTGAATGCACCTTTGATCAGTTTGGGAAATTTTTATCAGAAATTGAACGTTCCCCCAGGCTTATTACAGTTGATGAATTCGAGGTGAAAAATGGAATTGAACGAATTAAAGCTAATACCGACGAAGAGAAGCTTATTTTTCAAGAATTTTCTGTCAACTTATCTACAATTACGTTAGTGAAATCAAAATCAAAGGTTACTTCATGAGTGATAGATCATTAACCATTTGGAATTTGCTCATTGGAATGACAATCCTTTCAATTTTAGCAATGAGTTTTAAAATTTTTCCAATGAATAAAAAATACAATAAATTGAAAAAAAGATCTTCGAATATCCAGTTTGGAACAGACAAAGAATTGGAGAACATTATTTCATATCTCGAGAGTCGTCTTGAAGATAGAAGTAAGTTTCAATTCTCTGTAGATAATACCCCGATGCTATTAACAAATGTTTTAGGTCTAGCTGATGGTTCTGGTCGTAAGGTAAAAAGAAATAGAAATGCTCTCAGGGTGGCATTTGTTTATCAGAGGCAAAATTCATTTCAAGCACAAATCGACTACAGAGGGAAAGCTTTTACAGTTGCGATAGGTGATGAAATTCCTAATATTGGAACAATTATATCAATTGATGGAACACAAGTGAAAATTGAAACAAGTAGTGGCATAAAATCATATCCTGCACCGGGATTTGAGGCAAGCTGATAAAAGACTTAAATAAAAATATCAAGGGAATACTTAATATGAATTTTAAAAAGATTTTTTCAACTCTAATTATACTTGGGCTAATAAATTTTCTTTCTTACGCTCAAGATTTACAAGAAGTGGAAGATAATACTTTAATAACTATCCATGCTGAAGATGCTTTTCTCCCCAGTATTCTTGCAATTTTAGCGAAAGAAAGTGGTTACAACATTGTTACAGATCCGAATGTTAATAAACAAGATAAAGTCTCTATTCATCTTGATGAAGTTCCTATCGAACAAGCGATAAATCTAGTAGTTCGGGCCGTTGGATTAAGTTATGAGGTTGTTGGGAATTCTTTTTTAGTTGCGGATCCTAAAAAATTGAAAGAGGAAGTAGGTGTTACAACTTATGTGGTAACTCTTAAATATGCTGCAGCTGAAGATGTGAAGAGCTTATTACAGGATATTTCAGATCAAGTTCAAGTGGATATTCCTGGAAATAAGCTTCTTGTTCACGCATCTCCTAAAAAAATTGCTGAAATAATACAAGTCGTAGAGCAAGTTGATGTTCCCGCAATTCAAATTATGTTAGAAACTAGGCTCATAGAAGTTGCTGCTGATATCGAAGATAAAACAGGACTAGATTGGTCCAAAATTTCTTCATATACCACTATTTTAGCTGAAAACGGTGTTCCTTTAACGACTGAAGGAGGTTCTATTATTCCTGATGACCAAACTATTGGAAGTTTACCAGCAACCATGCCATTTAATAGATTGAGCGGGTTGCTCGAGAAAGATAAGACAGGAATAGTTCCAAAATATTTTAGCAGGCAATTGACTGCTTTTGACTTGACACTAGATATGTTACTCAGGAACAATAAAGCCGAGGTTCTTGCAGATTCTAGGCTAACTACAATAAATGGTCGAGAGGCCAGTATAAAACTGGTTGACATTGTTCCATATATATTGAGTTCCGGAGGAGTAGGGGGGCAGGTGCAAGTCCAGAAAGAAGAAGTGGGTATTAAATTAAATATTGCTCCTACAGTTAATACTGATGGGTATATTACCGTAAAAGTTGAACCAGAAGTTTCAACTATTTTTGAATTCATTGGTCCTGACGCAAATATTCCTAGAGTAAAAAGTAGAACATCTTCAACCACTATCAGAGTAAAAGATGGTGAGTCTATTGTTATAGGAGGTCTCTTAAGTAATGATAAAAAGCAAACAACTTATAAATTACCTTTTTTTCATAGGCTACCATGGTTAGGTGAAAAGCTGTTTACTTCACGAAGCGTTATTGAGAGAAAAACCGACCTTATAATACAAATTACCCCAAAAATTGTCGTTGATGAATATTCGGGTATTGTGAAGTCTGATGAAATGATTAAATACGAAAAATACGTAACAAAAAATTCATCTATAAAAGATTATAATGAAACACAGGATTTAAATTCTGAACAAAGTGAGGTTGAGTAATATGAAAAAAAATAATTTAATCTGGTTTCTTTTAATGCTCTTTCTTTCAATGTTAAATTTTTCATGTGATGATCGTCTGCCAACAAGTGTGGATGAAGCAGTTGAGCAAGGATCGCTTGAGCTCGCTTTTGTGAGCATTGATGGTACCCCTGATAACCCTACTATTGTAGGTGAGGTGCTATCAGAGGGAGAGAATAAAACCTCTATAGTAGTAATAGCAAGACTTTTAGATGCTGATGGAGCAGGTGTTAATGAAAAATCCTTGTCTTTTTCGACTACGGGAGTAAATGGTAGTTGGGATACAGATAGTCCATCAACTAAGTTTGAACCTAACTTTAAAAGATTTGGTTTTCCAGACTTAGGTGGAAATGGGTTTGCTTACGCTATGTTTACACCAAATGCTGATGAAGAACAAATTGAAACTGCTTCAAATTCTGGAGCCATAATAAAAGTCAAATACACCACTGAAATTATTGATAATATTGAGTTCTCTGTTTTTAAAGAGAGTAGTCAAGTATGGCCTTATACTATGAATATTACAGCAAATGCTCAAGTAGACTTAGGCGAGAGTACTCCTTTTATTGTTCTTCTTGAGAATGCATATGGAAATGAATTAAGTGGAGTTCTGTTAGATATTGAATCAGAGAATGGATTTGTTACATGTGGAGATACTTGCTATACTGATGCAACTGGTAGAGTAAACACCACATTTGAATCTTATAGTTTCAGCGATAATGTAGGGCCTGGTACTGTAAATACAACTTTCTGGCACCCTGCAATTAGAGACACTGTAACGGCACCAAAGCAAATTATAATTGGCACAGAGAGTGCAGTTGGTTCTTGCTCATACATTGAGATTCCATCCTCTAATCCAAGCACAATTGTTGTTAAAGATGGTGGAGGAATTGAATCTACAGATATAAAAGCTGAGATTTACGATAACAATGGTAACCTTCTGACAACTCCTATACTGGTTAGTTTTAAATTGGAGCCGGCTATGTCAGAGTCTTATTTGAATACACCTGGACTGACTGAGGTATTAGTTGAATCGGTAAATGGAATAGCAACGGTTTCATTGAATAGTGGTACTGAGCCTGGACCAGTCAGGATAATCGCGACAACAAACACTATTGAAACAACTATTTGTGATACTCTCAATGATGACCTAGAGAGTATTACCGTTCCTGTCGTCATTGCTTCTGGCGCTCCTTATTATATTGAATCAGAATATGATCCAAATAGTACAGAGGCAATAGGAGGTGGTTTTTATCAAACAGAATGTGCTGCTATTGTCTATGATAAATGGTATAACCCTGTTGAGGATTCAACATATGTCTATTGGAATATTTCTCCGCTGCCTCCAGCTGTCGGTATTGATGCTTTTGTTGAGGGGGTTAGCTTCACTAACAATACTGGTATTTTGAGCGGTACTGCAACCTCAGGTGTCGCAAGGTCAAATATTGTTTATTCAACTGATGCGATTGGTGCTATTGGCCAAGTAAGAGCACTAACTTTCGGCGCAAATGGAGACTCGGTTGTTTCTTTTGTGAATGAAGGTGAGGGAGATGCAACTCTATTTTTTCTTCCTGGACAAGTTTCATTACTTTCAAATTCCACTTATTACGACTTTAGTCTTAACCCTAATCCAGCGATGATTCAAGTTAGTGCTTTAGTTATTGATTTTTATGGTAATCCAGTTGTCGGTGCACCTGTTTCTTTTACTGGGACAGGCGTGAATGCATTTTATGAAATTGGTTATGAAGCATATGAAGATTTTGGTATTGACACCACAAACGGAACTGGTGACGCGGGTGAAGGTGACTTATGTTTTTCATGGCGTGATTATGGAAAAGATGATGATCCTAGCACTATAGATGAAGGTTCGAATAATGACGATCATGATTCTTTTTTAGATTCTCTCGGTACTTTAGAAAATTCTGAGGTCTCTGAGAATTTTAATGATTACGGATTGGATGGCATTCCAGATACCTTTGATGAAGGTGAGGGTGATGGTAAATGGAATGGATATTCGATGATAAATTGTGAACCCGTTGTAAAAACAGATTCTGATGGTTATGCAAGGATAATGGTTGAATTTGACCAGGCTGTCTGTACACTAGCAAATATAGATGATACCACAGACCCTTCTACTTGTTCTTATGATGATTTTACGGCTAGTTTATCTGCGACATTGTTAATTCCAGAAATTACGAGCAGTGATCCTCTGGATATTTTACTTGTTCGATCTCCGGCACCTTGCGAGTAAAACTAATAAAAAATAAAAATGGAAAATAATTATGACGTCTAACTTCAACCCACAATTTTCTAAAATTGGTGAAATACTTGTTAATAATGGTAAAGCTACTGAAAATGGAGTTAATGAAGCTCTAGCACAGCAAAAGACAACAAATGATAAGCTAGGTGTAACTTTAATTGAGATGGGGTTTATTGAAGAGGATGATTTTACTAATGCTTACAGTCAGCAGCTTGGATACAGAAAAGCAGATAACTTTATTTTATTAGAAGCCGATTCTAGTGTTGCAGCTTTAATCCCAGAAGATTTTGCAAGAGAAAATAGGGTTCTAGGTGTTAGTAAAAATGATACAACAATTGTTGTGGCAATGGAAGATCCGGAAGATGTTGTTGCTATTGATAGTATTAAAAGACTTACTAGTTTAAATCCAGATATACTCGTTGTTGGACCAACTTTACTAGAGAAGTCACTAGATAAGGTCTATGGTGATATTCAAAAAACTGCTGAAGTTGCTGAAACTATAGACAGTATTACTGTGGTCTCTGGAGAGGAGGGCTCGCAAGAAATTGTAGATCTTTCTCCGGATAAAGCTTCTGATGAAGATGCACCCATCGTAAAACTAGTTAATCTTATTTTTATGGAATCAATCAAAGAAAGAGCGACGGATATCCATATTGAACCTATGGAGAAGCAGGTCTACATAAGAATTAGGGTTGATGGTGTACTGCAAACAATTATGACTCCTCCCGTATCGTCTTTGAGTGGCTTAGTAACTAGAATAAAAATACTTTCTAATTTAAATATTGCTGAAAAACGATTACCACAAGACGGTAGGTTTTCAATAAAATCTCCGGGTAAAGATATTGATATTCGTGTTTCAATATTACCTACGGTTTATGGTGAAAAAGTAGTAATGAGATTATTGGACAAAACTGGATTTGATTTCAATCTTAAATCACTTGGATTCCCTAAGCAAAACTTGGGTACTTTTAAAAAAGTTATTAATCAACCCTATGGTTTAGTTGTAGTGTCTGGTCCAACAGGTTCAGGTAAGTCAACATCTCTCTATGCTGCATTAAAAGAAATAAAAAGCGATAGAACGAATATCACAACCGTTGAAGATCCTGTTGAATATCAACTTGATGGGGTGAACCAAGTTCAGGTCTTTGAGGATATAGGTTTAACTTTTGGTGCTACTTTAAGGTCCATACTTAGGCAAGATCCTGATGTTCTGTTAATTGGTGAGATACGAGATGAGGAGACCGCGGATATTGCTGTAAAATTTGCATTAACAGGTCACCTGGTTTTTTCAACAGTTCACGCAAATGATGCTCCTGGAACGATTACACGTTTACTTGATATTGGAATTGCTCCTTTTTTAGTTGGTTCATGTTTAAACCTTGTTATGGCTCAAAGGTTAGTTCGTAAAATCTGTAATAAGTGCAAGGAAGAGTATACACCAACTAATGAAGAATTAGCTTTAGTTGGATTAGATAGTTCTAAAATCAATGGATCCTTATTTCATGGAAAGGGTTGTGCGGATTGTAGAAATACTGGATATAAAGGCAGATTAGCAATTTTCGAAATGATTCCAATGGCTAGAGATCTTAGGAAATTAGTCTTTGATAATGCTAATGAAGATGAAATTAGGCAATCAGCTCTTAATAATGGGATGGTTACACTCAGAGATGCAGGACTAGAGAGAGTGCTCGATGGAACAACATCCGTAGAAGAAATACTGAGGTCTACTGTAGAAGAATTATAATGGCTGTATACAACTACCTAACTAAAAACTCAGAGGGAAATAGGAAAGAGGGTGAAATACGAGCAGACTCCCTTGATAATGCCATTCAAAAGTTGACCGCAAATGGACAGATGGTTATAACTTTAAAAGAAGTCGATGATACGTTTGATTTTTTAGGTCCTTTTCTTGATGAAATTCAACTATCAATCGAAAAGGCTAAAAACAGGGTTCCATTAGCAAATATTGTGTTTTTCACAAGGCAATTAGCCACAATGTTCTCCGCAGGTTTAACTATAGAAAGAGCTGTACAGAGTTTGGGTGCTGAAGAGAAGCACCGAAAGTTTCAAAAAGTCCTAACCTCAGTCAGCGATAACATTCGAAAAGGTTTAAATATGTCAGAGTCTCTTTCAAGACATCCTGGTGTTTTTAATAATCTTTTTATAGCAATGGTCAAAGCTGGAGAGGTAAGTGGTAATCTCAATGAAATATTAGAGCAACTTTCTTCTTACTTGGAAAACTTAGATGATACTCGTCGCAAGGTCAAGTCTGCTATGAATTATCCAATTTTTATGATAGTTTTCTTAATCTGTATGTTAATGGTCATGTTGCTTGTTATCATTCCTAAATTTTCTCAGGTATACGCTCAGTTGGGTGCTGGTTTACCTCCAGCAACGAGGAAGATGATAGATTTCAGTGAATGGTTCACCAATAATGTAGGTTTCTTATTTTTTGTTGGTTTCACAATTAGTACGGTTATATGGTTGATTTCAAAAACTCAGAGAGGTGGTTTTGCCTTAGATTCTGTTAAACTAAAAATTCCTGTTTTTGGATCACTTCTTGAACAATCAATTTTGAATAAATTTTGTAAAACTTTTGGTATTCTAATTGGAGCAGGTGTCCCTGTTTTAGAGACAACAGCTTTGCTAAGAAAAGTTGTGGATAATAAAGTCTATGCTAAGGCTATTGATGATGCATCTGATTATATACGAGATGGCTATAATATCTCTACAGCCTTGAGGCGAACAGAGGTTTTTCCTTCTATTTTACTTCAGTTAGCATCTACGGGTGAAGAAACGGGTGAACTTGACGATCTCCTTGATAGAGCTGCTGTTTATTACCAAAAGCAAGTAGATGCTTTAGTTGAAAGAATGACAACTCTCATAGAACCTTTATTAATTTTATTAGTCGGAGCGGTTATTGCACTTATGGTTGTTTTAACATATCTACCAGTTTTTCATCTGGGATCTGCTCTTCAATCTGGTTTGTAGGACTAATGATTCTTTTTGGAATGATTTTTGGTATTTTTTTTGGGCATATTTTCAAGAGGATTATTAACTGGATTGAAATAGATGGCTTTACTTTAGATGTTAAAAATATATATTTAGAGTTTCTATCTATATTAATTTCAGTTTGGAGTTTTTTGAATCTTAATCTAATAGAGGCAATCCCCTTTGGACTACTTTCTATTACTCTTTTTGCAATTTCATTTGTCGACTACAAAACATATCAAATCCCTCTAATTTTTATTTTGATAGGTGTTTTTCTTGCATCTGTTAATATTGCTCTTGGAAATATTTTCCTTACAGCTGCGCTATGGGGTGTTTTCATTGGATCTTTGATTCCTTTATGCATTTTATGTATCATGTGGTTTATAACAAAAAGACAAGGTATGGGTTTTGGTGATATTCAATTAGGCTTAGTTCTTGGAGCAATGCTGGGGCCGATGAGGATGGCTTTAACTTTATTTTTTGCTTCTCTGTTGAGTTTGCTTAGCTGGATAGTCGTTTCTATATTTAAGGGTTTTAATAGGGACAGAGCGATGCCAATGGCGCCATTTTTTACCGTCGCAGCAACACTGGTTTATGTTGGAAGCTTTTATTACCCAGATTTTTTTTACTTTTTGATTATGCAATAGAGGATTAAATGAAAAGATTTTTTCAAAATTTAACAATATTATTTATTCTTTGTTTCGGAAACGCCGCAGAAAAATTAAAGGATGTTCCTTTCAATGGTTTTGAGGTAACATCTACGTTAAATGAAAAAAAACTAAGATTCCAAAACCATGGATATCAGTTAAAGCAAATTGAAGAGAATGGTAATCAATATACTAAACCAATTATGCAGCAAGATGCTGGATCAATATCGAAACAAGGAGAGCCATATCTTCCAACTGTCTCCACAATGTATGCAATTGACCCTGGAAAGAAGATAGATGTTAATGTTACAATTATTGAACAAGAGGTGTTTGATGATATAGAACTTCTTCCTCTGGAGAGTTGGGAGCATAATCTATCCGGTAATGCAACAAAAGGTAGTGTTTATGACGAAAACATATTTTTTCCATCAGAAATAGCTAAAGCTTCAGATCCTATTGTTATGAGAGATTTAGTTCTAACTCAAATTTCTTTTACTCCATTTCAATACAATCCAATTTCAAAAAAGTTGATAATCATTAAAGATGCAGAAATATCCTTAATTGAAACAGAAACAAATGAAATTCCTTTTACCCCAAGAAAAAGATCAAAAGAGTTTGAGGTGTTTTATGAATCTATAGTTGTTAATTATAATTTTAGAGATCGCGAGGAAGTTGAATATCAGCGTCCATCAATATTGTATGTACTGCCTAATAATATTGGAAATCTTTTTGGCACGATAGAGCAATTAATGAAATGGAAAGAGCGTGTTGGGTACGAGGTGAATTTTGTATCTAGCTCAAATATCGTTAATAATAGAAATAATTTAAAAGATTATATTGAAAATGCTTATGAAACTTGGGATAATCCACCTGTCCATGTGAACATAGTTGGAGATGTAACGGGAACATATGATATTCCAACCTGGAATGAAACAATGAGTGGATACAATGGGGATGGAGATCACCCTTATTCGACATTAGAAGGTGGGGACAATTTTCCCGAGGTGTTTTTGGGGCGTTTATCATTTGAGACAAGCTCCCATTTAAATACGATTGTTAGTAAAACTATCAACTACGAGTCAAACCCATACATGAATGAAAATTGGTTCGAGCGTGCATGCCTAGTTGGTGATCAGAGCACTTCTGGCATATCATGTGTTATTACAAATGAAGCGATCCATGATATTCTTGATATGGTTGGTTTCGAAGAGGTGAATACAGTCTATGGAGGATCATTCCCAGGTCAAATGCAATCAGGAATTTCAGATGGAGTCTCATTTTTTAATTATAGAGGCTTTTATGGTGTGAGTGGATTTGGTGATAGTAATGTAAATGGTACATCAAATGGGTTTATGCTTCCTGTTGCGACAGTGATAACTTGTGGAACTGGCTCTTTTGGGCAAGAAGAAGCTCTGTCGGAAACATTTATCAGAGCTGGTACATCGTCCAATCCTAAAGGATCTGTTGTTTGTATCGGTACTGCCACAACGGGTACACACACAATGTTTAATAATATAGTGGACATGGGATTTTATTATGGAAGTCTCATCAAAAATATTAATTCTGCTGGTGGAGCATTAATGTATGGTAAGATGATGTTGT
>Ga0206682_10000619_pt1 | contig 38127 bp, 59 predicted proteins | sample M240m12015metaG_FD_155444 | JGI IMG/M metagenome (GOLD analysis project Ga0206682, IMG submission 155444) | Ammonia-oxidizing marine archaeal communities from Monterey Bay, California, United States - M2 40m 12015 | ecosystem: Environmental > Aquatic > Marine > Intertidal zone | place: USA...
TAGTATCAATTCCTGCACCCTCAGCCCATTGTGCCCATACATTAACATCAAACTTCAAGTTAGCGGTTACATATCTAGTCTTCTGTGCACTATCTACACTGTTAACCATATAATCTCCGTTGTCTGGGTTTGCTGTCAAAATTATGTGCCAATTCTTAGGTAATGTCCAAGATATATAAGACTGTCTGTCTATTAATTCCATAACTGCTTGAATAAACCTTGTGTCAGCTCTATTCCAGTCATCTAATAATAGTATACCACCCTCTTTAGCGTCAGCTATCCATTCAGGTGCACAATAAGACATTCTGTTCTTACCAGTAATTTTATATCCTTGTTTAAGATATTCTTGTACGGCAAGTTCATCAACCCATTGACCAACCTTCTTGGTTACTGTTTGATTTAAGTTAGCTAGACTGGCACCTGCAGCTCTTTGTGCTGCTGTGACCATAGCAATATCATTATTCTTTACTGCTACTTTCTTTTCTTTATACATCTGAAACTGTCTTACAGGGAAACCTACAAGATCACCTAGCTCCTCAATCTGTGCTAAGTTTAATTTTACAAATGCTAAATCATTTTCTTTAGCCAGCTCTACTATTGTAGAAGTTTTACCTATACCTGATTCACCTACAACCTCTACTGATACTGGTCCTTTACCATTATCTTGAAGATATCTGTTATTAGATATAATGTGATTTACAAATCCTTTTAGTTCTGTTACGTTTAAATTTACTTGTGCCATTTTCTTTTATTAATTAAGTTGAATTTTTTGTCCTGGTAACTCTTCATTTATACTGCAGTTTGAACTATGAACCCATAATGTATTATTAGGGCAGTTCTCTGGAGCATATGCTTCACCATCTGTTAAATATATAAGAGCTGTATACAACCCTTTCTTTTCATTATAATAGTCTATTACTGGTTGGAAGCTTGTCCCACCACGACCATGTATTTCCCAATCTTTTCTTGGATTAAATTCTTTTACACTATTTAGTTTAGTATCACATTGGGCTACTGTAATCTTATGACCTGTCTTATGCATATGCGTAAGCTCACTAAAGAATTCCTTTAGCTCATCATTGTTTACAGATCCACTTGTGTCAACACCAACAAGTATATGATTCTTAAATTTAATCTTAAGGCCTGGATTAGCTGCATAACGTTTATTATACTTACGTCTCAGCTTCTTTGTATAAACCACACTAGAGTTACCTGCAAATCTTCTTAGATAAGCTTTCCAGTCAAACTTAGGAGGTTCAATATGTAACAACCTATGTATAAGCTCAGCCAACTCACCCGGTATAGTACCTTGTTTCTTAGTTGTCTGCTCAGCTGATTCTTTTAACTGATGCTCAATTTGTTTTTGCATTAGTTTTTTATCAGCTTCTGGTAAAGAATCAAAATCATCCCATGTACCATGACAATATTGTGACTCACCATTCATCTTATCCATAAGATTATCTAAAGAAGGTGAAGTACCATCTTCTTGGGCCTCTTGTAATAGCTCATAGTATTTATCTGTACCTGCCTTCCTAGGTAGATTCAGCTCAGGGAAGCTTGATAATAGTAAACCACCATCAGGTAATTTACTTTCCAGTATGTACTGGTTGATCTCTAAGTCAGCAGCTATATTAAATAACTTCTTATCAGAATATCTATCCCTTGTTATAAGATGCCCAAATGCAATATGCAATAGTTCATGCTTAATTAAACCAAACCTATGGTCTTCACTGAGGTCATTATAGAACTCAGGGTTTATAGTTAATTGACATCCAATATTATGTTTGCTTACACCTGCGGTAGGCAGTTGCATGCTATACTTCTTATTGATGCCAATTAAAAAGAGCCCGTAAAAGGGCTCTGCAAATATTAAACTTTTGGTTGTCCTAGCAACCTGATCTTGTATATTAATCATTATCTTTTATTTTTCTAAGTATTTCCATATAAACTTTATCTGCTTTGCTTTTCTCTATGTATGCATAAACTCTATTTGTATTAAAAGACCCTATCTCAAAGCTATATTCTACTGCTATACAAAAATCTACACGATCTTTAAATAGTAATGCCTTAGCCATAAGCTTATCTATAATCTCTTTATCTTGATAGTTTGCATTATTATATATTTCACAAGCTAAAGCTCTGTCTTCAAGCAATCCTGAAAACATTTCTTTATATGTAAAAAACTCATCTATTGTTATTATTCTCTTTTTTGTCATTTTCAATTAATTCTATCCATACGCCAGGTTCTTTCTTATTATAAGAATACTGTTCAAAAGCAGGTATAATAAATTCAGCATTATCATCATCAATCCACCCGTGCTTAACCATATCATCTTGCACTGTTTGTGCAGGATTTATATAGTCAAACTTATGACGGCTGCCTCTGATAAATTCAAATGATACTTTAACCGGTAGATCTTGCTTAGCTACTGCAGCTTTAAACTCTTCAGTATACTTGGCATATATATCTTTGGTAGCCTTTCTATAATTCATTACAGCTTTGCTAGCAATAAAGTATTTACCTGTCCAACGCCTTCCATTTTTACTTGAGGGAACATTTCCTGGTATAAACCATTTTCTATTTTCCATATTATTTATTTAATGTTGCTTTTAATAATGGCCTAAGCATAGCATGTGTCTTATCAAATCCTATTTCTCTTATAGCATCTGATATGTCTTTGCATATAGTTGGCACACAACCATGAATTTTATATGCTTCTGCATATCTTTCAATTGCATGCTTACCTGCATCATCATTATCAAACAACGTTATTATATTCTTGTACTTCTTCTTAAGATTTGCTATAATATGAGGTTTAATCATAGTGTTCTCTGAGTCTGGACTAATAACTTCTATGTTATAACCCATACTTTTTAAACACATTGCATCCTTAAGAGATGAACAAATTACTAAATAAGGCTCATTATACTGTAGCTGATCTATACCTTGAATATAGTTCTTTACTTTATGAAACTTGTGTTTCTTGCTATGTGGTTGATATATTTTATATACTTCACCATTTCTATCAAAGTAACCATAACAATGCTTGCTTCCAATCTTTAAAGATTCTATTTCCAATGCATCTTGTTTAATCATATTAAAATATTCTATTGGCTTTACATTATACTGATCCAATAATGTTTTACCTATTCTATATGATAGCCAGTACTTAGCATCATCCTGATTCCATTTTCTATACTTTATAAAGTCAATCTCCCATTTGGCCTGAGGCACAAACTCAACACTAACTTTACCATTTTTCTGTATATACTTATTGTAATCTTCTATTATTCTTCTTGTAGCCTGAGGATAACCTAACTTAAACATGTGTCTAATTAAGTCTGACTTGTTACCTCCAATACCTGTAGAAAAGTCTTTAAACTTATATTGCATTATGGTTTTATCCACGTATATGCAAAAGCTTGGAGTCTTGTCATTAGGATTAAATATTGAATTAATCTTAATGTCTTGACCTGTTAGCTGTTCAGGTAAGTCTAGATAATACTGAAACACCCAGTAACTTGGTACGTCTGTTTCTTCTAATATTAAATTTTTAGTGCTGAACATAATCCAAATATATTAAAAAGATATGGGCCCAGCATTATACTGAGCCCACTCTTTTGGTTTTATATTACAGATCAAAGTCACTTCCAGAAGCTGTTGCAGGCTCAAAATTTGAAGCTGTTGTTTCTTTCTTTAAGTAAGGTCTAAAATGATTTGTATTATTTCTATCAAAGTTTAATAGGTTAGAACTTTCTTTGTCAAGTTCTTCTAATGGCATACCTTCTTTACTTCTCTTAGGTAAAAACAAGTCATTATTTACATAACCTTCTTTGTTTTCCCACTCACGTGCACCTAAGCAAGCATTGATATATCCTGTTTCAGAACATACATTAGCAGCCTTAACCATAAAGTCTTCAATTGTATTTGCCTCAATAGCATCAAGCTCATTTCTTTTACCTACTACTTCAGATAAAAATACCATAGCTTTTAACACTTCTGTGTCACGGCTAATTTCATTACCATTTGCTAATGTAGCATCTTTAAATGGATATGGTGAGAATCTAACTCTACCTACCTGGCCTGCATAACGCTCACCATTAGGATTATTCATATCTTTTAAGAAACCATTAAACTCTCCAGTAACAGGCTCAGACTCTACATGCAATGTAATATTGTATGCATCTGAATCATAAGGTGTTTGGTCAAATGTAATAGAATTGATTTTGATTTTGTGGTTACCCACTCCAATAACTGGTTTGATGCTACCTGATCCGGCAGACATGTCTTTAGTACTTAACATAATTTACTTTTTTATTAATTATTAATTATTGATTATATTTTTCAATACAATCTTTTACAAATTGTAGGTCATTTGGAATAAACTTATCCTCAAACATACCCATAGGTGATTTACATGTGTTCTCTCCATTGTTTTGAGTTTCAAAACCATATTCAAGTTCACCATCATCATTTTTATTTACTTTACCAAATAATACTATGGAGAATAGACCCTCTAAAGTTAGTGTATTGTCAATCATTTTGCCAATAGTTTTTGCTTTAACTTTTCTATTTCCATTTATATCAGTTGAATCTTCTGAGTGAGTTAAGAAAATGATAGTCAAATCTTCTCTCAAGTCTTTAGGAAGTTTTGCAACCATTGCTAAGTTAGCTGCAATCTGAGTGAATTTATCATAACCTTTCTCATTAGCTCTATCAAAATATTCAAAAGAACTCATATACTGCCAATCATCTACTACTAATGTTTTGATGTGGCTCATCTTTTCATCTACATGCTTTATTGCTTTTATTATTCCTGCACTTGATGAAGCTGATGTCAGATTACCTTTTGGGTTATCTTTACTAATTTGTGTGTATTTGCTTTTCCATCCCTGAAACGGTAATGGTTTATTAGCAATGTTTATAATGAAAGTCTCTTTAGGATTTAATGTTCTGATTGAGGTAGACTTTCCTGTACCTGAGTCAGCAATTACCAATACGCTGTTTGCCATATTACTTTTTTTGAATTACGTTAATTAATTTATTTAATGTTGCATTTATCTCTGATAATGCGTTTATCAGCTCTGCATTGGACAGGAGGGGAGCAGTGTCAGTGCTTTCATCTGGATTAGGCAAATCTGGATTTGCAAAATCTATTATAGCTTTACCCCTACTTGTTACATCATTTATAACCTTTAGTTCACTAACAGGTATAATGTGTCTCTGAAACCCTGAATTACTTGTTATGATTTCATATTCTTCTTGCCAGTGTGGATTATGCTTATGATAATATAGTGTCCTCTTTGGATCTTCTGTATCATAATCTATAGATACAAACTCTGTATATATATCTTCTCCTTTTTCAAACTCACTTGGAAAAAAGCTTACATGTAGCTCATCCTTACCAGTTGGCCTGTAAGCCATCTTAGGTATGTATAATGCATTAATCTTTCCTTCTGTCTGAAAGTAATCTTCATGCTCTTCTCTTAGTGATGCAACCTTCTGCTTTCTTTCTTGCGGTGTTAGTCCCATCTTTTTTTTGTTATTTAAGTTTTTAGTATTTATCATCTGCGTTCTTGTTGTTGAGGTGTTGCCATTTCTTCTATTTGCATTTGTTCAAACTTAGCTTTGAAAAATGACATGCGTGCATCACCATTTCTTGCTTTCAGAAAATGTAAGACCAGTGTTCTATCATTTTCTATTATATATCTATCTGGACCATAATATCTAATCTTCTGTTTAGCTGGACGGTTGATACCTATTAACATATCTGCATGCTGTAGCATTGCATCTGAGCCAAATATATCTGACTCAAGTATATAGTTACCATACTTACCATCTATAGCCCTGTCCGGATTATCTATGTTCCTATTTAGTTGTGATAAAGCAATAAACAAACAAGGATAATCTCTCTTACACTGTGTAAAGAACTCACCTAACTCAAATAACATATCTAATGTGTTATTCTGGTATGGTGCTCTCTTAACTAACATTGTATGATCAAGTGTTATCATTGTGTTTACCCCTTTATGTTGTGTCATATACTGATCAATTTGCTCACGCATCTGATTAACAGTCATAGGTGTACTAATTATATCAACCGGGTGCTTTACTCTTTCTTTAGCATATAAATGACATTTATTTAATGTATCTGTATTTAATATTGATCCTGCACTACACAATTCTTTGTATGTTTTACCAGTTATAGAACTAAATTCTCTGATAGCTGAGGTTCTACCAACCATCTCAAACTGAAATTCTAATACTCTAAACTTATCATTTGGATTTAAAGCAAATGATTCTCTAATGATTTGATCTTTAATCAATGTCTTACCTGAACCAGGTCTTCCACCAATTACTGTCAAAGTATTCCACTCTATACCATCAGTGGCAGCATCATTAAACTTAGGCCATGGAGTATAGATTGATTTCTCTTCTCCTGTTGACCTAGCATACATATATTTAAGTGCATCATTAAATGCAGCATATTGCCCAATCCATGATGGTTTATTTTTCATACTACGTTTTCTTTAAAGTGTTCTTTTTCTGTTTCTACCCCATCAATAATCATATCACAATAGTCTGCTAATGTAGAGTGCTTAACCCTATGCTTGTCTTGCTTTGATATAAAGTATTGACTTGTCTGCATATACATATATTCTGCATCTCTATATTCATTGACATACATCTTAGTTGCTTTGATTATCTCATCCCAACCATAGTCATATGTCTCAAAAAACCATCTAAAGTTTTCTCCTAGAGCTTTGATATTATTTCTAGCTGGCTTACCACTTGGTAGTTTCCTTGCTGGAAATATCTCTCTATAGGTGTGGATCTTATCATTAAAGTCCTTACCCATGAGTTGTATGTCAGTTTTTTTCTTTGCTTTAACAAAGTAGTTATCAAGCCTAGCACAAAATGCTTTAGCTTCAGCAGTCATTTTATATTGGTTTTCTTCCTTAGTCAAAAAACCTTTCTCAATTAATTTTTCTTTATCTTCAGACTTAACGTTTGGCAATGAAACTCCTTGCTTCATCCCAAATAGGATCAACGCTTGGTTTGGAGTTATCTTCATCATTAGTATTTTCTGAAATAGTTCCCACATATTCTTCTATTTTTTTTAAAGTGTTATTATATGCATCTACAACAGTTTTATCATTACTGAAAAACCCGTTCTCAATCATTTTACATGAATTGATAACAGTTGCATGATTGCGTTTTATAAATTTACCTATACTGCTTTTAGAGTGTCCTTCCTTATGAGCTAAGTATGACATTACTTGTACATATACAAGAAACTCCCTCAGTCTTGTCCTGTTTTGTAAATTTTTTATATTACTAAACTTTGGATGTTCTTCATGTAATGCATGTAATGCACTGTCATGAAATATACCTAAAGGTATCTTTTTGTTTTTCTCTTGAGGGGTGTAAATATACAATTTAATCCCATGAGTTAAATAAAAAGACTTCTTAAATTCAGAAATCTGTTTCTTCTGGTCAAGTTCTTGATTATCAGACATTTATATTATAATTAAAGGTTATCAAAGATAGTAAAATTTACCAATCTATACAAGGTTTACCTTGGTTTTCTAATTCTGTATTGACTTTATTAAAGACATCTTTGCAATCCCATTCACCACCTCTATATGCAGCTGATGCTGGGTGTGCTACCTTAAATATTTTTTGTCTATCTAATAATAGCTGCCATGCCTCTGCCTTCTTACCCATTAATATAGATGGTACCTGTTTATTGTGTCTATTTATATTTTCAAACAAGTATTCTGTAAATGGTTTCCATATAGAGTAATGTGACCCTATAGAGTTTATTTCTACTGTAAAAGCTGTATTGATTAATAATACACCCTGGTTAGCCCAACATCTTAAATCAGTGTGGTCTGTACCAATTGCTTTATTAATATATTGTAAAGACTTTTCTGCTTTACCTTTTCTGCTACAGCTAAAAGCTATACCATCCGCAACTCCAAGCTGAGGATATGGATCTTGGCCTATGATTATACACTTAAGTTCATCATATGGACATTCTAAGAATGCATTAAATATATCTTTAAATCTTGGTGTAAATCTTTTCTCTGCATTTACACATTCTACTAGTTTATTCATGATCATATCAAACTCAAGTCCATTTATAAATGGTGAGAGCATAGGTGCCCATCCTGAATCTTCTAATTTATTATTGACATCATTTCTTAATTGCTCTATGTCAATTTCTATTAAGTTCTGGTTCATATTCTATTTCTTTTTTGTATCTTTGATTAATTAATAATGTTACTATGGCTGAAAACAAACAATTTATCACTTATGATACTACTAAAAATTTAGTAGCAAATATTAATCCTGCTTTTATATCAGGACTACAAGCAATATATGGCAGATACCTTATTGAGTTCTACCCAGATGCCAGCCAGTTTGGTTTACTTATACAAGACTTTAATGAAACTATTATGGAGCCTGAAAAAGCCAAGCTCAAAAATAGAAAGTTTACTCCAATTGAGAGTGAACTATATACTTTATATTCTATCATTAATATATTCAAGGCTTTTGCAAAAGAGCAAGGACTTGAACAGTATGAGGATCTTAAAGTAACAGAAGAAGACTTTGCTAAAGTTGTAACTGATCTTAAAGAAGAGAGTAACAACCCAACTGAGATGCTACAAAAACTAGCTGAAAAGCTAGATGAAATGAAATCATCTTAATTGCATACCACTAAAATCTCCTATTTCAATACAAGCTTGAATAGCAAGATTTAGTTCTTCTTTATCACACTTACCAAAGGATTTACAGTGCTCTACATTGTTTTTAACAAAACACAGGCCTGCTTTACGCTTAACTTGTAATTTTGCTTCTTCAAATGTATAACCTATTTCATTAGCTATCTCTCTAATCATAGCATGTACCCTTGCTAACTGTGGGTTACTGCCTTTACCATCTTGTACACCTATAAATAACTCTACACGTGCACCTTCAGGCATATCTTTAAGAAACTTATTATACTTATTTTCAAAGGCTTTTATAGGGAAGTGTAATTTACCTTCTTTTATTGTGGCTTGTATAAATAACTGATCTTTCATTTTATTAAGTTATGTACAATTAATACTGCAATCCCTATAACAAACATCCAGGCTGCTGCTTCAATAATTTTGTAGGTTTGTTCCATTCTTTCTGGTGTTCTTCCCTGGTTATGATGCTTTAATTCATCATGTATTTTTTTAAGATCTTTCATTTGTATTTTTTTTTAGTTGTGCTTCTAATATTTCAATAGCTACTTCCAAGTTCCTGCTAGAGGAACCTGGTATAGTATCTACATTATCTAATAGATTAATTATATCTTTTATAATTATATCATTCATGACTCTCAAGTATAATGCTCTCTAGATCTACATCAATAAGTTCTTGTATATCTACGTCAATTTTATGTTTGTTTCTATCTCCCATTAAAGCCCATACATGCTGTATCTCTACAGTAGGACCATACCCTGGTGTACCAGGATCTCCATTGGAATCATACCATTGATCAGGTTCACCTGGATCATATATGTATTCTATATCTAATAAGATATCATTCCACTCATATTCAAAGCTCAACATTACAAAAATCTTAGTGCTGAACCTACATAAACAAATTCCTGAGCACACTCTGTGCACTTAGCATTAGATTCATTTCTGATTAATGCTGGGTCACCACAGTTTGGACATGGAGTTTCATCATGGGTATCTATATATTCTTCAATTGCTTTTCTTGATAGCCCGTGTATCATTGCGTCATGTGCACCACGGTACTCTAATTCTTCTTGTTGCTCCATAAAGAGCTCTTTCATTTTTCCCATAATTTTATCTATTTAAAGGGTTATAACGTTTAATTTTAGTTTGATCAAAGGATTTAAGTGCAGATGAGACCCAGTTTACATCCTGCGTATTCTTGTAACACAATATATGACATATTGCTGTCTCAGATGGATTTAATCTAAGTAATCTACCTATCCTTTGTGCTGTTTTCTTTTCATTACCATATGCATGCATAATAATACCTTGTTTTAACCTTGGTATTGTAACACCTTCTGACAACTGTAGAACACATGATAGAGTGTGTATCCTTCCATCTGAAAATAAATCTAGATTTTCTTCTGACTTAGGGTTACCTGAATGATAACTATACTTACTGATACGGTCTGCTTGCTTTTGTGTGTTAGCAAACACTATACATTTATCTTCTATGTTTTTAACCATAGACTTAACATATGCTTCTTTAGTTGGATAATCCATCAAAGCCCTCATTCTCATGATTCTTGCAAATTGTATTTGTTTAGGAGACTGTGCCTCTGCAACTCTACCATTACAATAGTCATAATCTTTCTTCTCATTTGTAAACCAATGACCACCATTTTTATTTTTCTTCTTTAATGTAGGCAAACCAGACAGCTCTAACTCATGTATAATTATTTTATAATCATTAAGTATATTACTTTCTGTTGCATCATCTACATCAAAGCTATATCTAATTGGACAATACTTATTTACAAGCATGCCTTTTACAGACTTCTTATCTCTTGGTGGCGTACCTGTTAGGCCTAATATTTTACCACTAAACTGTGATAAAAATTCTTCATGACCTGGTAGTAATGAGTGACACTCATCTAAATAAACTATATCATAGTCATTTGGATTGTGTTTTTTTAATGATAGATAAGTAGTAAACGTTATATGCTTAACTAACTTTTCAACTTTCATCTTACCTAATTCATCTATCCATGATTGAGATACTGAATGTTTAGGTATTACTACTAAAGCCTGCACAAAAGGATTAAAGTTCTTTTGAAGGTGTTGTATAGCTATACGTGTTTTACCAACACCCATAGAAATGCCCAGTCCACATCTTTTATGCTGAGCTGCTATCTTTAATGCGTCTAGTTGAACTACTTCTCTATTATTTACAGAGTAATCCAACTGAATATTTTTTGCCATATAATAATTGTTGTTGCCAGAACTAATGTCCAGGTTAATATTCTAATTAATTTGTTTCTTTGATATTGTTTCATATCTCTTTGGTGTTAAAGGTGGACCCTACAGGACTTGAACCTGTGACCTAATCATTATGAGTGATTTGCTCTAACCAACTGAGCTAAGAGTCCTGGTAGCCGGAGTGGGACTTGAACCCACACGAACTATCCAGTTCAACAGATTTTAAGTCTGTCATGTCTACCAATTCCATCATCCGGCCTGGTGATCCCACTAGGATTTGAACCTAGAACCTACAGCTTAGAAGGCTGTTGCTCTATCCAGTTGAGCTATAGGACCATAAAGTTATGATCTAGAGCCTGAGAAACCTAATTCAAAGGCTTCAGCTGGGTGTTCTTCTATCCACATGTGACAGTTTCTACAAACTGACATCCATGTTGATGTGTCCAAGTAGTATACGCCACGTCCATGTTTATGATGTATATCAGTAGCTTGCAAAGAACACTTATGGATCTTTGCATGACAGATTGGTTTGTCTGTTAAATACTGCCTACGCAATTTGCTATAAGCAGTATTTAATTTAGACATTTTTTTAGATACTTTTTTGATGCTCATTTTTTAGTTCTAAATAATTTTTAGGAAGTAATCCTAATGACATAAATTTTAATATCACATCCTCATAAGTCATACCTAACTCTTTAAAACTCATAGTGTTAGTATAACCGTCTAATACTTCATCAGCTGGTATATTTGCAATATACTGTGCTAATGGTGAATGCTTGAATGTATTGCTAAGATAAGCATTAATACGCTTATTACAAACAGTTTGCTTCCAAGCATTAATCTCTCTCTGACCACGTTTCCAAACCTTAGTTATTCTACGTTTCTTGTCCCAATGTAGCTTCTTAACTTCTTCAGGTTTATAAACCTTAAGACCATGAAGCACACGTTTAAACAAAAAATGTTGATACGGATTTAGTTTTGTATAACTTAAAGAGTTTACTAATGATGGTGGATGTAGCTGGTACTCAGCTAATATACCATAGTAGTTGTAGCGTTCCTCCCTTTTTGAAAGGTTTTCTAGTTGTTGTTGTTTTTGTAGTTGTTCTAATTGTTCTTGAGATAGCATAATTGTTTAGTTGTTATTGATTAGTAAAAGGTTGTCCTCATATATGAGGAAGGGAGTAGTTAAAGTTAATTAGGGTTGTCTAAGAATTAGGTATAAAACTTAGACAACCCCTTTTAACCAAACAAATTATTAATAACTACTCTTATAGATCAAAGGTCTCTGCCTCTTCTTCTACAAGCTCCTCTACTTTATCAGTAACTTCTTCTGTCTCAGTATCATTAGATACATCTTCATCAATACCAAATGCTTCTAGTGTTGTAGCAGCTTTGATATTGCCTTTAGTTGCAGTCCCGTTAGCTTCTTTAATGTCTTGACCATTAGTGTGAGCTATTAGCACGTCTTGAGCTGTTGTATCAGCTGTAAACATTGCTTTCCTATAAATAGGTTGACCATCTACACAGCATACTATACCAGTATCACCTGCATATTTATAATCTCTGTCAGGATCATTAGAATTAAATGGCTCTAATTGTTCTTTAATTACAATTTTACCAGCTATTTCATCACCTGCTTTAAAATTTAGGGATTGTAAGTCTTCTACTTTACCCTGTAGTAACGTTGATACATTAGACTTTTTAACCCAGCCATTGTTACCAAAGGTAACTCTAACTTGTTGTAGTCTTACATAACCATACTCTGAATTGTTTTTTGATTGATTGATAACATTACCCATGTCATCAGCACATACATTGACTTTGCTTTGCATTTCTTTTGATTTTAAAAAATTAATAATTGATTTTGTGATGACTATACGTCATCTGAATGAAAATATGGGTCATCAAGCTTTTCATATGCTTCTATCTCATCTAATGCAGGTTCATTTTCATCTATGAACTCTAGTTCATAGTCTACTACTACTGTTTTACCTGAGAAAGCATTATAAAAGGGATTAACCACTTCTTTTGTGTATGCTGAACTTAAGCCATTAAGATCTTTTACCTCATCATCAGTTAACGAGAGGTATTGCTCTACTGAGCACTCAATTATACGGCCATTGGGTAGTTGTACTATCATATCTATTAACAAAGATATAAATATAACTTACCTTGGCTCACTAATTATAAGAAATTATTAGTTAAATTCAAAAATAAACTGCACTTATATAGCTATCACTTAAATAATAACTAATTTGCCTTTTACTCTTTTTATGTAATTGTGCTGCCTCAACTCTTTTAAGAGCTTAAAGACATATCTTTGTGATACATCCATTGAGTCAGCAAGTGTTGAAGCAGACGGATATGCTTCACGGTTTTTATCTGCATAACATGCTATGAGACTATATAACCCTTTTGCTTGTATAGATAAATTGGGATCTGACAAGACTTTATACTTAACTATGCCAAATCTATTTAATTTCTTTGACATGGTCCTTTAATAGTATAAGTACGGCCATTGATTCACTATCTTCTTTAGCTAGTTCATCATTATTCATATTATACTTATCATTCATATATCTCCCAAAAGATATACTCTTACCATTTGCATCTTTTAATGCATTATCTAATAGCCGCCATGACTTTTGTTCACTTTGGAGTAACTCCATTGATATATCTGCCATATTATTCTTGTTTTTCATCTGAAAATAGTTCTTCTTGATTTATAACTACGTCTGTATCTAATATATCAAAGTATTTTATATCAGATTCATTGACTTTAGTCAAATCTAATGGATTTACTTGATGATCATATATTTTTAGCTTCTTTTGTTTATCATGATAGTATAAATCTACCTTGATAGAGCTATAAAATGGGTTAAACTTCTCATTACCCCATGATGAATCACCTGTGACTTTACCATATACTCTACCATTACCTGGACTTAGACCCATATCTTCAAGTATATCCCATTCAAACTCTGATCCTGCGTGGTAACTTAATGGTTCTAATGTTACAAAATCACCTATGGCTACAGTATTATACTCATCTTTAGATAAACTTAGATGTAATATAATCTCTTTAGCATGATCTGGTAACTCTCTCATTATAATATTGAATATATGTTCATTATTACACGGAGTATTTGGTATTAAAACATTTTTTAGTATGTTGTTAACTATGATCTCATTGATCTTAAATTGATTTGCCATGATTATTTTAATTGATTATTATTTAATTTATTGCATAAATGAGGAAGGGAGCAGTTAAGGTAACAATAATGGATAGTAACGCAACCCTAAACAATTATATAAAAGGTTTTACTACTATCCATTTTGCCCACCACTCATTATTATGTTTTACAAGGCCTAACTACAGTAGTATATATTATACATAACTAACTACTGGTACTGTTTGTATGAACTGTGGTTCACTTTTTTGATCTAAACTCTACTGATACAAACGGTAATAGTAACAACCAAGAGATTTCATCAATCTTGTGATGAGGATCTACACCAAATGCAAATCCAAATATTGGTACTATTTCTATAGACGCCTTAGGTAACATTCTCACCTTGGACATAAAGACTAAATACACAACCGAGTTAGCTACTACGGCTATGCCCACTAACAATAAAGTTATAAGTATAACTGCGGATGTCTCATACATGGTTAGTATCATGTATGCTCCTACTATAAATAATATAGGTAGTACTACTACGAATAATAATTTTACTAATGATCTGAATAAATGCTTCATAATTTCTAATTGTTTATTGATTAATTGATTTGTTTTATAACTCTACGATTGAGTCACCGTTGATTAAGAGATCTGCTAAGTCTAACTGGTTATACTTATAGTCTGCATTCCAATATGAGACATCATATAAACTCATATAGTTATCTGATGTAGTATATATAAAGTAATCTGGATTTGTATTTGATGTATCCTTAGCCCATGTTAGCCAATCACTTTGTGTTTGACTTGGTGGGTTTGATGCAAACCATGCTAGCATATACACTGGCATATCAAAGCTATCCCATGCATAATACTTATAAGTTATGATTGTAGTGTTATTAACACTATCCCACACATATGATTCTACATCCAAAGCATACACTGTGAGTGTATCAACAGGTGGTTGTTGTACCTCTATTATATCAAGAGGCTCCTTCTCACAGCTCATTATAGATACTAAGAGAAGGAATATTGATATATACCTTAACATCTGGTATACTTTTGTTTCTTGGCATTCCAGCATTTCTGTTTCTTCATCTTCATTTTAGATGTTTTACATGATCTACTAGATGCACATGATTGTACGATTGGACCAGCTATAAATAGCATGATCATTAGATAAATGATTTTTTTCATAATGTTTAATTTAATTAGTGGATAAGATTGTTTTGACTCATGAGATTCCGGGTACTATGTCTATTATCCTATAGAGGAAGAGACAAAACCTACTCATGTAGTATTGTTGAGTGTAATAGCTACGCTTGTTATAGTGTTAGCTATATTAATATATTAATGTGCTATGATAGTTATGATAGTGGTAAAAGGTGGTATTATGTGGGTATGTGACCTCACATTTATAATGCTATACACATTTAAATAAAAAAAACAACTACAAACCTAGCTGTTACACTAGATCTGTAGAGTTTTTACCTTTTACTGCAGGTTTACACTGCTTCTATCCAAAACATGCCTGATTCTTCTCCTGTTGTTAGGTTTAACACAGGATTATCAGATAGCTTGAAACCTTTCATCTCATCACCTCTATTAAGTTTAGCACTTAACTGCTTGATGGTTGGATGATCAGAACGCATTACTTGTCCAGTCTCTGGATCTATTAGGCTTAATACGCCAAATGTGATGTTGTTCTGTGTTCTTGTTGCTACATTAACACCGGCTAATGTAGTAGCTTTTTGTATCAATGGTACATCTGATGCAATAATTGTTGCACTTCCTGTTGACTCATTGATATTGAGCTTTCTAAAATAAACTGAATTTGTTTCCATAATTTGATTATAATTAATGATTAATAAATATTTGCATATGAAAGGAAGGGAGCAGTGAAAGTTATATGGATGGTATAAGAATGTATGACCAGTAGCAGTTAAAACAAAAAAAGAGTGTGCTTTCACACACCCTTATTACTACTTTCTTTTAAAGCATCTTCAAGTCTTTGAACTCTAAGTTTCTTTTCTTCTTGCCATTCTTCATAGCATTGTTGACATGTGTGTAACTCATCACACGTACATGTTAGCTCAGGGCTTATACTATATAAATCCCAAGCATCTTGTGCATCTTCAAAAAACATAATTGTTAGTTTAGGTTAGTAAAAAAAGGGTGTGCTGTTACACACACCCTGTACTTCATCTAGGCTTGTTCAACCCAGAAGAGGTTCTCATTCTCCTCACCAGTCTGTAGGTTGACAACCTTTTGGTCAGACAGTTGGAAGTTAGGTAGTTCATCACCTACATTCAGCTTAGCTCCAAGCTGTTTGATTGTTGGGTGATCAGCCCTCATTACCTGATTGGTGTCAGGGTCTATTAAGGACAACACACCAAAGGAGATGTTCCCTTGAGTTCTTGTTCCCACAGACAAACCAGCAAGTGTAGTTTGTTTCTGTGACATTGGAGCAGAGCTCACAATGATTGTTGCTGAGCCAGTAGACTCATTGATGTTTAGTTTTCTAAAGTAAACCATTTGTAAAAGTATTTAAAAAATTAATTAAGTGTGGATAATTACGGGGGGTAACCCAACCACAGACACTAGGTGGGGAGCAGTTTTATATAGGGTCTCACCTATGCCAAATACATAATTTTGCCAGGACCGGTGGGGGGATATAAAATTTTTTTAATCAGGTGGGGGCTATGTTGTGAGTCAAAAGTTTTTATAGGTTGGGGGAATTTAGTATATTGTTCTTATAGACGCAGTGTAACTTAAATAATATAATATGGGACAATGGGATGATAATCATAAAGAGGATAATGGGCTGAGTGAAATAGAACAAATGCAACTAGATGCAATACTACTTGAGACAGCGTATGAAAATTCTTTTCTAGTATTAACTAATCAGATAACATTTGAAGAGTTAATGATTAAGAAGTTTAAGAAGGGTCATGAGGCCGTACTGGCTTTTGATCCTGACAATGGTCCTGAACTAACCGAATTTGAAAATATGTTAGCGTATTATATAGAAATTGAAGAGTATGAAAGATGTGCTAAAATTAGAGACATAATGAATAAGGCATATCCAGAATGTATAAATAATTAATCATGGCAGTAAAGAAAAAAAAGAAAAGCACAGTAAATAGTTCAGGAAACTATACTAAACCTGGAATGCGTAAAAGGTTATTTAACTCTATCAAAGCCGGAGGCAAAGGTGGAGCACCAGGACAGTGGTCTGCACGTAAAGCTCAAATGCTTGCTAAACGTTACAAGGCTAATGGAGGAGGATACAAATCTAAGAAGTAATGAAAGACTTTACACTTAATATAGGTAATATAATTTGGATCATAGGTATTATTTTTACTATGGGTATTGCGTATAGCCAAATAGCACAATTGTCAGATGATATAGAGGTTATAGAAGCTAGATTAGAAAAAAAGATAAAATTAATTAATGACTGTCAAGATAGAATCGTTGATTTAGAAAAAGATCTTATCAGACTTGAACAAACTCAATGTAAACACAAAAGGTGATGGCTTTACCAAATAAAAGAACTAAAAAGAAATCTTCTTGTTGGGCTGGTTACGTAAAAAAAGGCGTAAAGAAGAAAGGAAATAAAATAGTAAATAACTGTGTGCGTAAAAAGAAAAAGTAATGGGTAAAAAATTAATTATAGTATTATTATGTTGTGGATTACTAACTACTTGTAGATCAGTTAAACCAGCAAGTGATAAATGTTGCAAGGAAAAAACAGAAGTAGTTAAGGATAATAATGATCCTTTAATGGGAATACTTGCATCAGCATTAATTATTTATTCAATAAAGATATTATTTGCAAGATAATGGCAAAGACAAAACAACAAAAGAGTCTTACTAGATGGACCAAACAGAAATGGACAACTGCTTCAGGAAAGAAAAGTTCTGAGACAGGTGAGGTATATGCACCAAAGAAAACTATTGATAAGTTAAAGAGCACTAAAAAGGGTAAGGCTAAGTTAGCTGCAGCAAACAAAAAGAAACGTGCTGCAACTAAAAAAGGTAAACAACACGCATCTCATGGATTGCATAAAGGAAAGAAAAGATAATGGCAGCAAAGAAAGATAGTAGACTAACAAAAGCAGGGGTATCAGGTTATAATAAACCTAAACGTACTCCGTCACACCCAAAGAAGTCTCACGTAGTGGTGGCTAAGGTAGGAGATAAAGTAAAGACAATTAGATTTGGTCAACAGGGTGTAAAGACAGCAGGCAAGCCTAAAGCAGGTGAGTCAGCAAAGCAGAAGGCTAGACGTAAGAGCTTTAAAGCTAGACATGGTAAAAATATAGCTAAAGGTAAAATGAGTGCAGCATATTGGGCAGACAAAGTAAAATGGTAGATTATGACAGAGGCAGATTTAATAGAATTAGGTTTTACTAAGCAAGTTCAGGACGCATGTTGTGATCCTCAAATATATACGTTTTATAAAGTGGCTGGGAGTAGTTCACCTTTTATTACACCAGCTAGTGACACCATTACTGATGATAATTGGCCAGTAGAAAACTATGCTATCAATTTTAAAACATATATCAAATCGGATGTAGTAGAAATGATTACTTTACTAGAAAATAATCCGTTATTTCCTTCATCATAATAAAAAAAGCCATTAAACTTTTTTAAGTTAAACTATTTATGTATGTTTGCATATATGTTTAATTTTTAAAACCAAATAAAATGGCAGACGTAAAAAATTTAGATCCAAACAAGGATCCTCAGCTAAGTAAAGAAGAACTAACTAAGCGTAGAGAAGAAATCACACAGTTTTATAAAGATAATATTCCACATCTTACTGTTCAGGCAGAGTATGAGGATTTATTAGCTACTATTGACAAAGCAAGAGCTGAAAGACTGCAAGCTCAAATGTTTATGGCACAAACTGCAGCACAACAAGATAACGGAGGAGAGGCAAGTGAAGATGAGAAAGCTTTTAAAGAAGCTATGGAAAAAGCGGCAGCAGGTGCAGAGTAATCATGAAGATGCTAAAAAAAGGTGATAGAGGTCAAGAAGTAAAGACACTACAACAGAATCTTTTAATTAAACCTGACGGAATATTTGGAAGACAAACAGAAAAGCATGTTATAAGGTTTCAACTTATGCATAATTTATCTGCTGATGGTATAGTAGGTGCAGACACATGGGCTCTTTTATTACAGTTACCAAGTAAATTAACTATAGCAATAGATGAAGACACTGATACACAAGGTCAAATGTTTGAGACACCTTATGATCAAATTATACATAAGCATTATTTACCTAAAGGGGAATATGTAGAAGGACCTATTAATAATGATTATATCTTTTTACACCATACTGCAGGTAATGCTAATCCTTATAGATGCATTGATCACTGGGGAAGAGATAGCAGAGGACGCATTGCAACTGAATTTGTATTAGGAGGTACCAATCACAGGAATGGTAATGATGAATATAATGGTGTCATGGTACAAGCATTTCCTACAGGAGCACAAGCATTTCATTTAGGAAAAACTGGATCAGGATATATGAACAGACATTCAGTAGGAATTGAAATATGTAACATGGGATACTTAGATAGTAAGACAATGAAAACATATGTAGGTTCAGTATGTCAGGAAGAACAAGTATTAGAGCTACCTGAACATTTCAAGAATAAACTACACTGGCACAACTACACAGAAGAGCAAATTAAAGCTACAGAAAAGTGGATTAAGTGGGTAGGTGAAAGAGATGGTGTAGATATAAGATTAGGTTTAAAACAATATATCAAGAAATATGGTCCATCTAAAGGTTTTGATTTTCAAGAGGATGCATATTATGGAAAGGTAAAAGGGTTATTAACTCACGGTAATGTGAGAACAGGTAAGTCAGATATATATCCACATCCAGATATGGTTGATATGATAATGAGTTTATAAAATGGCAATAGTAAAAAAAGTAGATTTAAAATTAAAAGTTAATATTGATGAATCAATAAAGTATCAAATACTTACTTATTGTTTCTTTAATGATATATTAGTAACTAATTCTGATTTAAAGTTTTTATGTGAACTATCTAAAACTCCAAGTATTGAGTTAACTAAGTTTTGTTTAACATTAGTTAATATGAATATTTTTAAGAGTCCTCAGTCTGCCAGAAATGCAATAACAAAGGCAGAAAGAAAAGGTTTGCTTAGTAAAAAAGGTAATAATAAAAAGACAATTACTATTAAACCAGATATTAACATCCAGACAGAAGGATTAGTATTACTTGATTATAAAATTTTAGGCAATGCACCCCAAGTCACACAAGGAGTTTAGAAAGAATATAGCTGAGGAAGTTGAAGTACATCCTCAAGTAGTAGAAGATTTTATAACTTTTTATTATGCAAAGCTAAGAAAAAAACTTTCTGATTTAAGTTTCCCAAGAGTTTATGTAGAGGGATTAGGAACATTTGAATTAAGAAAAGCTAAGTTAGATAAAGCAATAAAAAAGAATAAAAGTTTATTAGGTAATATTGCTAAAAGAACTTACAATGGTTATGCAAAAAGTGAGGATATAAAAACCAATATTGAGCAGATGGAAAGTGCAATGAAACAAATCCATGATGATATGCTAAAAAAAGAAAATTTTAAAAAAAATGGCTGACTGGAAAAAGTATTTAGATGTTTTTAAGAATGCAGATAAAATTGCAGAAGGTATTAAAAACAATATATTTAAGAAAGAGCATATTGAAGCAATAGCTGATGAAAGATTCCAGACATGTATAAATTGTATTTTATTTGACGCTGGAGGTGATAAATGTATGGCACCTGGAACACAACCTTGTTGTGCAGATTGTGGATGTAGTTTAGCATTTAAAGTAAGATCATTATCTTCTGATTGTCCAAAGGGAAAATGGGATGCAATAACATCAGAAGAGCAAGAAGAATTAATTAATAAACAAATTGAAAATGGACAAACTAACTAAAGCTCAAATAGTAGGTGAACTACTAGCTGAAGAACAAATAACTGCAGAAGAAGCAATAACATTGTTGGAGCCTGCTAAAACAATAATCTATAACGTTCATGTACCTGAACAGGAAGTGCATACATCTATGCCTTATGGAAATATGTGGACTACTAATATTACAGACTAATGGCAATATTATTTAAAGAAGAAGGGCACGTATATGAAAGCATTGATCAAGATAAAATAGATTGGTTAAGTGTTACTTCTTTAGTTGGAAAATTTAAACCCAAGTTTGATAGAGATGGTCAGGCAGTTAAATCATCTAAGAACAAAAGATCAAAATGGTATGGGATGACACCTAAAGAAATAATAGCTGCATGGGATGGTGAGACAGATAGAGCAATTAAGCTAGGTAATTTTTATCATAATCAAAGAGAAGCGGATATACTTGAGTTTGAAACAATTCAAAAGTATGGAACAGAAGTACCAATTATAAAACCATTAGTAGATACTTCTGGAGTAAAAATTGCACCAGAGCAGAAGTTAGAAGAAGGGGTATATCCAGAACATTTAGTATACCTTAAGTCTGCTGCTATTTGTGGTCAAGCTGATTTAGTGGAAGTTGTAAATGGTTATATAAACATAACTGATTACAAAACAAATAAAGAAATTAAAGATAAAGGATTTACTAATTGGGAAGGAATAACTAACAAAATGTTTAGGCCTGTAAATCATTTAGATGATTGTAACCTTAATCATTATAATCTACAATTAAGTATTTATGCGTATATTATTAAGAAGCATAACCCTAAATTAAAGATTGGAAAACTAATTATACAACATGTTAAGTTTAAACAAATAGGTGAGGATAAAAATGGATATCCAATTAATGAACATGTTGATGGTGAACCAGTATTAGATACAATAAAAATGTATGAATTACCATATTTAAAAGATGAAGTTAGATCTTTAATAATGTGGCTAAAAGATAATCAATAATGAAAGAATATATAGCAGCAGTAGAAATACAATCATTAAAGTCAAAAGTACCTACAGACTTTAGATTTGAAGAAACAAAAATATGCATAGATTTAAGTAAAATAGTATGGTTTAAAGAATACTTTCATGTATCAACTAATAAGTTTCAAAATACACATACTGAAGTATTATTGTTTGGGCAAAGCAAACCAATTATACTTGTAGTGGCATATGATCAATTAAAGAAAGAAATAACTAAATCTAAAAAAGCATGATAGTAAAATTATTTGATATACAGAATAGTAAATTAGTATTAACAGAACATTGTTACTCATTACCATTTTTAAAAAATATAATGACAGAATATCCTGATACTAATATGCAGGTATATCAATATATTTTTTATATGTCTTGCCCTAACCCTGATTTAAATCCATTTTTTAATTTACCTGAACATGAGAAGGAAGATATCATAATAGAAGAAATAGGATTAGAAGAATCTCCTGAAGATGGTAAAATAAGATATGCATTAGATATGTGCAAGAAGATGTATGAAACTCCTACATATAGGGCATACGTAGGTATTAAAGCCATGTTAGACAGATTAGCACAGTATATGGAGGTAACCCCTATTGAGCATGGTAGAGACGGTAATATGAACTCTATGATAAATGCTGCTGCAAAATTTGAACAGATTAGACAATCATACAAAGGTGCATATACAGATATGCAACAAGAACAAGAAAGTTCTGTCCGTGGTGGTGCAGGATTGGCATATGATCAATTATAAATCAATAAAATTTAATTAAATGAAAAACAAAGTAATAATACCAGTTGGAAAAAAACTGTTAATTAAAGAAATTAAACCTGAGACTAAGACAGCATCAGGATTATATTTACCAGAAATGGCTCAGAAAAAGACATTTCAAGGGATTGTTGTAGGTAAAGGAGATCAAGTAGAAGAAATACAAGTAGGAGATGTAGTGCATTATGCAGATCATGCTATGCCAACACCAATGCCTCATAATGGTGAAGAGCATTTGTTGTTACAGTTTGGTGATGTATATGCTATCATAAGAGATGAGTAGGATTATACCTACATATGAAAATGATAATTGGACATCTACAGAGTTTTCTAATGATGAAGATTTTCATGAGTTTATTTTTGAGATATTTAAAGAACCTGGCAAGTATGAATTTGATGAAACAAGTTTAATATTTAATGCTGAAGCAAGGAGATTTAATAAAGAAGGTTTGTATTGTAGTTCTCCTTTCAGATCAAAGGATTTTATGGCATACTGGGATGACCAAAAAAATAAATGTAGAGAAGGGGTAATATATAAAAATAATGATAAGATTTGGTATCTAACCAGAGACTATTATATGTGGTTAAATTTTTTACCAATCTTTGATAAAGAAGAAAAAAAATATGGGTTTGCTAAAGTACGTGATGCACAATATCACATGGCATTGTATGAAATACTTGCAGAGTTAAACAATCAGCATTCAGCTATACTCAAAAAACGTCAGATAGCTTCTTCATATTTCCATATGGGAAAGATTATAAATACCTATTGGTTTGAAGAAGGTAGTACATGTAAGATTGGTGCATCATTAAAAGATTATATAAATGATAAAGGTTCTTGGAAGTTTCTAGATGAATACAAAACTTTTCTTAATGAACATACAGCTTGGTATAGACCAAGCAATCCTGAGAAAGTTCTTTTATGGCAACAGCAAATAGAAGTTAAAGTAGGTAATAGAAAAACATCAAGAGGTCTTAAATCTAAAATACAAGGTGCCTCATTTGAAAAAAATGCTACATCAGGTGTAGGTGGTCCAACAACTTATTTCTTTCATGAGGAAGCAGGTATTGCACCTAAGATGATGCAAACGTATGAGTACTTGCGTCCTGCAATGTCTTCAGGTATGATGACAACAGGTATGTTTATTGCTGCAGGATCTGTTGGTGATTTAGAGCAATGTAACCCATTAAAAGAAATGATAATGAATCCTACTGCTAATGATATATATGCAGTAGAAACTAACCTTATAGATGCAGAAGGCACTATAGGAATGGCTGGGTTATTTATTCCTGAGCAATGGTCAATGCCACCATACATTGATAACTGGGGTAATTCACAAATTGAGGAAGCCATAGAAGCTATTGTAAGAGAAAGAGAAAGATGGAAAGCAGAGTTAGGACCTGAACAATACCAATTAAGAATATCTCAGAAACCTTTAAACATAGCTGAGGCATTTGCATATAGAAAAGCATCAGTATTTCCACAAGGTATTCTATCTAAACAAATGAAAAAGATAGAAGAAAAAGAGTATGCATATGAGTTAATTGAATTAGACAGAGATCAAGAAGGTATAGTAGCTAAAAGAACTAACAAGCCACCAATTACTGAATTTCCTGTAAATAAAAAAATGACTGATAAAACTGGAACTATAGTAGTATGGGAAAGACCTGCTAGTAAACGTCCAGAATTTGGGCAATACTATGGTTCTATTGACCCTGTATCAGAAGGTAAAACAACCACATCTGATTCTTTGTGTAGTATATTTATATATAAAAATGCTACTGAGGTAACTAGAACAACTGTATCAGGTGATACTGAGGTATTTGTAGAAGGAGATAAGATAGTAGCTGCCTGGTGTGGAAGGTTTGATGATATTAATAAAACACATGAAAGACTTGAATTAATTATAGAGTGGTATAATGCTTGGACTATTGTTGAGAATAATATATCATTATTTATTCAGCATATGATTGCAAGAAAAAAACAAAGATATTTAGTACCAAAGCAACAAATACTTTTCTTAAAAGATTTAGGATCTAACAGAACAGTATACCAAGAATACGGTTGGAAAAATACAGGAACATTATTTAAGAGTCATTTAATTTCTTATGCTATAGAATTTATAAGAGAAGCAATAGATGAAAAATTAGATGATGAAGGTAATGTTATGTCACAAACATTAGGTGTTGAAAGAATACCAGATCCAATGCTTATAAAAGAAATGTTAGCATATTATCCAGGTCTTAACGTGGATAGGTTAGTTACGTTTGGAGCATTGGTTGCTTTTGTTAAAATACAACAATCTAATAGAGGTTATGCCAAAAGGCGTGAATCAGAAGGTGATTCTTTGGTAAATTCAGAAAAAATAAGTAAATTAAAGTATACCAGTGCGTTTAAAAATATAGGCCGTAGGAGAACATTAGGTGGTCAGAAAATAAGAAGGTCTGGTTTTAAAAATATTAAATAGCCAAAAATAATCTAGATGAGAGTATTAAATGCAATGCAAATGAAAAATGGGGCCAAAGCTGAGAGCGGGCCTACATTTTCTAGCTTAACACAACCAACACAGTTTTTACCTTACTCAAAAAAGACTGATGATTGGGCAGCTTGGAATCTAGATTGGTTGGAGTTACAAGGTATAGAATTTTTACGTATTAATTCAAGAAGACTATTAAAGAATTATAAGTTAGCAAAAGGAGTTATAGATAAATCTGATTACATAGTTGAGCCAGATAATGACTATAAAGACTTAATGGATACACTAACAGCTGAGAATGATTCAGCACTTGAATTAAAATTTTATCCTATCATACCTAATGTAATTAATGTATTGACAGGTGAATTTGCAAAGAGATATTCTAAAGTACAATTTAGAGCTGTTGATGACACATCTTATAATGAGATGTTAGAGCAAAAAAGATTACAGATTGAAGAATCATTATTAGCAGAGGCTGAGGCAAATCTAGTAATGAAAATGATTGAGATGGGTATGGACCCAGCATCTGAGGAGGCACAGAAGCAATTATCTCCTGAAGGATTAAAAACATTACCTGAAATAGAAGACTTCTTTTCTAAGGATTATAGAAGTATGGTTGAGGAGTGGGCATCACATCAACTTGCAGTAGATGAAGAAAGATTTCATATGCAAGAACTTGAAGAAAGAGGTTTCCGTGATATGCTTATATCAGATAGAGAATTTTGGCATTTTAGAATGTTAGAAGATGATTATGATGTAGAGCTATGGAATCCAGTTTTAACTTTCTATCAAAAATCTCCAGATCAGAGATACATTTCTGATTCTAACTATGTAGGTAAGATGGACTTAATGACCGTGTCAGATGTTATTGACAGATATGGTTATTTAATGGATGAGAAACAATTAAAATCTTTACAAAAAATATATCCTGCAAGATCTGCACAGTATCAAGTAAACGGTTATCAAAATGATGGTGCATACTATGATGCAACTAGATCACATGAGTGGAATACTAATATGCCAGGTTTAGCATATAGACAATACACAAGTAACTATTGGAATAATCCTGGAGTTGGTGGTGATATTTTGAGTGAGATATTAGATAACTCAGAAGACATGACACCTTTAGATGAAGGTAACTTAATGAGAGTATCTACAATTTATTGGAAGACACAGAGGAGAGTTGGTCATTTAACTAAGATAGAATTAAATGGTAGTGTAACACAAGAGATCATTGATGAGACTTTTAAAATTACAGAAAAAGCTGTATATGATACCTCTATATTTAAGAACAGAACAAAAGAAAATTTATTACAAGGAGAACATATAGATTGGATATGGATCAATGAAGTATGGGGTGGCGTTAAAGTAGGACCAAACTTACCAGCAATGTGGAGATCTACAATGGGAGATAATATAAACCCAATATATGTAGGTATTAACAGAACTAAACCTGGAAGATTACCTTTTCAATTTAAAGGTAACAATACACTTTATGGATGTAAACTTCCTGTAGAAGGAAGAGTATTTTCTGATAGAAATACTAGATCTACTTCATTAGTAGATTTAATGAAAGCATATCAAGTTGGATACAATATGGTTAATAACCAAATTGCTGACATTCTAATAGATGAATTAGGAACAGTAATTATGTTTGATCAAAATGCTTTACCACGTCACTCAATGGGTGAGGATTGGGGAAAAAATAATTATTCCAAGGCATGGGTAGCAATGAAAGATTTTCAAATGTTACCTCTTGATACATCCATTACTAATACTGAGAATGCTACTAACTTTAATCACTATCAAACTCTAAACATGGAGCAGACTAGTAGATTGATGTCTAGAATTCAACTTGCTAATTATTTTAAGCAACAATGCTTTGATGCAATAGGGGTTAACCCACAACGTCTAGGAGGGGCTGTATCAGCTCAAACGGCAACAGGGGTAGTACAAGCTATGCAACAGTCTTACGCTCAAACAGAGATGTATTTTGTACAGCATTCAGATCAGTTAATGCCAAGAGTACATCAGATGAGGACTGATTTAGCACAATACTACTATAGTACTAATCCAAGTGTTAGACTATCATATATATCTTCTGAAGCAGAAAAAGTTAATTTCACAATTAACGGTACAGATTTATTACTAAGAGATTTTAATATTTTTGCTACAACAAAAACAAATCACAGAGCTATTCTAGAAAATCTTAAACAGATGGCTCTTACAAATAATACTACAGGTGCAAGTATCTTTGAATTAGGTAACATTGTAAAAGCAGATTCAATTGCTGAAGTAACAGATATCTTAAAAGATTCTGAAAACAGACAACAAATGCAACGTCAGCAAGATATGCAACAACAACAGCAAATGCAACAGCAACAAATTCAAGCTAAGCAACAAGAAGAACAAATGAAACTTCAAGTTGAAATAGATGAAAATGAGAAAGACAGACAAAACAATATACTGTTAGCTGAAATTAAATCTGCTGGATACGGTTCAATGGTAGACATTAATGAAAACAAACAGTCTGATTATCAGGATGCTATGGAAGAAATTAAAGAATCTACAAGATACAATCAACAACTTAGCATGGAGAGAGAAAAAAATACTACTAAGATGTCTATGGAGAATAGCAGACTAGATGTTGAAAGACAAAAAATAAATGCTCAGAAAGAGATTGCACAGACAAAATTGGACATAGCTAGAGAAAATAAAAACAAGTATGATGCTCCTAAATCCAAAGAAAATAAAGATAAAAAATAAGTGTTAGCTATATACTGCTAAAAACTTTTAATTTATTTCAAATTATATAAGTTTAATTAGAAAGATTATTCTTATATTATATATGTATAGAGATTACTAATATTAAAACCAACAAATATTATGAGTACTAAAACTGAATCTGTGAATAGTAAAGTAGAAACATTAGACATAAACTTAGATGAGATCTTTGATGCAGCACCTAGTGCAGCAGATGTTACTTTGCCACAGGAAGAAAAACCAAACAAGAACATTTTTTCAGGTACAGGGTCAAAAGCAGACATGTCTTTTGCTGATCCAGATGTAGATGACAAAGATGATTTAAATGTAAAAGCTGATGCTAAAGAAGAACCTAGCTCAGAAGAAGTAATTGAACCGGAAGCTAAAGCTGAAGAAGTTCAAGAAAAAGTTGATATTGATGATGTAATTGGCAGTATTGATGAAGAAGACTCTGAAGAAGAGAAGATAGAAAAAAGAGGAAGAAAAAAGATTTCTGGAATAAGTGATGTATTTAGCAAGCTTATTAAAGAAGATAAGATTGTTCCTTTTGATGATGACAAAGAATTAGAAGATTATTCTGCTAAAGACTGGGAAGAATTAATTCAAGCTAACTTAGAAGAAAAAGCTAATGAAGTAAGAAGAGAAACTCCTAAAAAGTTTTTTGAAAGCTTACCACAAGAATTACAAATTGCTGCACGTTATGTAGCAGATGGTGGTCAAGATCTAAAAGGAATGTTTGCTACGTTATCACAAGTAGAAGAAAATAGATCATTAGATGTTAAGAAGTCAAATGATCAAGAAAGAATTATCACAGAGTATTTATCTGCAACAGGATATGGTACTACTGAAGAAATTGCTGAAGAAATAGAAATTTGGAAAGACTTAGGTAAGCTTGAACAACAAGCAATGAAGTTTAAACCAAAATTAGATAAGATGCAAGAAAAGGTTGTTGCAAGAAAGCTAGAAGAACAAGAGCTTAAAAAGAAACAACAAGAACAAGCGTCACAGCAATATATGAAAAACGTATATGAGACTTTAAAAGGAGGTTCTATAAATGATGTTAAGATAGATAAGAAGACACAGGCCATGCTTTATAATGGTTTGGTACAACCTGCTTATCCATCAGTTAGTGGTAAGAATACTAACTTACTTGGACATCTCCTTGAAAAGTATCAATTTGTTGAGCCAAACTATGGTTTGATATCTGAAGCATTATGGTTGCTACAAGATCCAGAAGGATACAAAGCAAAAATAATGGATAAAGGTGCTCAAAAAACTATAGAGAAAACGGTAAGAAAACTTAAAACAGAACAATCTAATAGTGGAGGGTCTACATCTTTAGGAGTTAAGGATAAAGAACCAACTGCTAAAAGAACTGCTAAAAGAAAAATACCAAGAGCTAACAACATTTTTAAAAGAATTTAATCAAGTATTAAATATATAAACAATAATTATTAATCAAAAACAATCAAAATTATGGCAACTCCAGTTTTAAATAATGGGATTTTCCTACGTGATACAAGCTACAAAGCTAGTTCTCATGTTGATTCTTATCACCTTACCCAAATGCTTGGTAACTCCGAGCCTATGGATATGGGACCAATTGATTTATGGGCAATGACCCAAAAGGTAGAAATGCCTTTATATCAAATGGCTTCTTTTGGTGGAAAGAATACAATCATGGTGGATAATGCTAGAGGTGAGTACAAGTGGCAAACTCCTATTGCACAAGATCTTCCTTACATAGTGGCAGACATTGAACCAGCTAATGATGCAAAAGGTGTAGATGGAACTCTATTTAAGATCAAGATCAACAAAAGAACTTTTGGACATGGTGACATTATTACTTATGATAAGTATAATGGACTTGAACTTTACATTACAGCAGATGATATTATCCCTGCAGGTGATGGATATGTTTACACTGTTCAATTAGTTAACAACAACAATGCAGCAGTCTTAGATAACAAGTATCTAGCTAAAGGAACAAAATTCTTTAGAAAAGGTTCTGCAAGAGGTGAATATGGTGAAAGATTTTCTGACATTGAAACAGGATCTGGATTCCGTGAATTCTACAACTTTGTAGGAGGAGCAGAAGCACACGTACACTATTCTATTTCAAGCCGTGCTGATCTTATGATCAAAGGTGGTTTGAATGCTGATGGTACTGTACCAGTAACTGAGATTTGGAGAAACTTTGACAATGATCCAAACAATCCATCAGTACCTAGTATTGAAGGACTAGTAGCTAACATGGGTAAAGCAGGTGCAAGAGAAGCGTTTGAAAACGGAACTCTTACAAGAACTTTCATTACAAATATGGAAGCAGCACATTTATCTAAAATTGCTACAGATATTGAAACTTACCTAATGTGGGGTAAAGGTGGTAGAATTAAGCAAGACGGACCGGATGATATTAGATTATCTGTAGGTTTATGGTCACAGTTAGATAACTCTTTCAAAAGAGTATATAACAAGTCATCATTTACTCTTGACATGTTTAAGTCTGAACTTTACAACTTCTACCAAGGTAAAGTTGAATTTAAAGGGCCAGACCCACAAAGATCACTTGTTGTACAAACAGGTATTGGTGGTATGCAGTTAATCAACAAAGCAATTGCTGATGAAGTGTATGGTTCTGGTTTAGTTCAAAATGCAACTGATATTGGTGCTGTTAAAGGTTCTGGTATGGATTTAGATTATGGTTTTGCTTACACAAGCTTTACTATTCCATTCTTAGCTAACGTTAAGTTTGTATTGAATCCAGCATTTGATAACTTAAACACAAATGATATAGAGAATCCATTAATTGATGGTAGACCTCTAAGTTCATACAGCTTTATTATCTTTGATGTAACTGATGAAGGAAATGACAACATTCACTTGTTGAAACTTTCTTGGGATAATCAACTTAAGTGGTTCTACCAAAATGGTACTATGGACTACATGGGAAGAACTCAAGGGTTTGCTTCTACTGGTCAGTTTAATGGATATAGAGTATATATGACTCAGACCATGCCAGCTATATGGGTTAAGGATCCAACCAAAGTTCTTAAAATTGTAATGAGAAACCCTGTAACAGGAGGCTCATTCTAAGAACTATAATTAAAGGGGAGGGGCTAATACCTCCTCCCTTTTTATTTTTAACCTTTAAAATATAACTAATCATGGCACTAGATATTAAAAGACAAAATAAAACATATGAGTTTTCAAATTCAAGTGTTTCAAAAATACTTGCTTCTAAAGCTGTTGGTAAAGACATCTTAGCTAGAGACCATGCAGATAATGCAGCAGCAATTGCTGCAGGTTTAGCAAAAGGTGATATATATCACACTACAGGAGCTTTGAAGATAGTTGTTTAAAAGTCAAAAAACTTTAGCAAGGGTAAAACCTTGCTTTAGAAATTAGTAATAATAAATGTACATAATTATGTACTTTTGACTGTGAATAATAATTATTAATTTAAAACCAAAAAAAAATGAGTGAGTACACTATTGTAGAAAAGTATCAGCAGGAGAAAAAACAATCTGTTGCAGTGCGTCCATTTTTTAATCCTAATAAAGAAAATATGGGATTAGAACAATATGGATTGGCATTACATGATGGAGTATACCATGAAGAATCATTAGCATGTCTTGAGATGAATGGAGTAAAAAGATATGTTACTGGTTTAAATGAATTTGCACCTGAAGTAAAAATGTTAGCACCTAAGGAGAAAAAAGCAAAGATTAAAGAAATTAGAACAGTAGTTGCAGAATTAGAAGCATCTCTTGCAGCTAATGTAGTTGATCCAGAAGACAAAGATTTTTGGAACAACTTAACTATTATGAGTCCTAATAATGATAAATTTTGGGATAAGATTAGTTTAAGATGTGGTAATGATCCAGTATTCTTAGATCCAGAATTAGATCCATATGATAGAATTAAACTATATGCTATTAAAGCAGGTGGTTTTTCTATAGTAGCAAAGTCACTAAAAGATGCTAAAGTAAACTCTAAAGGAGTTAAGTTTTATTTAGATACGTTAGAAGAAACGTTAACTACTAGAACTGAACTTAGTAAAATAAGAAATAGAGCATTAGTAGAACTACAAAAAATGTATGATGGTAATGCAACAAAGCTTATGTATGTAGCTAAAATCTGTGATTCAAATAGTACACAGTATAGTAAGTCTACTCCTAATGATGTTATGTATGAAAATATGGATGACTATATTCAAGGTCATGGATCTGAAGGTAATAAGAAAAAAGCAGCACAAAACTTTTTAGATGTTTCTACATTAAGCATGGAGGAAATAAAAATAAGAGCACTTGTTAAAGACTGTTTATTTTATAGATTCTTACTGACTAAAGCAGGTGGATGGATTGAGCCAATGGATAGTGGTATTAGAATGGGTAAAAGACCATCTGAATGTTTAGACTTTTTAATGGATCCTAAAAATGAAGAGAGTTTATTATCTCTAATGGATAAAGTTGAACCATATTGGAATGCTTAAAAATAATTAAAAATGGAAAATAATACATTACTCATAAAACTTAAGCAAAGGCTGAATAAGCTTGATAGCCAAGACTATGATAATATAGAATGTTGGCAGTTTGTTGAGGCTTTCAATAAATCACAAGTTGAGTGGTGTAGAAGAAACTTACATGGTGGTAATATGTATCAGGAAGGTGATGAGTTATCCAAAAGAAGAGTGGATGACTTGCAACCTCTCCTAATTGAATTATCACTTACAGGTAATGTTTTTCCAGATTATTTTGAAACAGACAACTTTCCAGTTAATACTTATTTAGAATTTAAGAAAGTTACTACACAAGCAAAAGATGATTGTTGTACTCCAAGATCAATGACAGTATATTTAGCTGAAGAAGCTAATGTTAATTTAATCATGAGAGATCCACTAAAGAATCCAGATTTTGAATGGGGAGAAACTTTTTGTACAATGCTTGATAACAGGATAAGAATATACAAAAGAGATTTTGATATAGTTAATCCTGTATTAACTTATTATAGACAACCCACATTGATACAAGTAGAAGGCTGTACAGATCCATACACTGGTAATATTAGCTTGAATAATGTTATATGTGAGTTTAAAGATGATTTAGTAGAAGTAATCCTTGATGATACTGCAGCATTGATTGCAGGTGATATAGAAAACATGTATCAGCAACAAAGAGGACTACAGGCTGCTGAAAGAAATAATTAATATATTGTTTATCTAATAGAAAATGATTATATTATTATAGTAACACTGATGTTACAAGCAGAGTAAACTGTTTAAATCTTTTTTTATAACCAGTGGGGGTAATGGTCCTCACACAAAACAACAAATTATGGCTTATTTTAATCATGCGTTTAATAAAACGTTTGTTGTGTCTTCAGTAGAAAAGCAAGCAGGAACTGCTACAAGTGCTTTGACAGCTGGTGAATTAGCATTAGTTGGTGGAAGTGACTGGAAATCAGTTGCTATACCAGGTGGTGCTGCTGCTCCGGCTACATTGACTGCTGGTGAACTAGCGTACATTGTACAAGGTTCATTTTATACTAAAGATACAATTGGTAACAACCCAGGACATGGGGGTTACAAAGAATCAGTAAAATCTAAAGGGATTAACCCAAGATATCTTACTAGAATGTGGGCAGCAAACTGTCTTACTGCATCACAAGCAACTGCTAAATTATGTTTAGCATCTGATTGTGCTCCTTGTGGTAAAACACAGTTTATGAGAATTGATGTAAAAGGTTCTCCTGCACTTAGATTTTTAAATCACAATGCATATGCAATTGCTGACTCAGCAAATGTATGTTGTGTTGAAGGGCAAGAATATATTGACCCAGCTTTAATCATTGCTAATATGGCTCAAATGGCTTTAGGTGATCCACTTATCAAACCATTTGTTGCTGAAGCTGATTTAGATGGTGTTAAAGCTTCTACATTATCAGCTGGTGGTGCAAGCTACCAAGTTAAAGCAGATGTGGCAACTTCAGGTAGTTCAACTGGAACAGGAGCTAGAATTAACATTGTATCTTTAGGTGTAAGTGATGCTATTGCTACTTACTCTATTGCTAATTCAGGTAAAGGCTATGTAGCTGGAGATGTATTAGCTGTAGATGGTGGTGACGGAAATGGTGCAATCTTAGTAGATTCAGTTTCTGCTGGTGGTGTTGTTGTAACAACTACTACTGCTGGTGTTTCTACTGAAGAAGTTTATACTATTGCTGAAGTAGTTGATGGAACATATGTTGCTTCAACAGATCCTCACGGAGCTACTAAAGTTTCTGCATGTGTAGAATTCCAAGGTGCATACGTTGATACTGTATTTGGTAACTGTTCTTTTGACACAAGAGATCATTTCAATGCTGAGCCTGTAGAGATCATTGTATCTTTATTAGATGAAACAGGTAACCCTTGTAATGATTGTGGCGTAGCTTCAGCTACACCAGGTTCAATGCAACAAACTAAAGGTGAAGAAGTAATCAGAGAATTGATTATGTCTGAGAGATACCGTCAGTCTCCTTATAACCAAGGAAATGCTGATAGTGCTAGAATCAGAGAGATTGAGTTATCTGATGAGCTTTTAGCTGCAGTTGACAGAACATCAACATACAGAGCTTATTACGTACAACATTCTGTGCCAAGATTCAACAATCCATCAGGAGTGTTTGATAATGACCAGTATCAGTATAAGATCTATGTTAAATGTGATGATACAGCTTCACAAGTTGCTATGGAGGATTTCCTTCAAGGATTACAAGCATGGGCTAAAGACAATGGTAATAACTTACCTATTGAGGAAAATGCTGTTTGGTAATAATTAAAATTATCAAGTAATATATTAGAGCAGGGGAGAAATCTCCTGCTCTTTTATTTTTTATATGTTCTATTTTTTTTGTATATTATCTATATAGTATCATTTATTAATAGAATACAAAATGGCAGACAGACATATATTAAGTTTAGAAATACCTACAGTATCTAACTGTAATTTACTTTGCATAAAAGATACAAGTCAATATTCAAAGGATTTAGCAGTTGATTGTGAAGAGTTATTAATTACTTTACCTGGCTATTCTGTACCTGTTTTAATTAAGGTTGATAAAGATTTTGACATGTGTTTAACAGCATGTACACTTGCTTTGCAAACCACGGATTGTGGATCAAAACAAGAAAATATACCTGATGGTATATACATCATAAGATACAGTGTATCACCTAATTCAAAGGTATACGTAGAATACAATCATCTTAGAGTTACACAATTACTTGGACAATACTATGAAGTATTGTGTGATCTAGATGTGCAACCCTGTCAACCAGATTCTGAAAAACAAGAATTATTAGCTGAAATGAGTTATATAAAAACAATGATTGATGCTGCAGTTTCAAATGCAGAATATTGTCAATCTACAACTCAAGCTATGCAAATATATAATTATGCAAAAGCCAGATTAAATAAGATTACTTGTCCAACTGGAAATTGTGGATCAGCAAAGAGAGGAATGTATTACGTATAAAACCAAAGAATTATGAATAACTGTTCAGTATGTGGAAAAAAATTTACATGTGGATGTCAAAAGACACATGATGAAAATGGAAATGTAATTTGCAAAGGATGTAAAAACTCATCTAAAGCTAAACAACAAGCTACAGAGGGTAGTAGAAATTTATCTTTAGAACTTGCTAAACAACAAATAGTGAATTTAAAAAATGGGTAAACCTAGAGAAATATCAAATGCAAATCAAGTAAAGCATGTGGCTCTTGAAAAAAGAATAAGAGTGGAACAGACATTTGCTAACCAAGCATATGCAAACTTTAAAGAGGTTAAGTTTGGTATTGAAGCATGTTGTTATACTGATTTTGCTAATGCAGTATTACAAAAAGAATTATGTGATTGGTTAGATAAAAAATCAGATAAGGTTGTTGTTGCAACAGAAGAGAAGGGAGTATTTGTTGAGCCATTGGCAAAAATAAATGCAAAGGCAAGTGTATCTTGTCCGGCTGTTCCAACTAATGTATGTACAGTATTAGATTTAGCAGATATACTTGCAAATGAAGCAACGTTTGTACAGTGTTTTGAGATAGCTGCTGCGGTATGGACAATAACACATAATTTAGGAGAGTATCCATCAGTAACAATAGCTGATTTAGATAATAATGTAGTGATAGGTGATATAGATTATTTATCTACTAACCAAATAAGAGTATCATTTAGTAATTCATTTGCAGGATGTGCTTTTTTAAATTAAAGAAAAACAATTAAATAATAATAATAACAATTAAAATTAAATAAAATGGCAATACAATTTTTAGCAGGTATTCAAGTTGATGGGCATATAACGCTTATTAATCAGGGTACATTCAAGAATGCCAGAATTCAAAATGAAACCTCTGATCCCACAGGTGCAGCCTTGCTAGGAGATGGTCAAATTTATTACAATTCTAGCACAGACAAAATGAGACTCCGAGCAAACGGAGCATGGGTAGATTTTACAACCGGATCAGATTCCAATACAACATATGACTTTTCAGTACCTGCAGCAACTACAACGCTTAGGTTAGCAGGATCTGATGGTACTAATGATGATGTGACTATTGCAGGTAGTGGATTAATTTCTGTTACTAGAGCAAGTGCTACACAATTAACAATTAGTACTACAGCAACATCTAATATAGGTACAGTAACTCTTGTATCTGGTGGAACTGGTATAACAATTACAGGTACAGCATCTGTAACACCAACAGTTAATATAGACACAGTTGGAACAGATAACGCAATTGAAGTATTAACTGCAGCAGATCCTGTTGGATCTGATTATGTTTGGTTCTCAGATGTAAGTGATAGTAATACTTTAAGAAAATCACTTATTTCTAATATGCCTGGCTTTGGTAAAGACGGTACAGTAACTTCTGTAGGGTCTGGAGCTGGTTTAACAGGTGGTACAATTGTTTCTTCAGGAAGTCTAGCAGTAGATTATGCAGGAGCAGATAACATTGTATTAGCTGCAGGAAGTGGAACAAGTGTTACATTAGCAGGAACTGATAAAGTTTTATTTTCTGATGATACAGATAGCAATGCTAAATTTGCAAACTTATCTCAAGTAGCAACTTATATTAATGCAGGTGCAGGTTCTGTAACTTCAGTAGGTGTAAGTGGTGGTTCAACAGGATTCTCATTTAGTAACTCTCCAATTACTTCTAGTGGTACAATGACAATGTCAGGTACATTAGATGTAGATAATGGTGGTACTGGACTTACAAGTTATACAGCAGGAGATATATTATATGCTACTGGTACATCAACACTAGCTAAGTTAGCTATAGGTGCAGCAGGTAAAGTATTAAAAGTAGATGGTAATGGTCTTCCATCATGGGCTACTGATTCAAATGCAGGAGGAACCGTAACAAGCATTGGTATTACTGAAACAGGTAATGCTCTTACAATTACAAATACACCAATTACAACATCTGGTAATATTAATATTGCTGGTGCAGGTACTGCCTCACAAGTAATTTTAGGTAACTTAACATTAGGTACTTTACCTGTAGATGGTGTAACAAGTGTAGGAAGTGGTGCAGGTCTTACAGGTGGTACTATAACAAGTACAGGATCACTTGCAGTAGATTATAGTGCAACAGGTATTATTAATGACGCTACTGGAATGTCAGGCACTGCAGAGTCAGATGATGAAATTTTAATTGGTGATGATAGTGCAAGTGGTGCAGTAAGAAAAGCTGCTTTAGTTGATATACCATTCAATGTATTAGGTGTACCAAATGCTGCTGTAAGTTTTGGAAGTAATAAAATTACAAGCCTTGCAACTGGTACAGCGTCTACAGATGCTGTTAACTTAGGTCAATTGCAATCTGCAGTAGCTGGAGTAGGTGTATTCCAAGGCGGATATAATGCAAGTACAAACTCTCCTGCATTAACTGGAGGAAGTAACGTGGCATTAACACAAGGTGACTTTTTTGTAGTTACTACAGATGGTACATTCTTT
>Ga0206682_10000622_pt1 | contig 38045 bp, 37 predicted proteins | sample M240m12015metaG_FD_155444 | JGI IMG/M metagenome (GOLD analysis project Ga0206682, IMG submission 155444) | Ammonia-oxidizing marine archaeal communities from Monterey Bay, California, United States - M2 40m 12015 | ecosystem: Environmental > Aquatic > Marine > Intertidal zone | place: USA...
GGGCTATTGCTCCCACAACCCGTACGCGTCGATGGCTAGGAGGTCCGTTACACCCCCTACGACCTGATACGCCGCAGACCCATCCTATGCCGTGACCTTTCAACCACACACCGTTCCAGGCGTTGTGATCTATCCGGTATTATTCTCAGTTTCCCAAGGTTATCCCAGAGCATAGGGCAGGTTATCCACGTGTTACTGAGCAGTTCGCAATGATCTAATTCATTCTACTCGCATGGCTTAATCGAACTCCAAAAGCGGTCGCCTCTGGCAGGATCAACCAGATTTCTCTTGTTATGATCCTTAGGCTACTTGTCGCAAATTCATTTATTGAAATTGAATTACTGTCCTAAAAAAATTGGCGAGAGTATAATGCACTAATGCTTCTTACACAAAAATACGTCATAATCTCGATCACCTACCTGACCTCGAGCGATCTTCCGTGGGGGGAAGGTTTCTCGAGATCGCAATAGCTTCGGCTTCACGTGTCAAGAGGATGGCGACGGTCATTGTCCGAAGACTCAGCCGCCAACGCCGTTCTCGACAACGCAAGCATCCTTGCCACTTACCTCCCCTATATCAAAGTAACCTCTAGACATAGGTGCGAAAAATGGCGGACTGCGCCTTAATTGACCCAGTTAATCCCCCCTTTCAGTCGAAATCATTACTGTATGGTAAAAAAGCGGTAAGACTTATTCGATATCGTAGAGGTGTATGTTATCCATGTCATACCAGACATTGACACCCACGCCAGAGTAACCATCGTACCATCCAGTTGCTTCAGCAAACTGGAATGTCATGCCGGATTTGGCTTGGTCAGTCAATTGAACACCTTCACCTTCAGTCGAGTTTGGAATGTAAACTGCAGGCATCGCATGCCCACCCCAATCTTCATCCGCATTGGGTTTGACCATTAACAAAATGAGCAGAGCATCATAATCAATGGATTCCATCAAAGAGACGTACAAGGATGCAGCGTCCTCGCAATCACCAGCGTGTTCCCACAACATTTCAATCGGATATTTTGGGTATTCATTGACACCCATCCCGTCGATGTCGTATTGATACGGGATGCCACCTACAAAAGCAAGGATAAAGTTAGCAATCTCAAGTTCAGATGCGTAACCATTGTCAATCGCCATATCCCTAAGCAGAACTGCAAGTTCGACCACATACTCTTCGCCAGGCGTCACGAACCGTTGGTAATCATCCCATGATGCAGTAGAATGATCAAGAAGTTTGTATGTTCGGTACAATGAATAGTCGTAATTAAGATTCAACGAGTATGTTTGGTAATCAAAGACCCAAACAAAGTTCGGGTTATTCATCACCCGCAAATCTTGGAACATGTACGAAAAGTGGAGTGTTCCATCGTATCCATCGTTATCTCCAACACCTGAGACAACCATTTCCTTAACATCGGCTACAACAGCAATGCTGCTGTCTAGAATGAATGAATAAGATTCTTCATCATCATCGAGATTAATGTCGACAGAATCGTCAAGGAATGGGTCGGAATCCCAAACTGAAATCTTAATTTCGTGAAGGGATGTTTGTTCTGGTAAATCATAAAAGAATTCGAAATTCAAGATGTATTCAGAGTCTGTGAGCATGGGATAATAATTTTCTGACCCGTTCGTCGGTGAACAGCCAATGTTCACGTCGCTGACTTCGACGCAAAAGTAAATTTCAGAATAAGCATCAAAAATATCCAATGAATCGTGAAGGGTGAATGAATGAAGAGAGATGGAGAGGGCAGCATCAGAGTAATCGTTGACGTCGAAGGTATCGAGCACACCGTCATCATCGTCATCTAAATCGCTGTTGTCGCCGGTGCCGTCTGCATCAAAATCCACCCATTCAGATGCATCTCTTGGGAAGAGGTCAACTGAATCGTTGTAACCATCACCGTCGTCATCAAAATCGGCAATATCTCCGATTCCATCAAGGTCGAGATCGGACCAGTCTGTGGGATCCAAGGGAAGGTCGTCGTAAGCGTCTGGATACCCGTCATCATCATCGTCCGTATCCAAGTTATTACCAATGCCATCCTCATCAGTATCGTACCATTCTGTGCCGTCGAGAGGGAATACATCCAATTCATCAGAAATACCGTCTCCATCGTCATCTACATCCACTGTATTGCATTCTCCATCGCCGTCGGAGTCCAATGGGTAATCAGTATGGTCAAGAGAATCGCTGTGTGGTAAGCAACGCTCTAGCTCATCGAAATCAGAGTAGCCATCCCCATCGTCATCCAAATCAGCGTTGTCCCCCTTACCGTCAAAATCGGTATCTTTCCATTCGGTAGCATCACCAGGGAATGTGTCGTTTGGGTCGAGGATTCCATCGCCATCAGAATCCAAAGTAACTGCAAGGGTTTCCGTAGGCATCAATGTGGCAAACAAAAGCCCCAGTGCCACGAAAAAAACCACCGTTATTCCAGCAATTATTCCAAGAGATACTTCTTTTGAAGGCAGTTCAAAAACAACCTGACGAGGAGGTGGTTGTTGAAGAGCCTGAGCCTTTTCCAACAGTGATTGGGGCGGCTGAGTAGTCATAATGCGATTCATGCACTGAACACTATAAATCATTCACCGGACAAAGCAGACCCTGCAGGATTTACTCACCAAAGGCAAGCCACTGTACCGTGGAGTATTCGCCTCAATCTGCTCCGAAGAACTGACGAATCATTGGGTGCATTTCCATAGCTTGTTCCTTTTGGATTTGCTCATAGGTACGCAATATAATACCGACTGCAAGTAACAAACCAGTTCCTGATGCGTTACCAACAGTACCGAGTAGGTCGGCACCAGCAGCAAGTAAACCTACGAAAGCACCGGAGAAGTAGGTCACCGGTGGAATATAGTTCTCGAGAATCTTTTCCAAAATCTTTGGGTTCTTTCGGAAACCTGGGATTTGCATACCGGTTCGCTCAATTTGCTTGGCCACGTCTTTAGTACCCATGTTGGTTGTATCGATCCAAAACTTAGCGAAGACCATCGAACCAACAGTCATGAGAGCGACATAGAACACCACGTGCACCATAATCTGAGTGAGGCTGTGACCGAATACGTCACCTTGTTGATTCAACAGCGGCAGCATCCAGTCGTTCACTCCGTTCACCATGCTGGCATACCAAGCAAATCCACCAGAAGCTGTCGTCTGACCGGCTTCGTAAGTACCGATGTACTGGGATGCACTCGCCCAACCTTCACGGCCGAGGATAGGTGTTTGCGAAAGGGTAGGATGGCTCCAGAAGAGCAGCGAAAACATGTTGATGTTCGCAAGCAGAGCAGCCATCAAGATAACTGGGATGTTAGAGGCATATACCAATCGAATCGGATACTTTCCTCTGTGGCCCCGCACTTTGCCATGCGTCAGTGGAAGCTCAAGTTTACTGGATTCGGCATATGCAACCACCAAGAACACTACGATGGAGGAAAACAACGCTGCAACAGGATTGACGTGCGTCAGTAAGATCTGTTCAAACCCGTTGTTTGAAATCATTTCAGCGTTCGTCGCTTCCCTAAACATGTAAAATATCATTGGTAATGTACCAGATGGTGGGTTTTGAAGAGAATAAGGAACTCCAGAAGTAGCTGGTAGTGGAGAAAGTGTTCCAACGAATGTGGATTGTGCAACACCTGCTGCAATGAACAACGAGATACCAGAACCAATACCCCACTTGCTGACCAGCTCGTCAAGCAAGAACACGAGATATGAACCTGCGAATAGTTGAGCAACTATCACGAAGTTTGCCCATCCTAGGCCGTAGGAGTCGATGAGGAATTCTTGAGGGTCTAGGAAACCGTAGGTTTGTGGAATCGATTCAATTGGAATCATAATGAGGACCAAAAGTTTCTGAACACCTTGGTACATTGCCTTGTCTTCGGAGTTACTGAGGTCAAGGCGAATGATCTTGGCACCTGCGAACAATTGCATGATAATTGAACCTGTAACGATTGGACCAATACCCAAGTGCATGATTGTACCCGAAGCACCTGCCATAATCGAGCGGAATCCACTGAACAAATCCAAGGCTTCTCCGGAGAGACCGTACAACATAACGTTGGTCATTGCAAAGTAAATGATGAGAACAAATGTTGTCGTCCACATTTTTTCGTTGAAACGAACGTGTCGCTCTGGCTTTGTGATTGTTGGATAGACATCCACGAATCTTCGGAGTGCGTACAGCCGGCTACTTTCGTCACCGCCCCACATGAAACAGGTAATGATGGCGGCAGCACCAAATCCGAGTAGACAAATACCTACGAGGAAAAATCCTACGCCTTCATCGTAACCGCCCCATGCAGAAGGTCGCACATACCATGCTGCTAATCCGAGCATAGCGAGCCAAGCAAGCAGTTTACCATAGCGTCCAACAACAGGCATTGTTTTCAGACCCTCTGGCATGTCAATCATGAGACAAGCCATCAAGTAGGCCACATAGACAACAGAGAAGACAAGACCAAAAATGGCTGCTTCCCCACCGGCAGTTTCGAAACCAGCCTGGAGATCATCACGAACCCAGTAAACGAGAAGACCCCAATAAAGAAGGCCAGAAAGTGCTACTGCGAGTGGCATTGGCTTATGTTTCATCCTATTTCCTCCTTAGAAAGTGGGAATCATTCTTCTTCCCATTCGTCGTCGTCTCCGCCAACGATGCTTCCACCGGCGGCCTCGAGCTTCTCGACTGCGTTCGAACTTGCTTCTTGGACAATGACCTTAAGGGCACTGTTTATTCGACCGCTTCCGAGAAGCTTATCGATACCAAGTGCGGTCAAATTGATGGTGTCGCTGCCCTTTGCCATGTCTTCCAATTGGCTGACATTGACGGTAACGTACACGGTTCGAAGAGTTGGGTGTCGGTTGAAACCATGCATACCCCAATGGTTTGGCATATACTTAATTCGGGTCATGACACGGTGCTTGTTAATACCAGCATTTCCACGTCCACCACGCTTTCCTGCACCTCGGCCGGCTTTCTTGCCACGTCCATGGTATCGGTTTCGTCCACGATGTTTGTTTGCTTTTGTTCCCATCATAATCACCTCAAATCATACGCTCAACGAGCGCACCAATCTTGTCTCCTCGAGAACCGAGGGCTCCACCAACCACAAAAGATCGCTTAATGCCACCCCAGCCCTTTGGGCCACGAGGTGGGTGAAGTCGGAATACACGCTTCAAGTCTGGAACATCTTTGACTGTAGCATCGCCGTCAGAAATCGCCTTAGCGAAAGCACTGATGTCTGCATAGTCTGTGTGTTCTGCAACAAGAGCGTCTGTCAAAGGAGCATCGCCGACCATTCGGCCGCGTCCTGAGAGCATCATCTCAACCAATTCTGGAGTTGCTTCACCCCAAGTGATGTAGTCCTTGGCCTTTTGAAGCATACCTCTGTACTGAGGGTTCTCTGGAATAATCACTGCGTGATTAACCTTCGTCAAATTCATGTGCAACATGGTTTCTTTGATACCACGTTCGACACCGACGTTACTTCGTGCACGTACAACAATCCAGCTCATTCTAGAATCCTCCCTTTATTGATAAACAAGCGCTCTTTCACTTCATTGGAAACACGAGTTGTGTTCATGTTCTGCAGAGCGTTGAATGTGGCACCAGCATAATTGATGGTGGTTCGAGTTTGTCCTTTCGTTCGAGAAAGAACGTCAGAAACTCCTGCAAGGTCAAGAACACGCTTACCGGTTTCACCGATAACAAGTCCCTTACCCTTAGCAGCAGGCATAAGTGTGACACGGGTCGAAGCGGAACGTCCATGGGTCTTGAATGGAATAGAAGTTCCAGGCCCAGCAGAAGATTCCCAAGAACCGTTACCACGTTGAACAGAAATAAGGTTGAGTTTGGCAGCGATAATTGCCTTGCGGATTGCTGCTGCGACTTCCTTAGCCTTTGCCATTCCAAGTCCGACGTATCCGTCTCGGTTACCAACACAAGCCATGACATTGAAGCGAACACGTCGACCACTGTCAGTCATTCGTTGGACCATGTTGACCTTGATCACATCGTCTTCGAGGTTTGGAATCAATGCATCGACGATTTCGACTTCACGGATTGGAAGACCGGTTGCCAATGCTTGTTCGTAAGTAAGGACTTTGCCAGCCATGACCATTTGACCCAGTCGAGTCTTAGGAACCCACTTTCGGAGTCCCATCATTGGGTCATCTTGCTTGCGACGACGAGGTCGTCCGCCAGTGTCCTCGGTTTCTTCAGGTGCAAGAGCTTGCATAAGCCCCGGTGCCATTTGTATGATTTCTTCTTCTGTCATCAGTATGCCCCCTCGATTTTGGTTTTGGTTGATTCAACTGCGGCTGCAATGTCTCCGTTGATGTGAGCGCCGTTAATGCGTTCTTCATCAGGTAGGACATTTTCCCCGTGTGGAATATCAAGACCAGCGTCAACCATGCCCTTGAGAGCAGAGAAGACACGGTTTCCTGGTGTACTTGCAGCCAATCCGATGTCAAGAATTGCTTCTTCAGCACCTTGTGCAAGAGCAGCCTTACCCATAGCGTATCCTACAAGGTAGGATGCTGGAACGGATTTCTTTGAGTAGTCATCAGGCCAGCCGAATTTCTTCGACAAGTCAGAGCCAGTCAACGAAACGGTAACCAAATCTCCGGAAGCAGCCCAGGTCACAAGTTGGCAGGTTGTACGCGTGTTGGACACTCGGACAACTGCACGTGGCTTACGGCCAGTGAGAAGCTTGAGACGGCGACGGTAGTCAGTCAAACCTGCCTTACGGCGACGGAAGATAGAGCGACGACGAGTTCCTCGCATCACTGTTCACCTCCTTTGAATTCGACGCCTTCCATGGTCATCTGAGAACGCATGTGTGCAATGGAACGGTACGAACCGCCCTTAGCTTTGAGGTAGTATCGACGGTATTGAGATGGTTCGATGGTTTCATCTTCACGGAGTTCCTTGAGAACGCGTCGTTGTGAACGGATGGTTCTCATCCAACGGTTCTTTCGAGGATTACGAGCGTTTGCTGTACCGGCTCTCTTACCATGTCCCTTACGTCGTCCCTTACGCTTTTGTTCGAGACGAGCACGAGCACGAACTCGGGAAGTTCCCTTGATCGGCTTTGCCTTGATCCATCCTTCATCGATGAATTCACGAATATCATCGGTCTGAACCGCTGATGAAACTTGGTCAAGATATGCTGGATTAATCCAAACACGGTGGACACCGCACTTGAGTAACTTAGCTGCTAGGCGCTTTTGATTTGTAATTTGCATCAAATATCCCTCCTTCGGTTGAGGACACGAATACCGAGTTCATCGGCACGTGAGTAAATTTTTTCTCGCTTTCGTCCACCGACGCTTCGGCCGACGCGTGCTGCTTCGGTTTCAGGGTCCATGGATTCAAGGTCGAGTGTGTTCTGCACCATGATTTCACGGAAACCAGATGGGTGAAGTCCACGAGCAGCAGCAACCTTTCCGTGACCAACACGGACAAGTGCACTGCGGTATCTGTAATTGCGTCGTTGCTTGCTGTCCATACCGTGAGGTGCTCTCCAGCCTGAGCGGGATAGACGCTTGTATCGGAACCACTCAGTACGGCGGAACGATGGAGTCATCTTCTTTTGTTCAGCACGAAGTGCAAGAGCGGCTTTGGTTTCTTCATCAAGAACAGGCTTCTGTTTTGCGACGTGCCCAACAGCAACATCGTCATCCCAGTCACCATCATCGTCCCAATCCTCGTCGGAATCGTTCGATGCGGCAACATCACTGCCGTTGGCTTCAACCAAACGTGCGATGAGGTCAGATTTCTTACCGGAGACCGGAAGGTCAGCAGCCTTGAGAAGCTCTTTGAGTTCTGCAACAGTCATTTTATCATAATCTTCTGCCATTCATATCACTCCTTGTTGATGAGGTATATTCCATCTTGGAATACACGGCGGTCACGGTTTTTGACCGTGGCGCACTTTTCGATGTTTGCTGCTGTTTGTCCAACATTTTCTTTGTCGATGCCTGAGACAACGACTTCGACCTTGTTGTTGACCTTAACTTCAACACCAGAGAGGATAGCTGCGTTTCGAGGAACACGTTCTCCGAAGTAGTTGTTGACAACGAAGACGTTGCCCTTCACAGACATAGTCATTGGGAAGTGAGAGTAGAAGGCTTTCAAGTTGTATGTGAAGCCGTCAGTGACGCCCTTCACCATGTTGTTGAGATGAGCGTTCCAAGTTCCGGCCAAAGCACGTTGCTTACGGCGAGGCATGTCCACACGAACGGTCAATCCACTGCCATCTTGGAGCAGACTGATGAACGTACTCTTGAATTCACGAGAGAGAGATCCTTTCGGTCCCTGGATAGTTACGACGCCATCTTCGCTGATTGATGCTGTAACGCCTTCAGGGATGGTCACGATGTGTTCGATTCTGTCGAGTTTTACCATATTATTCACCTCAATATACGTAAGCCAGTAGCTTACCACCAATACGGGCATCTTTGGCATCGTAGTGATGCATAATGCCGGAGTTCGTTGTTAGAATCAAGAGACCAAAGTCTTGAGCAGGCAAATAGCGTGTCTCCCATTGGTCGTATTCTTGGCGTCGAATGCTGTGTCGTGGCTTAACGGTGCCACAACGGTTGATTGCGCCGCGTAGTTCGACCAAGTAAGTACCACCACGTCCGTTTTCAGTACGGTCGATGGAGCCTACATAGCCTGACTTTTGCATAATTTCGAGGACGTTACCAAGCAGTTTGGAAGCCGGTGAAAGTTCGACGTTGAACTTACCTGCTTGCTCTGCGTTGTACATCTTGATGAGTGCGTCGTTGAGTGGATCAAATTGCATATCTTTCTCCTCCTTAATTCATTTTCTTGAAGCCTATTTCTGGAGCGACATCTCGGAAGCACTGTCGGCACAGGCGAAGCCCGTGACGGCGTATCATTCCTCGGCGGCGTCCACAGCGTCGGCAACCAATGGTTCGTCCAATTCTTTCTCCGTGATCTCTTGCCATTTTCATTCCTCCATGATAGTGATGCCAAAGTTCTCAATGAACCAGGCTCGTGATTCGTCTGCATTTACTCGGTGGCCCATACCAACCTTGCCCTTTGCTCGGCGGCGGCGGCTAACTCGGTGACCAGGTCGTTCGAGAACGACGGTGATGTCCATTCCAAAGATTCCAATATCTGGGTCGTATTTTTGACCAGGGAAATCTGTGTAATCGCGAACACCGAACGAAAGGTTGCCCTCTCGGTCGAAGTTCCACGTAGGAATCATGTTTTCACGAACCCAGAAAGCATCGGTCAAGAACTTCTTGATGACTTCTTGGTTTCGCATGGTAGCCTTGCAACCAATAGGTGCGCCTTGACGAACTTTCAGGTCACGGTTTTGAATGCGACCAAGTGTACGTTGTGGCTTAACACCAGTAACGAGTTGCAAAACGTTCTCTGCGTTGACGAGGCGCTCTCCACCTTCACCAACACCGATATTGACGCTCACTTTAGTGATGCGAGGCATGAACATTGGATTTGCTGCGTCACTCATTCAACCACCTCAGTGTGTGGAAGAGTTGAGTCGCCGACAGCGAACACGTTTGAAGCAACTGTTCCAAAATCATCGAAGATAACTTCGTTTGGCATGCTCGAACGCTTAATTTCTGAGGACTTCATGTTAGCGAATCCACCAACGTGGGCACCGCCGATAAGGTAGCATCGAACTCCATCTTCGAACTTGATGTGTTCGATGACTTCCTGACTTGGTAGTGCGAGTTTCAGCGAACTGCCGGTCGAGTATTCGGTTGCATCATCGACAATGATGTTGCGTCCATCGTGAAGGTTAAGTTGTGTCTTTCCACCCTTGATGGTGTTCTTTCCTTCAATACGGCAAACTTTCCAACCAGCTTCATCAGCAGAGATGGTTCGGTATCGCAGGCGACCGTTGTGGTCGAGAACACATCGGTAGTGGGAATCTCCAAGAGTGAGGACATCCATGAGGCCAACTCCACGGCGAACATCCTTGCAGACACGACCATCGATAAGAGCGTGGCCGTTGTGCAAGATGTGTCGAACTTCACGGGTTGAACGGGCGTATCCAAGGACATCTCGGATAACGAGGCTGATCGGCATGCACAACTCAAGCGAGTGAGCGCCTGGCGTTGGGCGAGTTACCCAGATACTGGTCTTACGAGGGAGAGGCCAGCTACGTGGCATTGCCAATCTCTTCAAGTGGTTACTGCTTCCCATATTTTTCAACTCCTGTTACCGGTTAGTTGCTGAACACGCAACTTGTCTGTTTCGTCAAGTTTGACGACAACGACATTGGAAGAATGGACCGGGACCGCTTCTTCTTTGTTGTCGGCCTTACTGGCCTTGGCACCTTCGATGTAAAGGCGACCCTTTTCTGAATCAATTCGGATGACTGGACCCGTCAATGGGTCGTTGCCACGCTTTCCACCGTGTCGCTTTCCACCGTTGGAAAGGTCTCCACGGGTGACACGAACTGTGTCACCTACACGAACGGTGACCGTTCGGACGCCGTCGAATCGTGAATCTGGCTTGTCGAGTTGGAGTCGGGCAGAAATTCGCTTTCGCTTCTCGTGAAGAGGAGCGTTGAAATGTGCCTTACGTTGCTTGGTTGGTTTCATACTTTTTACCATATTCTCACCTCAGATTATTTGTTTTGCATTTGCTGCAATACGTGGCCAGCGTTCAGCTGCTTCACGAGAGACTGGTCCTTTGATATCGGAACCTTGAACATCGCCCTTTTCATTGGTAATGACACATGCGTTGTCTTCGAATTGAACCCAGGTCCCGTCGACTCGGCGGAAAGGACGGCGCTGTCGGATGATGACTGCGTTGAACATTTGGCGTCGTGTTTCAGGAGTTCCCTTCTTGACAGAAACCTTAGCAAGATCACCTACGCCACCAGCAGGGTAACGACGAATGGTGTTTCCGAGTTTGAGAATGTTAATGATTTGGACAACCTTTGCACCGGTGTTGTCAGCAACGTGTAGACGTGCTGCGGTTGGCAGACCACGGGTTTGCTTACCTGCAATTCCACGCATCAAGCTTCACCTCCAGTGTGTTCAATGACGCAAAACGAAATTGTCTTTGAGAGGGGGCGGCACTCCATGATTTTCACCGAGTCGCCAACGCTAACATCACCAATGCATGCCGGCAAGTGAGCGGACACAGCACTGGTGCGCTTTTCGAATCGTTCGTACTTTTCCATGTAGCGAACATTGTGACGTTCGATGGTAATCGTCTTCTGCATCCCGACACCTGAGACGGTTCCTTCTAGCACCTGACCGCGCAAGCGCAGTGAGCCGTAGAACGGGCAGTTTGCATCTCCGTCCCACTCGCCGGTGGGGTTCTTTACATCAATTCCAATGTCTCGCATGGTATCAGGCCTTCCTGTATTTTCGGTGAGTTCTGTCTTCTGGGCGCTGACTCACCAATGCGCCTTGAATAACGACATCGCTGTCATCAATCGTGAATGTGATTGCGGCCTTGCCGAAGGTAACAGAGTTGTCTCCTTCAAGCAAAACCAATGTGTTCTTGGTTTCGTCAATGACTTGTCCGGAGCGACCGACCAACGTAGGGTCGTTCGAAGAAACGACATTCAATGTCGTACCAATCCATGTTGAGTTATACATATCCATATTATCGCACCTCCACATTGAATCCGTTGTTTTTGAGTACACCTGCTGCTTTCTTTTTGTGATCGCCTTGAAGTTCAATTGTTCGTCCTTTCACTGTTCCGCCTGCAGCACATTTGTTCTTGAGTAATTTTGCGAGTTGATTAATGTCAATTGCTGAGTCATCTATTCCTTCTACCTTAGTTACGATTTTTCCATAGCGTCGTCGGTCGGTTGATATGATGGCTCGTTGTTGTTCTTTGGCTATTTCTTGGCAAATGCAGAGTTCGTCTGGAAGTCCGCATATGTTACAAATAGCCGCCATTGTTGTCTTCTCCTTGTGTTTTTCACTTCGTGTTCAAATGCGTTTTGAGTCGGGCAATACTTCGGCGAGTTGCCTTGTATGCACCGATGTTCGAAGGAGTGCCACCAAGTGCTTTCTCAGCACGAAGTTGAAGCAGTTCCTCTTGAAGTTCGAGAAGACGGGCTTCTCGAGCATCTTGGCTCATGGATGCGATTTCACGGTTTGATACGTGGCTCATTCGCTCGCCTCCGCTTTTTCTGCTTCAGCAGCAGCTTGCTCTGCACGAATTCGAAGTTCTTCTTCGGAGAAGATACTGATTTCGTGAGGTAGACGAGTTCCTGGTCGCATGATTTCGACAGTCACACCGATTGTTCCAAGTTTCTTGACAGCGACCGAATATCCTTTGTCCATGTGTTGTAGAGCAGTTTCACCGCAATACTTGACGTGACCAAGAATAAACTTCTGGGTACGGTTTCGAGAACCAGTCAATTTACCTGCAACAGTAACGATGACACCTCGTGCGCCAGATTCCATGATGTTCTGAGCAGCACTTGCTCCAGCACGTCGGTAGTACCAGCCACGCTCTAGAGCGGATGAGATTTTCTCAGCCATGACTTGAGCGTTGAGGGTTGCAGCCTTTCGGTCGATTTCTTCAACCTTGAGTTTCGGGTTCTCAATAGCGAATTCCTCATCAAGTCTCTTTTGGAGTTCGTTGATGATTTTGCCCTTTCGGCCAATGACCATACCAGGGCGTTCTGCGTGAACAGTAACTTCGGTTCCTTGAGGTGTGCGTCGGATGACAAGATCGCCAAAACCGGAGTTCTTGGTGTTCTTCATCAAGAATTCCTTGACGAGAAGTCGTTCAACGTTGCGGTTTACGATGGTTCGTAGAGTACTTTGTTTACCAGCCATAATCAATCACCTCAGAAGTCGTCCTCCAACTCGTCTTCTTGAACACTAAAGTCTTCAAGGAATATTTCGAGATTCACTTGGTAGTGATTCGAAGGGGTTGCTCGACCACGTGCACGAGGGATGAATCCCTTGCGGATTTGTCCACGGTGTGCAGCGATGTGAGTGATTTCCATTTCTTCAGGGTCGACATCTTCGTATTGGTGTCGTGCATTTTCCATAGCGCTTTGAATCAACTTGATGATAGCGCGTGAACCCTTGACTGGATAGCGGCCAGGACCAACTTTGCCCTTGCGGTGTCCAACCATGGATGGACCGCTGCGACGCTTCTTCTTGTTACCGCTTCCGAGACGGAAAGGAACAGCTGCAGCTTTGCGGCGGATGTCCGCACGGTTTGAGTCAATCTTGAGAACTTCGTTAAGGAAAGCAATGGCTTCTCCTGCTTTCATATTCTTGACATGTCGGCAGATTTCGAAACAGTGCTTCACGTGCATGTCCATGTTGACTGCACGAGCGGTAGCCAATCGGCTGCCTTGAAGTAATTGCGTGTAACCCTTTTGCGGGTTTTGGCGGCGCTTTGAACGGCGATCTAATTGTGTCTTTACCATACATCTCACCTCACTTTAGAGCCACGTGCTTCGACGAACGTGTTGCACCGACACCAGGACCGCTGTGAGCGACTCCTCGTCGGGTAATTGCGAATTCACCGAGATAATGACCAATCATTTCCGGCTTGATGTCGACGGGGACAAAGTTTTGTCCGCTGTAGACCGAGATGGTCTTACCGACGAATTCAGGGAGGATTGGCATGTCTCTGCGGTGCGTACGAACGGTTTTGCCGTTCGAACGTCGAACTCGGTTTAGGAAATGTTCGTTCTCTTCTGAGAAACCACGGACCATCGAGCGTCGTGCTCGTGCAGAGAGAATTGTAGCAATACATTCTGCGCCAGGGTTGTCTTCTGGTGGGAAGAGAGGCATGTTGGACAACTCTTCAACAGAGTATCCACGGTACGTGAACTCTTTCTTTACTCGGCCAGTGGTTGTCGAAAGGCGCTTACGTGCCTTACGTCGGCTGGCTTTAGGGGTCATAAAGGACTTCTTCTTCTTACGTGCCATACATCATCACCTCAGATTTTCTTACCGCGACCTCTTCCAGTACGGCTTGGTGCAATCAGACCGACCTTAGCACCTGGAGGGGTGCCACGAGCGACCGAGTTAGGACCGTGAACAGCTTGGTGGTTTCCACCACCGTGCGGGTGGTCAACAGGGTTCATTGCAACACCGCTGACGTGTGGGAACAACTTACCACGAGCCTTAGCCTTGTAGTAAGCAGCACCTGCAGTTCGCAGTGGCATTTCGTCTCGTCCGTGACCTGCAAGAACACCGATGGTTGCTCGGCAGTTTGCTGGAAGTTCACGAAGAGATCCTGATGGCATTCGAACTCGAACCTTGTCGCCGATGCGTGCTTCAATGAAACACGAGTTACCAGCAGCACGGGCGACCTTGCCTCCGTCACCAGGACGAAGTTCGAGGTTGTTGATTGCAGTTCCTTCAGGGATGTTACCAAGTGAGGTAATGTTGCCTGGTCGGAGAGCGGCATTGTCACCAATAGCGACACTTGAACCGACAGAAAGCCCTTCAGTAGCCACAACAAGTGTTGTTTCACCGTCTGGCAACTTCATTCGAGCAAGTGGAGCCGAGTGAACTGGGCTGTGTAGCAATTCTGTGATTTCGCCAACAACACCTTGAGTGCGAGGCATGCGGTTCGCACCTGGGAACCGATGGCTTGCAACACGGTATCGTGGAGAGGAACCTTTTCGTTGTGCACGTATTCTCTTACCCATGATAAATCACCTCAGAATGCTCCCAAGCGCATTGCTGCGTCTTCTGCGTCGTAACCTTCGGCAAGCTTGACGGAAGCGTGCTTGCCGTGTTTTGAATTTCGTACGTTGACTTTCGCCACTTCGACTTCGAAGATGGTTTCGATCGCACGTGCGATTTGACTCTTTGATGCGCTGCGGTGGACGATAAACTCGAGGCGTTGCTCAGTTGTACGAGCTTCCATCGATTTTTCGGTCAACCAAGGTTGAATGATAATGTCGTATGCGTTCATGATATTCACCTCAGTTAAGTGCCTCCACAGCATCTTTGGTAAAGACGGTCAAACGACCGATGTCGCCACCAGGCGCCAAATCTTCAGCGCACAGGTCACGGGCTGCCACAACATCGACACCAGGGAGGTTTCGAGCGGCTTGTGCCAATCCGGACTTCTCCTTTACAACGAGAAGTATGGACTTTGGAGTCTTGTGGACACGGCCACGCATTGTCGCTTTACCAGCACGGATTTTTCGTCCATCACGGGCTCGCATCAAATCATCTCCAAGACCAATTTGGTTGAAGATAGCGAGGACCTTTCGGGTGGCTGAGCCATGGTTGAAGGATTCAATGTTGTACTCCTCACTCTTTCCATCTCGGACTTCAGTGTAGTTGCCTAGAACGATTGGAAGGTTGGAAATGTCTTCAGAGAAACGGTGACCTCGGGAACTAACTGTTTCAACTGATGTTGTTGCAGTCAAAGCAGAGTTACGTGCCAAGCGGCGTTCCTTCAAGTTGAGTTTTCGGCCCCAGTTCTTTTCGACCTTAGGTCCGTGAGCTCGACGTCCACCAAGGGTGTGCGGGTTTTGAGCACCACGGCTTTGTCCAGTACGTCGCATGATACGAGAGACACCTCTTCCCTTCCCCCACCATTCGACGGAGTGCTTCATACCGGCCATAGGAGCGCGCTTTCCAACGTGAGCTCTCGAACCGTATGCTTGGCGTCGGTTGGCACGGCTTGAAGCCACTGCCAACTTGATGAGATCGGTACGAAGTTCGGTGGAGAACGCATCAGAAAGTGTGACTTTCTTTCCATTCTCAACAGATATTTCGAAGTTTTCTTGGAGACGGCCAGCATCAACTTCGTCTTGACTGACTGTGTTGGTGATATCGATGACGTTTACTTTCAACTTCAGACCCCCTGCTTGGATGATGTACTCACGTACGTAATTTCGTATGGGTGAAGAGTCTTGTCAGAGCCACGTGTTGCATCGCGGAATCGGATGAGACGCTTAGCAGGACCTGGAACGCTTCCCTTAACGAGAATGTAATCAGAATTGACTTCACCGTAGTGGAGGAAACCACCAGATGGAGTGATAGCATGGTCTTCTGGAGACGCAACACGAAGAATACGCTTGTTGTATTCAGTGCGTTGGTGGTAACCGGTTTGTCCACCTTGTCGGATCGACTTTCGGACATATCCGTCACCGAATGCTCCCATGTTTCCGTGTTGACGGCGTTTCTTGGAGTTCTTGTGGGATTGCAACTTACCACCGAATCGCTTGATGACACCTTGCCATCCGTATCCTTTGGTAACTGCAACAATATCAGTGAGGTTGCCTTCTTCAAAAGCATCTGCGAATGAGTATTCTTCACCCATCTTCTCTTTGGCGTAAGCGAGCTTTTCTCCGATGTTACCGCCGTCAAGTCCGATTTCCATGACATCAGGTGTCTTGGAGGAAAGGCTGGATACTGAAGATGGCTGTGTTGCAGCAATCAAACGTACTTCGACAAGGTCTGCCTTCATGAGATTTTCAAAGTGCTTCTCAGCGTCATGCTCCTTACGTTCTGGCAATCGCTTGAACAAGTCAGGGAATGCTTCAGTGATCTGAGCAGCGTCTGCCCATGCTTCACCAGCGGCTTGCTTGCCGTATGGAGTCATTGTGTATCCGCGAACACCAAGAATGCGCATCTTTGGGCATTCAACCACAGTAACTGGTACACGTACTTCTTGACCAGCTGATGGGCTTCGTGGGTTCAGGTCTCGAGCGAGAATATGGGTCATACCGGCTTTCCAGCCAGCAAATCCTTGCATTCTCACTTCACTTGCGTCGGTTGTTGGCCACGACTTTACCAGACCAAATGGACGGTTCGCACGCTTTCGCGGACTAAACGCCATCGATCCTCTTCGTGGGTGACTTTTCTTTGCCATGTCGGATTCCTCCTTTGTTTTATACAACGAATTGGCCCCACCGTGGGGGGCGTACGAGGGCTCTCAGGAAAGGAGAAGCCGTGACACTGCGCCCCAATCCCACGAGCGGGGAAAGAGACAGGTGGGGTCCTCGGGGGATGGCCCATTGTGTCTGGCTGCTCACCTTTGAGCAACCATGCGACTTACCTCCCGTATATGAGTGGTTCGGTCACCCAATGCAGTGAGGTGAAGTGGTTACAACGAAAGCGGCATCCCTTGAAAGACGGTAAAAACATATCCTTTTTCTCGAACCTTGCTAAATTTCCTTTCCTTTCACTTTCACAAACGCACCCCACACTATCCTTTTGAACCCTCGACCAAAAACAACAGCCATGGCAGTAGTCGTACATCCTTTTCTCAAAGAGGGCGTACAGGCTCGAGCATACCAAATGATGGTCTTGCGAAACACACTGGCTGCTTCCACACTCATGGTGATGCCAACAGGCTTCGGGAAAACCGCAGTCGAATGGATGGCTATGGCGGAAGCACTGCGATTAAGCGTCGGAAAAATCCTACTCATTGCTCCAACAACTGGACTTGTCGAACAGCAACAGCGAATGGCTCAAGAAATGTTGCAACTTGACAATGACCTCATAGTCACCTATACTGGAGAGAATCCAATTGCTCAAAGGCCAGCGATTTGGAAGGCGGCACGAGTGGTAATGGCCACATCACAAGTTATTCGCAACGATGCTTCCAACGGCCGAATTGACTTGTCTGAGGTTGGAATACTCATCGTTGATGAGGCCCACCATGGCACTGGCAATCATGCCTATGCTCAGGTCGGCAACATGTATCGCAAAGCATGTGAAGGAAACACTTCGCCGAAGATTCTCGGTGCAACTGCAAGCCCTGGAACAACCGAGAGCAGTATTCTCGAAGTGGTAAAAAATTACGACTTTGATTATCTTGAAGTATCTCGCAAGGAAGACCCTATGCTCCAGCCCTATGCCGTTGAGATGAACACCATACCTCACAGATTACCATTGCCAGAGGAACTGTATCTGTTGATGAAACCGTTACAAGACCATTTCGATCAAGAAGCAAAGCATCTTCAAGACATGGGATTCCTTTCTCCAACGTCTTACATCTCAGGAAAAATGATCAATGAAGCACAGCGAAGAGCCAGCCAAGCTATTCAGAAGCGAGATGTACGTGGCTACGATGCTGCACGAAGAATTGGCGACCTAAGACGCATGCATATTCTTCTGGATCTCATCCAAACACAAGGGCTCAAAGCAGCAGTGTCATTCTTAGACAGGGCAGAAGAAGACGGGCGAAGTGGAGAAAGAACGACCAATCGGTTTGTCGCCAAACCAGCAATCCATCAATTTCGAATTGCTACCAAAGAGGTTGAAGAATTTCATCCTAAACCTGGCTATGTAAGGGACTTAGTGGTCAAACAACTCAAGAAACACCCGAAAAGCAAGATTATCGTATTCACTGAATACAGAGATACTGTGGATAATCTTGTGTCGATACTGAAATCTATAGAAGGGTGCGAACCGGACCGCTTCATAGGACAATCGGGCAAAGGTAAGCGGAAAGGAATGTCGCAGAAAGAGCAACTCAAGCAATTGCAACGCTTTCGAGATGGTGACATCAACATCCTCGTCGCCACATCGGTTGGTGAAGAAGGGTTAGATGTACCTGCAGCTGAACTTGTTATTCTCTATGAGCCCGTTGCAAGTGCCATACGAACCATTCAACGTCGAGGAAGAACCGCTCGACAGCAAGCAGGAACGGTTCACACCTTAATTGCTGAACAAACACGCGATGAGTTTGTGAACAGCGCTGCTGGAAAGCGAGAAGAAAGGATGTACCGACTGTTGAAACGTATTCGTAAGCGTGGACTGATTCCATCGAGACCTCCCGCCTCCGATGCAGTTTTCGATGCATTCCGAATACGGGTTGGTCAGGACGAGATGACAGTTCCTGCCTTCATAGAAAGCGAAAAAGAACGAATCGAAGCACTTCTACCCGCACCACAGCCATCGAAATCAGAAGAAAAAGAGACCGTAAAGAAAGAAAGAGGTGTCCCCGTCATCGCACCATCAGAACGCCGACACAGTCATCAAATGGGGCTTGAACAATTTACCAGCAACACAAGGCAGGAAACGAAAACCGGCGAGAAAAGTAAACCTACTATTCGTACTGCTTGGCCCAAACCCATCCTCGATGGTCAAACTCACCGACATCAGGAAGACCTGGCTGCGGCAGCAGCATCCGCCTTAGCCATCGAAATGGATGAAGAACAGAAGCAGAAAATCTCCGTCATACTCGATCACCGAGAATCATCCTCAACGCTTGGGGCTTACCTGAGAAGTCGAGGCGCGGCGGTTGAGTTCCGTCACCTCAAAGAAGGCGATATTCGAATATCTGAGCGTATACTCATCGAGAGAAAAACCGCGAGAGACCTCGTCAATTCGCTTACTGATGGTCGGTTACTGAACCAATGTCGACGCCTTATCGCCTCCTCATCGAGGCCGATGTTGCTTATCGAAGTTGGAGAAGGCCATGGACAATTTGTTCATCCGAATGCAGTCCATGGGGCTCTGGCTCATGTAAGCCTCGATTTGGGAATTCCAGTCATGATGACGAAAAGCCCTGAAGAAACGGCTCATTTCGTTATTGCAGCAGCAAAAAGAGAACACGACATGATTGAGAAAATGGCGTCACTTGCACAAGCCCGAACTGCGAGTTACGAAGATGAAAGAAGCATTGAGAGAGCAATCTCTGCAGCACTCTCAGAAATTAAGGCTATTGAACTTGACAACAGGGCGTCGACACCACTTGCTGGAAGATGGACCGAACACCAAAGACAAGTATCTGTTGATGTACTGTCCGCCATACCAGGTATAGGGACGAAGAAAGCAGAATCATTGGTAAATACATTCAACACTCTTTCAGGCGTGTTTTCAGCATCGGTTGATGAAATAAGCAAGTGTGAACATATGGGTTCAGCAAGCGCTCTGAAGGTTTTCGAAACACTACATGAGTGATTAACCGCCGATGACAAGCGCACGGGTACGTAGCTGTGCAAATCGGTCGGGGTAGTGGCCCAAAGCAAAGGCAACCATCTCAGCGAGATGGAGAATCGGCATTGTCGTATCTTTACGTGCAATTTTACCGGCCTTGGATTGGTAGGAGTCGAGGTTTGCGTGTGATATGGTACATGCCGAAACGATGAGGTCGGCACCACTTGTCTTTGCATCAGAGAGGACTGCAGCTGTCATGCGCATCACAGGCTTGTTAATTGTTAGCAAAGATGGTGCACCGACGCTTTGGCATTTGAGATCGTATTCAACGGGAGTGCCTCCGAGAGCAGTAATGAGTTGTTCCATGTATGTTGGCATGAATGGGTCATCAGCACCGCAGGCTCCGCTGCGTTGCATACTTGAGCCGTAGTAGGCAGCGACATTCAAGCGAAGTGGATTAACAACAGCATCTCGGATTTTATCCAGTCCAATCTCTTCAACCAGGAAGTGAAGAAGGTGGCGTGACTGAGATTCACCGTTGTATTCGATACCTGAGGTTCGAGCAACAATATTGTTCACATGGTTAGCAAAACCGAGGTCGTCGTTGAATTCATCAATCGTATCGCACATAATACCATGGCTTGTCGCACAAGTCGTTAGGACATCTAAGCCCTTCGATTCTGCAAGTGCGAGGTTGCGTGCAACCAATGCATGTTGGAGTTTTGGAGATGATTGTTTGATGATGTTTCCGCCATCACTGCTGGCCTTTGGGAGTTCCGTCAATTGAATACCGAGTGTCTTGCAGAGTGGTTGAATACAATCCTCTACTTCAGAAGATGCAGCTCGAGCGGCATTACCGGGGTAATATGCAATTTTTACAGCCATAATTCCACCTCAGAACCTCTGGTCAATCTCATTGAAGAGGCTAACGACTTCGTGGTGCGCCTCAACTTTTGTGTTAATCATATTCGGGATTTTACCAATACCTGCAGGTGGTGCAAGAAGTGCTTGCAGACTTCGGAATGGTGGTGCACCGGTTCGTGTAAAACCGAGGAACATACGAGCAGATACGCCATCGAAAATGTTGCTCAGAAGACCAACTGGTCCGAGTACTTGACGGTAAAGTGTGGTTTCGTTAACGTTTCCGCTCCATTTTACACTGCGACCGTACCACTTCACGAGTCGTCCGTGAGGACCAGAGTAATTGTTGGAATTCAGTAATTTACCACGTGCGGTGTTGAGGGCTTTTGAAGCAGTACGCCCATCGGAGCCGTATCGGGCAACTGAGGTGAAGTCTGCCTCTGCCCAGACGCCATGTTCGCTCCCGATTGAAGCCATCAAGGAATCACGCTGTGATTCGCCAGTTCGTGGGTCAACACACCGATTCCATTGCTGCAAGAGGACTCCGGGACCCATGTACTCCGAATCATACGCAAAAGTATCGGACATTGACTGCAACAATTGGAAGGAAACAACATCCCCCATTGCGTGGAGGGTGTTTGCAGTGGCAGCTTCCATCGTGCCCATTGGGCTACCGTTGAGAAGGGTGTGGCCGTCACGGGGGTCGGCCTTCATCCACGGTTCACTGGATGAACGTGTTGTTTCGTATGAAGTATAATCGACAACGAGGTCACGTACGACTGGATATCCTGGAACTGGTTCCACTTTGAGGACACCGCCTTCATTGACTAAATCACTGATTTGAGCAAGGTCTGACAAAACAATTCGACCGTTGACTCGAACACCGGAGGTTGGAGATCCATTACCACTTCCTCTGCGGAAAGCAAGGCTTCCATCTACGTCTTGTTGGACTGCCACAAGTAGGTCTTCTACAGTAGCATGACCTGGCACTGCACATGCGATGGTATCCCATCCAGAATCTGCGGCTTCAGGGCAGTAACGGAACAAGGAAAGTGTGATGGAAATATCTTCTTGAACAATGGAGCCTGGAGTGAAGTCACCTTCGACAACCTCGTCGCCAGAGCCAGAACCGTATTCGATCATCTCATCGAGAAGTACTTCCTGCAATGTACCTGATTCATCGACACAAGCAATGATAGGAAGGGCTTCTGCAACCCATTGAGCCCACGGGGTATCGAAGTCTACATCGCACAATTGAGTGGTGTGAACCTTGCTCGCACCCAGAGCAACATACTTCTCATCCCAGTCGGTTCCAGCCTTGCAGAATTCGTCGTATGAAGAATCGCCGATCGCACAGACGCTGAATGAGACCCCAGACATCGATGGTGCTTGAGTGCTGACGGATTGCCAAAGAGATTCAGCATTGTCAGGCATTTCTCCCTCGCCCCAAGTAGATGTAATAATGAGTGTACGCTTGTGGTTTGGAAGGGTCGCTGCGTCGAATCCGTCCATGTCGTAAACGGTAGGGACGAGTCCATAGTTTGCGGCGAGTTTTGCCGTTTTCTCAGCTAGACCTGCAGCGTTTCCAGTTTGAGATCCAAAAAGAATGGCAAGTGAACGGTCGCCCCCGCCGAGAAGGGCTTGGAGTTCTGCACTTCCTCCAGTAGCGACAGCTACGGCTGCGGCAGGTGCTGCAGCAACTTCTGCCGCAGGTGCAACCTCTACAACTGTTTCAGTTGCCCCGTCGGTTTGAAGTTCGAACTTAATAATTTCAACAGGACAAGCATCGGCTGCTTCAAGAATCATCTCACCGTAATCACTACCGAAAGAACCAGCCATGGAGGCTCCACCGACGTTTCGGTCGAGAACGCCATCCGTGCGTACTGCAGCAAGAATCTTCGATGAATCATCGGAAACCAAAAACACTTCAGGACAAATATCCTGACAGGCGTCACATGTGATGCAATCTTCTTCAATCCACACCTTTGCTACGATGGTCATGCTCGTCACCCTCACTTACGCGTCGTAAGCAAATATTCCCACCATGGAGGGGCCTTTCAAGGTTCGCTTTTGTTCCCTTCAAAGAAGGGCGACAATTTCAACAAAAATAGTGTACGAAACATGACTACAAACAGTGAGCCGACATCACATCTGGAAGTCGCCCATGCCGCCCATATCTCCCATTCCGCCGTCCATTGAGACGCCCTTGGAAGAGATGACATCGTCGATTCTCAAAATCATGATTGCGGTTTCTGTAGCAGATTGAATCGCCTGTTCAACGACTCGCATTGGTTCAACAACATTGGCTTGCTTCATGTCAACTACGCCACCTTCGTAAACATTGATTCCGGCGTGCGACTGACCGTCTGCATGTGCCTTGCGAAGTTCAATGAGGGTTGTCACGGGGTCAAGTCCTGCGTTTTCAGCAAGTGTACGTGGAATGATTTCCAATGCTGAGGCAAAGGCTTCTATTGCCATCTGCTCACGGCCACCGACGGTCTCTGCGTAGGTACGCAAATCACGTGAGAGTGCTGCTAGAACACTACCTCCGCCGGTCAAAACTGCACCGTCTTCCCAAGCAACTGAAACGACACCGACCGCATCATCGAAGGCGCGACGGATTTCATCAACAACGTGTTCAGTCCCACCACGAAGAAGAACTGAAACTGATTTCGCTTCGGGACATCCAGTGATGAACGTCATATCAGATTCACCAATTTTACGCTCTTCGACCTTTGCAGCATGGCCTAGGTCCTCGTCGGAGAGGTCGTCAATGTTGGTAACAATTCGGCCAGCAGTTGCCTTTGATAGGGCTTCCATATCCGATTTCTTGGCGCGGCGAATAGCAAAGATGCCAGCTTTCGACATGTAATGCTGGGCAAGTTCGTCAATCCCTTTTTGGCAAATAAGTACGGTTGCACCTGAGGCTTGAATTTTCTCAACAAGTCCGCGGATGTAGTTTTCTTCCTCCTCAAGGAAAAGAGCGAGTTGATTTGGGTCTGTAATCTGGATCTTTGCATCGACTTCAGTCTTCTTCACTTCAATTGCAGAGTTAATGAGAGCAATTTTAGCATCAGAGATTGAACGAGGCATACCGGCGTGAACTCTTTCCTTATCCAGAAGGATTCCGTCAATGAGAGTTGAATCTTTAATCGAACCACCTTGTCGCTTTTCCACTTTGATGTCGGAAAGGTCAACAATTCTCTCTTCGTCTTCGATGATTCCAACGGCGTTCACTGCACGAACGCAAATGTCAGCCATGAAACTCTTGACCGCACCAGCAGACTTGCCGGTAAGAGCGGTTTTCGCCACCTCCATCAAAACGGAATCTTGGTTCTCAGTCGAGATGCCATGGGCTTCAAGCAATTCAACCGCTTTCTCAGCAGCGAGCCGGAATCCTTCACAGATAACAGTAGGATGAACGTTCTGTTCAATGAGGTCTTCACTGCGCTTGAGAAGTTCTCCAGAGAGGACAACCGCGGAAGTCGTCCCGTCATAGCAATGCTGTTCCTGGGTTTTTGCGACTTCAATGATCATCTTGGCGGCAGGATGGTCGATATCCATTTCTTTGAGAATGGTTGCACCGTCGTTCGTGATGACGACATCACCCATTGAATCCACGAGCATCTTGTCCATGCCTTTCGGCCCGAGTGTAGATCGGACTGCATCAGCTACAGCCTTGGCTGCGGCAATGTTGTTTGATTGAGCGGTTCTACCGCGAGTTCGCTGTGTTCCATCCTTCAAAATGAAGATAGGTGCTTGTCCGTTTCCATACATGTGAACGTCTCCTTACAACTATGCCGAGGGCGAGTACGACTTGAACCCTACGCTTGGGTTTTAATCGATAACTAAGCCTGTCCGTTTTGCTCAAGCCACATTTGGCCGTAGACATTCCACTGTTCCATGGTCCATCCATCGGGCAAACCTGCAGCAGGAACCGGTGGAGCCGTTGCAGCAGTACTGAGTTGAGGCGATGGAGCCGTTGGAGCAGGAGCGATTGGAGGCGCTGCTGCAGGTGGAGCACCTGCTGGAGGGGAAATGGATGGCAGTGACTTTGGAATATCGTATGCTGCACCAGCGACTGGAACTGTTGGTGCTGCAGCAACAGCGCCATAGGTTGCTTCAACGCTGCCTTCGTATCCTTCTTCGCCCCAGCCACCGTAATCGTCTACTTCTTCCTCTACGGTAAGGATTCGGAAGAGGACCCCTACACCGATGAGGAAAATGACGCCGAAGCCAATCCAAGTAAGGATTGAACCAATGTCAACACCATCGGAATCTCCGCTGGTACCGTCAGTGGAAAGGTCAGAACCGGTCTTGACCAACTGGAGTTGTAAAGTGGTGCTGGATGCATCACTTACAGTCTGAGATTCAGCCCATAGAGTAAGGTTGGTGAACAGAGAGTCGCTGCCGAGATTGTTGAGGGTGGTCGAAGAAACGGTGAAGATCACCGTAACTTGTCGTTCTTCTTCAACATCCAAGGAGAAGGTCCTGTCGCCGTTGGCAAGTTTGGATTGCACCCAGTTCGAAGAATCCCCACTGTCGAGGTTCATGGATACGGATTGTGCTGTCGTGTATTGGTTTCGAACGGTAACGGTCATTGACCAAGCATCGACAGGTTCTGCCTCATCGATGACGAGCATTTCCGTCGGGATAATCTTCAACCAATTTTGAGAACCAACAAGATAGGTTGCTGAACCTGAAGAACTGATGGTCGCATCATTGACGCTGGTCGCAATGACATTCAACACCAATTGACCTTCAGTACCATCTTGGAAGGAAAAGCGAACCGAAACGTTGTAACTGCTACCGGTAGGAATCTCTGGGGTCATTCCGTCAAAGAGATTCGTGAACTCGAGATTCATGCCGGTTGGCGAGTTCGAAGTCATCGTGAAGCGGTCGACATTGTTACCATCATTGAAAACTTCGAACTGCATGGTTTGAGCAGATTGACCCGGTATGTAGGATTGGTCGGCATCTTCGTCTGAAACTCGGACTGCTGCCGTGTCAAGAATGTCTACCGTAAGGGTAATTGAAGCCTTGACCGATGAATCATCAACACTCGTTGCTGTAACAGTTAGACTGTAGAGTTGAGGGGCCAATCCGATTGGCATTGGCAAATTCAATTGAATAATCGATGAACCGTCCCAAGCGTCCATAACAGCAGTTTGGCTGCTTGCCAAGTTTGCACCAAGTTGCCAGTTTTGTTGAGTTAACGAGAGGTCGTACTGCTCGTCATCGTTACCGGTGTTGTAGATGCTGATGTAGACTTTCTTTGCCACGCCATTCGCTGGCCCTGAAAGATCTGTGTTGTCTGTTTCCATTGAAACCTGACGAAGAACTGGCACCTCAATGTTGCGAGTAAGTACATCGTTACCAAACAAAGCACCGCATGATGGGCAGGTTGCTCGTAGAGTGAAAGAAACAGTACCTGGATTTGCTTGGGTAGCTGCAGTGACGTTCAACTGAAGATTGACGCTCTCTCCACGGCCGACATAAACTGGATTGGAAACAGATGCACCAGTATCATTGACAAGGAGAGCAGACCAATCATCCTCGGAAAAAGTGGTAGCGAGATTGAATGAAGCATCTCTGTTTCCAGAGTTTTGCAGACGGAATGGGACCAAGCCCGACTGACCAGGGCCAAACGAGCCCGCTTGGAGACCAACGGTCGATGTGAGAGACACACCGAATTGTTCAGTAACGCCGACTGACGAGGAAATTCGCGCCTTCTCACCAGAGTTCTGCCCGGATGCATCCATAAACCACAGTTCCCAAGTGAGTTGCTGAACATCAGCACCAGGAGGAATTGTGAGATTGACCCAGAGGTCGATAGAACCGCCACCTGGAATTGGAGGGATGAGTATGCTTGTGTCGTGGTCGTTGACCAATGTCGAATAGCCTGCGCCGTTCACGTATACTGCGTCTTGACGAATCATTGGGTTTGCAGGGTTCATCCATGTAAGATTTGAGATATTCGACTCCGAACGGATTGTCGCAGGTGCGTATCCGTTGTTGGTGACTGTACAATACAGAGTAAGTAGATCGCTTGGTGGGGCTGAATAACCGTTTTCAGGAGCATCGCAGTTGACACCCAAAGTATACTCTTGCACCTTACGAACTCCAAATTGAATCCAGTCATCAACATGGAATCCCTCAGTTGCTGTGCTGCTGTCGCTGCGAAGGACCATTCCCATCGAGAATGAGTTGCCACCAAGGAAAACGTTTTGATTTGTCACATACGGGTTTTGAAGATAAGTTACTTGAGGATCCCAACTGATACGAGTCCATTGGTCAGGAGCCTGGCTCGGGTTGCCTTGGGCAATATCGTAAACAATGGATTCGTTGATGTTTTGGCTACCAGAACCACGCCACATTTCAATCGAAACACTGTCGCCAGAGGCTACACTACCCCATGCTTGAATATGGATTTGCGTGGAAATGTAGTTTGATGCATAGAATACATTTCGACAAATCCAAGTGCCGTAAACTTGGGACATTCCAGCGTCGAGTTGAGCGTTTGCACCGCAGTTGTTGCCATTGGTAGAGATGAATGAATTGACGAGGCGGTCGTGCGCATTTGAAGGATAGTTGTTACCCGACTCAGCATTCCCCCAATGTTTGGAGCCAACGGCCCCACCAGAAAGGTCGGTCCATGAGCCATCGCCGTTTGCGTTGCCACCGTCAACTGGATAGCGGGCTGGAATAAATGTAGACGACTGAGTTGTTGTTCCATCGAAGGAATCTCGCATAATCGCTACTGGTACGGTCTTTTCCAACATGTCGTTTTCGTTACGGTCGTCACCGTTTGAGTCCTTGTCAAGCATGGCACGGAGAATAAGACCGCCGGAAAGGTCGTTGGTCGTTGTATCGAGAATCGAATGTGCTGCAGTTGGGGTCCAGATGAACGTTTCCGAGTCACTTTGACCACCGATAAGAACTCCGGAGGTCCAAGTGAATGTTTCCATCACATACCCGATTGGGTGGATGACCTGAATCATAGCGATACTGTCTTTGCCTGTGAAAGAACTGCCACCTCGTTGAATTTCCATGCCGATTTCGATGGAATCTCCTTCGAACAGATATTCGACGATAGTACCGTTCGATTGCGTCCATTCTTCAGCCGCATTTGACGCGTTACCAATTGAAATAGAAACGACGCGGAAATCATCGTTCGCACCACCTCGGCCAGCAGCAGCACTGGCGGGTGCAGCCATTCCCATAGCAAGAGTTTGGAGCAACATTAGGGCAACAAGGGTCAACGGAGTGATACGACGCATAAGACCAACATAACCTTCCAGTTTCACGCGGCATATAGAGATGGCCTTTTGATGACCCCGTAGGGGTCACGAGGATTTGCTTCGTATTCACTTGGATTTACGCAGCCCCGTTATCGCAGGTTGGTCGTATGCCGGCGAGGATGTGAGTTCTTGAACACCGTCTGAGAGATGACCGACTGCGTCTTTTTGGTCAAACAATTCACTGATCCCATCAAACGAGATTTCTTCAGCCTCAGGCGGTATTGCATCAAGAACACCGGCAGCGTCATCGACTGCAGAAATTCCTTGGGATACAGTCTCGAGATGAGACGGTGCTTGGACTGCTAAGGTTGAACCGCCTACGGCGGCACTGGCAGCCTGAACTGCAGTGGCGGCCTTACTCGCCAATGCGGTCCCAGCAACCACAGCTGCAGTCGTTGCAGCTGAGGCGGCGATTCCGGCGCCTTTACCAACAAAACTCGCGGCTTTTGATGGCGGTTTCTGTGCAGCGGTTGGATTTTGAAATTCATACATCCATTCGGGAGGATCTGACGAACCTGCCCCCAATACTGCAATCGTGGTAAAAGCTGCCAGCGGCATAACTGCAAGCGCTGTGAGTAAATCAAGGAAGGATGTTTCTGGAATCGAGGCGATAGACAAAGATGATTCAAACAACTCTTTTTCGAGGTTGATATTGAGATTGAGGTCTGGGCCCATCCAGCCGATAACTGCCACGCTTGCTACACGTCCAAGAAGCCACAAAACAAGAACTGGAGCAAGCCAAGACAGTTTCGTCATTGAAATGAGCCATTTTCGCGTAAAAGAGGCGATTCCGATGTATTTTTCAGCAATCCGAGGAAACACTTTCATGATACTCAAGAGGCCAAATATGTAGACGAGAAGTGCCATTTCGAGTCTACGCTCAGAATGCATCACCGTATCAGGAATAAGCAAGACGAGCATCAATGGCACAGTTGCTAAAATAACTTGGAACGGCACGGCAAGTAGAATCAAACCGCCATGAGTAGACAAAATCGTATGTCCATCAACCCATCGTTCATGCGCTAAAACAGTCAATCTGCCGTGAGGTGATTGCGCGTATTTCTTGCGCAGAATCCGACGTGAAAAGGCATCTGATTTCCCCCTACTGAGTCCTAAAAATTGCAGCCATCCCCCTTTTTCAACGACTCGTAAAGGCCTGAATCCACCCAACAACAACGCCAACAAGAGAGCAATCATCCCGTACATCAGCGATGCAGCCACAATCCAAGGCAACATGTCCCAATCGAAGGAGAGAGCAGCACTCTCATCTGCCAGTGAAAATTGGAAAAAATAAGTAATCAGAAAGGCAGCCAATGGCGTAAGAAATACCTGACAAAAAGCAATAATTGTCAGCCATACTCTGGGTATGAGCGTTTTTCGGCGCGCATACCTCCCCATGAGTGACGCTGATTCGATCCCATCTCAAAGATTGCCCCTCCGAAATGGAGAAAATCGACGGTTGTGATGATGCAATACAAGGCCGTCATTCTTCTTCTGCAACTGGAATCTGGTCGAAGAAAGTCAGAACAGAATGCCCATCTGTGAGCAAGAGGTAGAGAAATCCGAAAGGCCGACGATCGCTTCGTTTACGGCCGAGGTCTGGTCGAAGCATATCTGAGAGTTTTGAATTACAATTCGGACAATAGACTCCAGAGACCCCCCAATGCGGAGAAGCCCAGTTGCAACACCCATCGGAACTTTCAGCCTTGTCTGCGAGAACCTGCAATTCTACCGCCATTTCCTTTGTCCAAGGAGGTGGCATGCCTCCGACAAAATACTGCAGGCGGTTAAGAATAAGCCAACTGCTGGAGACCCAAAGCCCGAATCCGAAGGCTGCATTTCCCCATCGAACCGATGCAATACCAAGTAGCAATGGAAGTATGACAACAACAAGACCCATCCAATAGAACATGCGCATGTGTAGAACTCGCTGCGTAAGGTGAGGAGACAATGGCAAAGGCTCAGGATGTGGCGGCAGTTTCGTATTGAAACCTCGGGTTCTCGACAACATCAAAAACGGAAAACGCGGCAAGATTGTACCGAGAAGAACCCCAAGCAAAAAGAATCCAGTGGCTGATAAAAAGCTCATACATTCACCTACTCGTTGGATTGAAGGCGAAGAAGTGTCTTTTCAACAATGTCCATCCCCTTGCTGATATCTTCTTGACTGATGGTGTAAGCAAAACGGAGGTGCCCTTCACCGGATGGTCCGAAAGCCGAACCTGGTGAGCAAAGCACACCGTCTCGAAGCAACTCCATTGCGACTTCTTGTGAGGTCATATTAGGTACATTGACCTTAGGGAATACATAGATCGCACCCTTTGGCTTGTGACATTCAACTCCAGGCATAGCGTTCAACCGGTTGACAATTAAGTTGCATCGTTGTCTAAATTCTTCTGCCAAAATATTTGGATAATCACTTGCCTCGTTCATCGCAGTAAGAATTGCATATTGCATAGCGTCGTTCGAGCACGCGGTGATGTAGTACTGCATCTTGATAATTTGCTGCATAGCCTCACGGTTGGTAGAAGCGATGTAACCCATCCTCCAACCGGTCATGGCAAAGGTTTTCGAAAAGGAGTTGACAACCAACACACGGTCATAATCAGTGCCCATAAACGACACGTGAGGGCCATCGAAGACAATTCGGTCATAGACTTCATCGGAAATAATCCAAAGGTTGTGCCGTTTTGCAAACTCGAGCAATTGGTCACGCTGAGATTCGTTGAGTGTTCCACCGGTAGGGTTGCTCGGGAAGTTGTACAGGATTGCAACGGTGTTTTCGTCAACAAGCGATTCAAGATGCTCCACATGAGGTATGAACTCATCCTCAAACAAACATGAGTAGTAACGCGCTGTGCCTCCAGCAATAGTCACGTCGGGACCATAAAGTGGGAAATATGGTTCAGGAAGCAATACATTGTCACCAGGATTAACCAGCGTCAAAAACAAATTGAGGAGTGCATTGGTACCGGACATTGTTATGCAGATGTTACTTTCATCCATCCCTGATTGGTATGAATCCCATGATTCCGCTATTTTTTGACGGAGTTCTGGCAAACCTGCAGTTGTTGTGTACTTGTTACGACCGTCCAACATAGCCTGGTGAAAGGCTTCGATAGCAACTGGAGGAGGCTGAAAATCGGGCTCCCCAAGGCCAAACGAAATAACATCATCACCGGCGAGGTCAAACATTTTGCGAACACCCGTAGGCTGAATACTCAATGCTCTGTCACTGAATGTTCCCATGTTATCACCGAATCAAGTGGTCCTTTTGAAGGCGAGGTCAAAAATGAATCTCCGTATCGTCATTTCCCATCGCCGATGTCAGCGACCAGAACTCCATCGATGACTTCAGCCATCTCAGCATCTTCAGCAATTGCTGCTTCGATTGAAGCGTTTGATTCCTTCGTCGAAATGCCCAATGGCGCATCCGTTCTAGAGTTCCAAAGGAGAACGATCACAATGATGCTGAGCAGAATGAAATAGCCACTTGTGGGCAGTGCAGCAAACAAACCTGACGCTTGGTTCGAGACACCATCACCTGTACCCATGACTGATACTGAAACTGGAAGGGATTGTACTCCTTGTTCGTTGAGAGCACGGAATTCTACAGTCTGGTTACCTTCTGCCAAAGCATCAAGGTCGAGGGCTACCATCCATGTGAACCGTTCCAATGCGGCAAGTTGAGTGCTTGTTTCATCAAATGCTGCGCTCTTCCATTCTCCGCTGCCTATTCGGTATTCAACCGCTGAAATTGTTCCTGCTTGACTCCAAGCCATTCCTTCAATGACCTGAAGGCCGTTGGTTTCGTTAATTGAAGAGTTGGTGACGTGAACTTGTGCATGTACATCGATTGAACCGGTCAGATTTTCTTCCTTGAGCATTAGAGCCATCTTGGTCGCTTCGTAAGCATCAGCCATGCCCCATCCGAAATCACGATTCCAGAACGGGTCCACATCTGGCTGCGTCGGCTCTCCACGGCGTTCAGCAGTGAGTTTGATGATTTCCTTCATCTCAGCCGGCGAGAGGTCTGGATTCGCTTCAATCATCAAAGCAAGGATGCCCGAGACGGCAGGAGTAGCGTACGATGTTCCCGAGCCTCGCCCTGTGTAGCCGTTACTGGATGCGTCACCGCCGAGGAAATTGTTACACAAGCCACTCGTCACACAACCTTCGGCTTGGATGATGTTGGTTCCAGGTGCAGTAATCTCAGGTTTGAGTTCATTGAGAGGATTCCCATCACCGTTGTCTCTGCGAGGGCCACGAGAAGAATAATCTGCAATCGTGTCGTCTTGACGATCAACTGTGTTGCGGTCATCGGTTGCACCGACGGTGAGAGAGAGATCAGAAGAGCCCATGCCAGACAAACCATCGTTCGAGGGACCGTCATTTCCTGCAGCCACACTAACAATTATTCCAGCCTCCATAGCTTCGTTGAGGATTTGGCTGTGCATGTCGTTACCGTCCGAGCCTCCGCCTTCGTGAGAAGTGATTCCCCACGAGAGAGACAAAATGTCGATGCCGTAATTTGTGCCATCTGCACCTTGCCATTCGGTGTCTTTGTTGTCGATAATCCATTGGATACCGTTCATAGCGGATTCATAAAATTCCTGTTCAAGAACATAATTTTCAAACGGACCTGCGCCTGCATCTGTTCCGATACGAACATCCACGAGCGCTGCATCAGGTGCTGAACCGTAGAATTCAGTTTGTGCACCACTCGCATCAATGCCTGTTGCGGCAGCCATGCCCATGCATGCAGTTCCGTGTTGATTACCGTCATCAGGGTCAAATGTGCCGTCGGTTTCTCTTAGACCGCCGCCTGCTGCGATGCAAATTGGATCAGACGGAGTGTAACAAACTGCATCGTATCCAGCAACGAACTTTTCACTGAGTCCAGGATGTTCGTTATCGACGCCTGTGTCAACCATGGCGATATTCACGCCTGCTCCAGAAACGCCGAGGTCCCATGCACCTATTGGATAGAAACTGGAGTTGCTCGCTTTGACTGCGGGAGTTTGCACATCGCCGTAGAAGATTACATTGCCGTACTCTTCTACCATCACCACATCATCAAGAGCCGCAAGGGTTGGCGCTAGGGTCGTATTGACCTGACCCAAGAGAACACCATCTACAGCTTCGATGACATCGACTACATTCAATCCGAGGTTCGCTAACGCAGCTAGGTGGACGTCGGTTACATCGGTTTGATACACCAGTGCAGTACCGGTAACCCCGATTCTCGATTCTATAGAGTCGTGAATACCGTTACGGTCGAGATCCAGTGAGGTGCGCTCCCACCAAGGAGTGTTGTCATCAACCCAGTCAGGGGATGTTTGTTCAGGAATCTCGAATGTTTGTCCGGATTGAATCCATTGAATGCCTTCAGAATCGACGGATTCCCAAGATGAGCGTTCAACGTCATTCGAAGCAATTAGAGATCCAGTAACTGGGCCCATGAGGAGAGCAAAAAGAAGCAAAGCAATCGGTCGGCGCATAGAATTCCCAAACGACCCTCGAAGGCATAATTCAAGAACATATGCCTCTTATGGAGATGTCCCACTTGGGTTGAAGAAAATAAAACGTGGATTCTCGTGTTTGAAACCTTCCCAAGAAAAACAAAATACCGCCCTACAGCGGCTATGAAAAACGCAATACTGCGTACTGTTAAAGCAACAAAAGTGGGAGCAGAGGGATTTGAACCCCCCCCAGCGGATTTCTTCTGAAACTGCCCACCGAAATGGGCAGTCTGCAGGATTGCAACAGGTCGGCGCTCCAGTTGGTCATCAACTTTCAGCAAACCCACTCGTCGTCATTCCTGTGCAACTGGAGCCCGCGATACTACCAAGCTATACTATACTCCCTAAGTGTAGAAACACCATAAATCAAGACTTGGCTTGTCTACGAGCACGCTTTCGACGGCGCAACTTCTTCTTACGCCACTTCCACCGTTGGTTACCGGTTTTTTTCCAAGCACGTGAGCCTCGCTTCATGGTGAACGAGCCTCCGACCAACCATCCATATATGAGAGCATCGGGTTAAACCACTGAATCTCAATTGCAAAAATTGAAACAATTTGCACCTCGAAAGATACCATTGCGTCGTAGAAATGGGCATTTTGGTTCAAAAGAGCAAACTATTCGCAAACATTCGAGGCATCTTCAGAATGTCCACCACAATCCACATGCCAGTGTATTAATGAAACCTGATTGCTCTTTTGCAAACATAATAAATCGGACTTGTGAGGGGCATTCAATGGAGCAGGTGAAAAGCAGCAAGAGCGAGTCACCTATACTTCGTAGGTTCGGCTTGACACTTTTTCTTGCGAGTTTCATGTTGTGGCTTTACCGCCACGATTTGAACCCTGTCAACTACCTGATCATGGTTTTGCTCATTTTTAGGGCATCAGAATACGCTGTTTCCAAAACCTCGCTCTTTGCAAAAAAAGAGATGGATATTGACTCACCAAGTATTGCCCGACGAGCAAAAATCTATTCGACACTGGTTGCCATATTGCTCACCTTCATCGTTGTTTCAGCAACTGTTTTTCTCCAATTTTCCCAGCAAGTTGGTGGAGATCCTGGCCCATATGACTCAGAGAATTACCGTGATGGAGCATTTCACAACCTTGAAGATTCAAACACTGGAACGGGCTCGTTTCTTGGTACAGCCCTCGAATACCTAATCGACGATGGGAGTCGGTATCCAAGTTCAGTCCTACCATCAATCGAATTTGCTCCGATGAACCTTACAGGAGATGAATTGGGCATCACTTGGTTCGGACATTCTTCCATTCTCGTTCAGACAGAAAACTTCACCCTCGTGTTCGATCCTGTGTTTGGTGACGACAACACTGACCCGCTGTTCTTTGGACCTTCACCGTTTGAATACGAGCATAATTACGAACTCGAAGACTTGCCACCCATCGATTACGTGTTTATCTCTCACGACCACTACGACCATCTCGATATGGATGCTGTCAAATTCCTCAGTTCCTCTCAATATATTGTCCCTTTAGGAGTCGAGGCTCACCTTACAGAATGGGGGATTCCAAGTTCGAACATTCAAGAATTTGATTGGTATGAAGAAGCAAACGTGTCAGAAGAGATGAGTATTGTTTTCACACCGTCTCAACATTTCAGCGGCAGAGGTATTTCAAGCGACAACACACTGTGGGGTTCTTGGGCCATTTACATCAACGACCATGCGCTGTATTTCAGCGGTGATGGCGGATTTTCGAGTGAATTCTCGGAGATAGGAGACAAATACGGGCCTTTCGACATCGCATTCATCGAGGCTGGGCAATACGATGAAGCGTGGTCTGACGTTCACATGTTCCCAAACCAAACCGTTCAGGCTGCATTTGACCTCAACGCTGCAACCCTCTTGCCGATTCACAACACAAAATTCGTTCTTGCTCTGCATGGATGGGATGAACCCCTCGAAGAAGTCACCATTGAGGGGCAACGAAGAAACCTAACCGTTGTTACGCCAATGCTTGGAGAAAGCTTTCTCCTTAGCGAGAACATGCCAAGTGATGCTTGGTGGAGAAATGTGTCGGTATACGAACCTCCGATGCTGAAACAAAGTTCTCTCGTTGGGGCTTTGATGTACTCCTCAATGCTACTGGCAGCAGCCATGGTACGACTCGGCTCAAAGAAACCAAGAGTTCATCTCAAGACAACATACGAGGATTGAAAACCTCGTGCTCTTACTTCGTAGTATGGAGAGAGCGTTATTGGGTGGAGGATGTTTTTGGTGCACGGAGGGTGCGTTCAAAGGATTGTATGGCGTTGAATCTGCACTTCCTGCCTATGCAGGAGGTCATGACCCAAATCCAAGATACGAGCCCGTGTGCTCTGGAACTACAGGTCATGCTGAAATCGTTGAAGTCGTGTTCGATCCTAACTTGATTCCATTTGAAACCATACTGGAAATCTTCTTCACAGTGCACGACCCTACCCAACTCAACCGCCAAGGCAACGATGTAGGCACACAATATCGAAGTTGCATCATGCCAACGACCGAGCAGCAAACGCTGACCTCCCAGATTGTGATTGAACGAATGCAGGCACACTACGACCGTCCAATCGTTACGACTATCGAGGAAGCAAAACATTTCACGCTTGCCGAAGAGTACCATCATGACTACTACGCAAGAAACCCCGGACAAGGGTATTGCATGGCAGTTGTCGGCCCTAAACTTAGGAAAGTCCGAGCCAAACACGCTCATCTTTACATTGCGTGATATTGAAGTGGCGTCTGTGACAGCGTCGTTGCATGGTGAACAATGTTCCTCGCCCACCGACCCCTGTTAACGAACCTGTGCTCGGCTACCTTCCAGGCAGCCCTGAGCGAGCAGCACTCAAGGCTGAAATCGCTCGTCAAGAAAGCGAAATCCTCGAAATACCATGCATCATCAACGGCAAGGAAGTCTTCACTGGTGACATCGTTGAACAAGTCATGCCGCACGACCACAGCCACGTTATCGCCCGAGTTCACATGGCTACCCAAGCCAACGTCGAAGAAGCCATTCAGGCATCACTTGACGCTCACGACATGTGGTCTACCATGCCTTGGGAAGCGCGTGCTGCAATCTTCTTGAAAGCAAGTGAACTCTTGGCAGGTAAATACCGTGCTCAGATTAATGCCAGCACTATGCTCAATCAATCCAAGACGTGCCATCAAGCCGAAATTGATTCGGCATGTGAACTCATTGACTTCTGGCGATTCAACACGGTCTATGCTCGTGAGATCTACGAAGACATGCAACCCCCTGTTTCACCTTCAAGCATGTGGAACTCCAGCGAAGTTCGTCCTTTGGAAGGTTTTGTCTTCTCCGTAACGCCGTTTAACTTCTCCAGCATCGCCGCAAACTTGCCATCAAGCATGGCCATTATGGGCAACACTGGAGTGTGGAAACCAAGCCGTAATTCGTATGTATCCAACTACTTACTTATGCGACTGATGATGGATGCTGGGCTTCCAGCGGGCGTCATCAACTTCATCCCAGGTAAGGCAAGCATGGTTGGCGATACCGTACTCGCCCACCCAATGCTGGCTGGAATCCATTTCACTGGCTCAACCTCGGTCTTCCGCAAGATGTGGAGAGATGTTGCCAATAATTTGGAGAACTATCGATCGTACCCTCGTGTGGTTGGAGAAACAGGTGGAAAGGACTTCATTGTTGCACATCCAGATTGCGATGAGGCTGCATTAATTGTTGCTCTCCTGCGTGGCTCTTTTGAGTTCCAAGGGCAGAAATGCAGTGCTGCAAGCCGCGCTTACATCCCACAAACCGTGTGGAACAACATCAAGGATGAATACATAGCAGAAGTTGGCAAAATAACTCTCGGCGACCCTCGTAACTTCTCCAATTTCATGTCTGCCGTCATCGACAAGAAATCGTTTGACAATATTGCTGGATACATCGACCGAGCAAAGGCCGATGCAGGGTGTGAAATCGTAACAGGTGGTGGCTATGATGGTTCAAAGGGGTATTTTGTAGAACCAACAACCATTGTTTGTTCCGATCCTCACTATGAGTCGATGGGAGAAGAAATATTTGGACCGGTATTGTCCATACATGTCTATGACGATGATGGTTTTGAAAACGTCCTCAAAACATGCGATGAGACCTCCGAATATGCACTTACTGGCTCAATTTTCGCAACCAAGAGAGAGGATATCCTCACTGCAATGAAAGCACTCCGATACTCGGCAGGAAACTTCTACATCAACGACAAACCAACCGGTGCTGTCGTAGGTCAACAGCCGTTCGGTGGAGCGCGTGGTAGCGGAACCAATGACAAAGCGGGTTCACCTCTGAACCTGCTGCGATGGGTATCTCCTCGTTCAATTAAGGAAACTTTTGCACCCCCTCACTCTTGGGGTTACGGTTTCCTGAAAGAATGAATGGATTTTTTCTTGCTGCGGTCAATTCTATTCAAAGAGTCCACCAAGACTCTAGATTCAAACCGTTGGCTCACCAGAGAAATAAGCCACCACCCAACGGTCAA
>Ga0206682_10000623_pt1 | contig 38042 bp, 26 predicted proteins | sample M240m12015metaG_FD_155444 | JGI IMG/M metagenome (GOLD analysis project Ga0206682, IMG submission 155444) | Ammonia-oxidizing marine archaeal communities from Monterey Bay, California, United States - M2 40m 12015 | ecosystem: Environmental > Aquatic > Marine > Intertidal zone | place: USA...
CGCCGAGAACGCGGCCCGCGCGAAGGACGCGCCTTGAGTTTCGCCCTCCTCCTTCGCGGCGCGCACCGCGAAGCTCTTCGCCTGCGTCTTGCGTCCCTGTTCGCGTCGCGTTCGCGTGTCGCCCATCGTCAGTCCTCTCGCGGGTGTTTCTCTCGCGTCTCGCGCGTGTTTCTCTCGCCCGTCCCGTCTCGCTCGCGGTCCCGTCTCGCGCGCGCCTCGTGGATAGGGTCCGCGACGATCGCGCGCTCGCGCGTCGTCCCTCGCCGCGTCTCGCGGTCCGCGCGTCCCCCCGACGCGACGGGTCTCCGGTTCGCGTTCGCGGCGCGCACCTGCGCGGACTTGGTCGCGACGCGCGCCCTGAGCGCCGTCATCGAGGTGGACATGGTGAACATCGTAAGCGAGCGTGCGTGCGTGCGGGAAGTGCGGATTCGGATTATTCGGCGGCGGGATTCGATGCGCGGCGGGCGATCGCGGGGGGGTCACGACGAGTCACGAACGGTCGATGACGATTTTCGCCCGTGTTCGACGTCGAAAAAGCGCGCCGCGCGAAAAGACGCGCGGGTCCGGCGATCGATCGCGCGATCGATCGCGATCGCGATCGACGCCCGCGCGCGGTCGAGCGACGCGCGGCGCGCGGCGATGGATGCGGCGATGGGTGCGCGCGCGGATGGATGCGGATGCGCGCGCGGATGACGGCGTGACGACGGGAGACGACGACGGCGCGACCGGGCGTCGCGTCGGTCGACATGGCGCCCGAGCGCGGCGCGCGCGGTGGACGCGGACGCGGGACGACGACGACGACGGGCGCGCGATGCGACGGCGAGGGACGACGCGCGACGACGCGCGGACGGGGACGGGGACGGGGACGCGGGCGAGGCGCGGGCGCGAGCGCGAGCGCGAGCGCGGAGGCGCTGACGGAGGATGAGAAAGAGGCGGCGCTGGCGCGGTCGAGGGCGCGCGAGGAAGCGCAAGCGGCGAAGAGGGCGGCGGAGGAGGCGACGAGGACGGAGGCGGCGGCGGCGAAGGCGCGCGCGGAGCTCGAGGCGAAGCGACGGGAGATCGAGCGGGCGCGAGAGACGCGAGCGAAGGCGCGCGAGGGGAACGCGTCGCCGTCGAGGCCGGACGAACAAGCGCTCAAGGGGAGAGATTCGAGCATTAAGAAGAACACGACGCTGATTAAAAAGTTGAGGACGATTACGGAGGAGAACGGGGCGGCGCTCGCGCAAGAGTTGAGCAGGGTGAACGTGAGTAAGTACGTCACCGAGGCCGCGACGGCGTGCGTGGAGGGTAAGATGAAGAGCTCGGACGTCAACGCGGCGGTGGAGATCATTTCTTGCATGCACCAGACGTACGCGGATTTCGCGGCGCCGCTCATCGCGGCGTTGAGCGCGTACGTATTGCCGCCCAAGCCCGAGACGTTGTTGAAGATGGCAGAGGGCGAGGTAGAGGCGTTGCCGTCGCCGTTGCAGCGTCGAACCAAATTACGATTGTTCATGGAGCTTCATCTCGTCGGTGTGTGCCCCGAAGTAAAGCCCGTGCTCGACGCCGTGAAGGAGCTGGCGCGCTTGGAGTACAAGACGGCGCCGGATTTATACCAACACTCGCTCAGCACGCTGGCAAGTTTCGCCAAGACATTTGCCGTGGAGATGCTCGGTGCCGAACCCGAGGTCGAGATGGCGTCCAACGATTTTATCCTGGCGCCAGATGTGCAAAAGGCGTTTCGGACGACGCTGAATGAGTATTGCGACAGACTCTTCTTCGTGCTCATGGAGGCGTTTTCAGCCGTCACAGCGCAAGAACGCGAGATGTCGCGGTTATTAGAACGCACGGGTGCTATTAGTGAGGCAGCATCGGTGGAGTTTGCGGCTCTCACAAAGGTGTTTGATGGGTTGTTGAAGGGGGCAACGACGCTCGCAGAAGCGCTCAGTCGCGAGCTTCCAGAGATGAAGAAGCAAGTGGAAGAGAAGGTCGCACGAGGAGGCACGATGGAGCTGCATCGTGGAGGTGTGAAATCGTCGGGCGAGCGCAGCGATATGTGGGAAGACGAGGAACAGCAGCACTTTTACGAGACACTTCCAGATTTGCGAGCCTCGATTCCCGCGGTGCTCCTGGTGAACGAGACGAACGAAAACGAAACGGAAGCCGAGCGTCTGAAACGCGAGAGGGAAGAAAACGCAGAAGGGCGAAGCGCAAAAGTCGAAGGTTTAATCATGCGTTTGTCCGATTCGCTGTCGAAAGACAAGGCTGATACGATTTGTACCGACTTCTGTTACATCGCCGCTCGAGGAGGACGAAGACGGTTGATTCAAGAATTTTTGAGCGTACACCGCTCGGAGGTAGATCGCATTCCATTCTATGGTAGAATAATAGCCACACTCGCGAATGTGTTCGATGACATCGCGCCCGCCGTTTCCGAACCGCTGAAGAATGAGTTCTATAATTTGGTCAAGAAGGGCAAACGAGCAAATCTAAGCGAGCGCTTGAAGAATATCAAATTCATCGGCGAGCTCATCAAGTTCAAAGTTTTCGACGATTTGGCGGTGTTTGAGATCGTGAAAAGTCTTTTAGATGATTTTCATGGTGACAATGTCGACGTTCTTTGCTGTTTATTTGACGTAGCGGGCTATTACTTGACTCGAACGCCGTCGACGTCGAAACGTATGGGAAGCATTTTGGACATCTTCCTGCGCCTAAAAGCTGTGAGCAAGTTGGACTCTCGGCAGTGTGCTTTGGTGGATAGCGCTTATTATAAATGTAGGCCAGTGCAGAGGGTCGTAGTGGAAAAGATACGACCACCATTGCACGAATATATTCGAGAGCTCATCTATTTACAGTTGTCAAAGCACACGCTCGACAAAGTGGCGACGCAACTTCGTAAACTTCCTTGGGATGAAACTGAACCTTACTTGTTGAAAAGACTCCTCAAAGTGAGTAAAGGGAGATACGCATCCGTACCGCTCGTCGCAGCGTTGATTGCGAGATTGTCACAATACTACCCGACTCTCGCAGTGCGAGCGCTTGATACATTGCTAGAGGATATTCGATTTGGTTTAGAGACAAACGAAACGTGGATGCATCAGCGCCGTGTTGCGAACATGAGACTCCTCGCACTTCTGTACAAAGAGCGCGTCGCGCTCTTCCGTGAGCTTATGGATACGCTCTACTTGATAATTTCTATCGGCTACGACGGACGCGAAGCGCCTGACTATCTGACGGATACGATTCGTTTGCGCATGGTTTGTACGCTTTTGGAAACCGCGTTCAAGGGAAGAGGAGCCATTAGTTACGCGCAGAAGAAAGAAATCGACAGGTTCTTGATCTTTTTTCAGCGATACGCGTTGACAAAAGATGTGGCGTTAGATATATCTAACGACGTCATGGAGTTGTTGTCCTCGATGAATCCGCGAATGAAAATTTGCGAGACGTACGAAGAGGCGAACGGTGAGTGCCAAAAGCTTCTTGAAAAGCCGAGCATTACCCCTGGTGGCATGGAACCAGTGATGGAGGAGGAGGAAGAAGAAGAAGAAGAAGAAGAAATGGACGTCTGCGAAGAGAGCGAAGAGAGCGAAGAGAGCGAAGAGAGCGAAGAAGAACACGAAGATGAAGATATGGACGATGTGTCGTCGGATGAATCAGAAGACGAATCTACGGATGGCGAATCCTCGACCGAAGTGGACGTCGACGATGATGACTCCACTGACTCCGGATCCGAGACTTCCGAGCAAGACGAAGAAGTCAAAGTTCGTGCGAAGCTTTCTCGAGCATCTTTGCAAGAACAGCGAGAGTTTGATCGCGAGATGAACAAGTTCCTCGGTGCCTCTGCGACGTCGATGCTGGGAAGTCGCGGCATACGAAATCACTCAAGCGCAAATCCTTCAAGGAACAACACTGGGGGGACGATAGCGTTTAAGATGCTGGTAAAGAACCAAGGTAAACAAACGATAAAAGAACTCAATGTCCCGGAACGCGCAGAGTTCGTCGCCAACGTCAAAGAGGCTTTGAAGGCTGAAGAAGCCGAGCTCGCCGAAGTCAAGCGAAAAATTCTTACGTCTACGTATCACGACGATGACGCGCCGGCGATCCCGGGGCCCAGAGGATGGAGACCGAACAATCGCCGCTCAGAACATAACATATCGAGACGGCTGTAGCTTATTAGATTTTAGGAATGTGAATTGAATGCGTTTGGTTTCTATAGTGCTAATTTTTTCATCCCAAGAGCATATTTGCGACTCCGGCGGCGAGGTCCTCATCAGACGTGACAACAAATTCAAAAGCTGGGGCGCCAGGCGTGGCGTCGTCCGCCTTTGAACCCGCGTTTTCACCAGTTGTGTAGCAAATGGTAAGAGTCGATAGACTTAATGCACGCTTGATAAAGTCAATGTTCTCCTTCAAGACGTCCATTTCGTCAAAGATGATCTTCGTGTTTAACGCTGATGCGCCGGCAACGTTGGCCTCATCCATTTTGAACTTGATGAACGGCATGACCATTTTCATCACGTTCTTGAAATTAGCGTCTGCGGAAAGCTCGCTGCTTTTGACCTTGGCCAAAATATCCGGCACGGGAGGAAAAGTCTTGGACTTGGTGTCGTACGATTCCGCTAAGATGCTCAGACACACCGCTCGCCAACCCACAAACTCAGACGCCACGACAATAGTTCCCTCTTTGGCAACCTTAGGAGGGCCCTTCGGGCCTTTCTTCGGGGGTGCCGTGCACTTTGCGATGCCCTTACGCATGTTCGTGATGAGATCAGCCAAGTACTTGTTCGCCGCGGTGAGAGCGACATCCTCTGCCTCGCCGCTCGGGAAACCTGCGCTGGTGACGCTGCCCTCCTTCTTGAGAATAGTGCCGTAGATATGCTCGCACGTATGCGGGCAAATCGGCGCGAGCAAGAGCGTTTGAACTTCAATGAATCGCTTAGTTAGATCTGCGTGCATCCCACCCTCTTCAGCGCTCATAAGACGGTACGCGTCTCTCGCCGACTGCAAGTCATAGAAACCACTCTTGAGCGCTTCGCGGAACATCATATTCTCGTAATGCTCTTGAGTCTGTGCGATGGCCGTGTTCATCGCGTTCGTGAAGACACGGTCGATAAATTTATTCGGCTCGGTCGTGCGCAGATTACCTGCTTCGATTTCAGCCATTTGCTCTTCGTACCACGTGATTTCCTTGGTCAAACGTAAAATGGCAGCGTTCGCGGTGTCGTCGACATAGTTCGCGTCTTCAACCGTGTCTCCCGCATCAGCCAATGTGAAACGCATCGCATCAGCACTGAATTCTTCGATGGCTTGCTTAAGCGTCTTAAAGTTACCAGTAGACTTACTCATCTTTTCGTTGTTCAGCAGCAAGTGGCCGTTCGTTCTGAACGAACGCGGCCACATCTTTTCGTCTTCCCAAATCGCGGTGTGATTGTAAATCGCAAAAGTCAGGTGATTTTGGATCAGATCCTTACCCGAAACGCGAAGATCGAACGGATACCAGAAGTTGAATTCGTTGATCATGCGATCTAACAAGTCACGCGGGAAGTCATCCTCAGAAGGCTTCGCGGTGCCCAAGAAGATAGCGTCCCAAACTTCATCCGTCAATTTGCTCGGATCCACTGACGGGCGGGCTTCACCGTACATGTCACCGCCTTGAAGCAAGTGAGCAACGGTGTAGTACGCCATATAAATGGTAGAGTCCGACAACGATTCAATCAAATATTGCTCATCCCACGGCATGCGCGTACCCAGGCCAAAGGATCGGCTGCAAGCCCACTGCCGTAACCAACCGAGAGTGTGCTCAAATGAGTGTCGAGCTTCGTCGTGGTAGCAGTTCATGTTCTCGAGGCACTTCTCGGCCTTTGCCTTCCAAGCCTCTTCGCCATACTCGAGGTACCACTGATCGGTGAGGGCAACGACACACTCGCCACCAGAGCGCGACATGACGGTGCGCTCAGGTTCGCTATACACCATACCCGTGTTGTCGTCGATCATCTCTTGTCTGATCAATGGCTTGGCTTCCTTCACAGGCTTACCCTTGTGATTGCCAAGAATCATAACGCCTTCCGTGAAACCCTTCAAGTACGTCCGATGCTTGGCTTCATCAAGCTTCACACGGTCATTTTGTGACTGAATCTTGAGTTCAGCGCAAACCATCGGCGCGCACGCGTCGCCGAATTCGGGAATGTGCACGCAAGGGACGACTTCAAAAGGCATTACCCATTCGTCTTTGACACCAAACTTTTCTCGCAACGCAGGCTTGGCCTTCAAATCACTGAGCGCCATGAAATCATCCGGAGAATCAGACGGAACGGAGGTAACAACGCCCGTGCCCTTGTTCATGAGAATTGTCATCATGGGCAAGCAGTAAATCTTCTCGAGCTCAGCTCGCGGAGATTTGACCGCGCAACCGATCAAGGATTGACCCTTGAACGTAAGCAGGCACTTGGGTTTACCTTCTTCCGCGAACTGTTCTTGGTAAGACAGGTTCAAAGCAGCGCGCTCACACATGACTACGACTTCACCGTTGGCGAGCTCGTACGCGCCATAGTCGCCGTCGGGCAAAATCCAGCAGTTTGTCTGACCGTACATCGTTTCCGGACGCAAAGTCGCGGCAGCCAAAAATACCTTCTTACCGGCCAAAGGTGCAAGATCACCAGTGAGGCATTCATCGTACACAGCCATCTTAATGAGCAAATATTCTTGCGGTCCGACGCCTTCACCCGAAGCTCTGTCGTGGTCGGCGCACGGCTGTCCATCGATCGGCGAGTACACGGCGAAACGCTTCGCCTTCACAATCTTACCAATCTTCTTAAGCGTATTGAACTGCCAGCGAACGAACGCATCGTAGAACGGATTCGCGTCGGTGGTGATGAACGAACGTCTCCAGTCGACTTGACATCCCATGGCGATGACGTCGCGCTTCGCCAGCGGCGGAAAATAATTCAACCAATGCATAGATTCCGCGAAGCTCGGAATTTCCTCATCTGGGATCCCACTCGCTTGCATGATCGCCCACTGCGTCGCCTGCGTCCCCTTCTTCGCCGTCGCCTTCGATTTCTTCGCCACAAACTTTGTCGGGTCCGCCGGCCCCGCGTTCGCCGCCTCCGCCTTCGCCTTTGCCTCCGCCTCCGCCTCCATCACGCTCGCGTCGGGAAACACGGGTGGATTCCCATACGCCGCAATCTCCTTCGCAATCTTATCCGCGCACGCCTTGATCGGCATCCCCGTGCAGTGAAACGCAAACGGAAACAGCGTCCGATCGCCCTTCAGCCTGTGATACGCGCTCGCAAACTCCAGCTTGCTCAGCGAGAACGCGTGTCCGAGATGCAGCAGCCCGTTCATGTACGGATACGGAAAGTTTCCAAAAAACTTATCCCTCCCTCCCTCGCCATCGCTCGCCTTCGGCGCGTCCACCTCGAACGTTTTCTCCCGCGCCCACTTCCCCTGCGCGCGACGCTGCAGCTCCAGCAACAGGTCGCGTCGCGCCGTGTTCTTTCCCGTCTCCGCCATCGCTCGCTCGCTCGCTCGCGCGCGCTCGTTCGTCCGCGTCCGCGTCGATTCGTCCGCGTCGCCGCGCGTCGCGTCGTGCGTCGTCGCGATCGTTCGTCGTCGTCGTCGTCGTCGTCGTCGCGGATAATCAATCGAATCCACCGTCGCGCGCCGCCGGGAAACACGGACCGTCGGACCGTCGCGACGGGTCGGGACTCGTCGCGACCCCCCAGACCGACGTTCGAGACGGGTTCGGAACGATGGGTCCATCGATGCGTCCATTGGCGCGATTGGATTGGCTCGAGCGCGGCGCACACGGCGACGCGCGCGATGCCGAGCGACGTCGAAAACCACGGACACGCGATATGGACCCCGTTCGGGAACGCGGCGAAGACGACGGGACGGACGCACGGCGTCGAGGCGGTGCTGCGACAAAACGTGGTGAATTCAGAGTACTATCGAAAGCTGTGCCGGAGCGCGACGGGGACGGTGGACGGCGAAGGGATGGACTTCATGTCGCTCGTGGACGAGATATACGAACTGGTCGATCACGTCGAGCCGTGGATGTCGGGAAACGCGCGAGGGGCGTCGACGGGGTTTTGCATACTGTTTCGGTTTTGCGAGAAGGAACTGAGCGATAAAGAGATTTGGCACCTGCTGAGGCACGGAGATTCGCCGTACATACGGGCGATCGGGTTTCTGTACGTGCGATACGTGAAGAATGGTCGGGAGCTGTTGAGGTGGTGCGAGGAATTTTTCGATGACGCGGAAAAGTTCTCGCCGTCGCCGGGCGGGAAGGAGGTGACGATGGGGACGTACGTGCGAGACTTGTTGCTCGAGCAACATTATTTCGAAACCATCTTTCCTAGGATTCCCGAGGTCGCCCGCCGAGAGATGGTGCAGCGAATAAAAGATTTAGGGTACTCCGACAGAGGATTAGGGTGCGGTGGTCAAGGGGGTACTCGAAGGAACGACTCGAGCAACGGGCGACCGCAGTCGGTGAAGCACTCGCTTTCGATGCAAGTGGGACGAAAGGCGCACGGTGGTGGCGGCGGCGGCGGCGATAGACCCCGGGATGATCGCGATCGTCACCGCGATCGTCGCGATGATAGAGACGGTAGGCCCAGGGGACGAGATGATGCTAGATATAGAGACCGCTCGCGCTCGCGCGACCGCGACAGGCGACGCTCTCGAAGCCGTGAGAGAGACTCGTACAAACCGTATAGACGTGACGACAAGTACGACAAGTACGACAAGTATGATCGCCGGTACTAGAATGAATTGTGAATCAAATTGCATAAAACAGTTGTCAACTGAGCCAAGGATGTTGAAGCGCTTCGCTCGCACTCAAACGGGCCTCCGGGTCGACGACTAGTAACTTTTCCAAAAAATCAATGAAGACATCGTCCTTAGCGCCGAGTCTCGTTTTCAAACACGTACGCTTTGGTCGTAAAATACTCATAGTCCCGCTCATTTCCTCGATTTCGTGCAGGAATCCTTGCTTAGTAAAGTACTTGTGACTCTGCGTACCTCTGGCGAGAAGTTTGGTGTCGAAGGGCCCTCTGATGCTCACCATGCGTGCCAGCAGCGAGGGCACGGAACTATTTCTAAACAACATACGTCCGCTATAAAGTTCGGCAAGAATGCATCCGAGCGACCAAACATCAATCTTTTGTGAATACTTGGCTCCGATGATGACTTCGGGCGCCCTGTATGCGCGCGACTGCGCGTAACTGGTCAGGGTATCCGTGGTGAAGCACGAGCTGCCAAAGTCGATGAGCTTCACGCTACAATCGGCGTAAGACTTCATCAGAATATTTTCGGGCTTCAAGTCACAGTGAATCAGATCCAGGCTGTGCAAGAAAGTGAGTGATTCGAGGACTTGCTTCGCGATGCAACGCACGCGCGAGAGAGTGAAATACGGTGTCTCGGCGGTCTCCGCGTTGTACTTTTGGAATTCATACAGATTCGCTCGCAAAAGTTCGCTGACGATGAACAAATGCTCCTTGAAATAGAAAAAATCGAACATTCGCAGCAGTCCGTGCGTGTCGTTCGGATCCTTGGCGTTTATCAATCGCAACAGCTTGATCTCGTCTAGTCCCTGGTCCACGTGGTCCTTGTTATTGCTCACGATCTTCAGGCACACGGGTGTGTTCGTCTGAAGATCGTGCGCTCGCACGGTTTTACTAAACGCCGCACGACCGATGCCTTCGATTATTTTGTACCTATTTGCCACCACATCGCCGTGTTTCACGATGAAATCTTTCGAGTCTTGGAAGCCAGTTTTTTTGCCTTGGTGAAACACCTTCAAGTGAAAAGCTTCAAACGCGTTGCTCGCCGCATCGCGCTCAGAATCGACCCAACCTTGTGGTATTGGAGTTTCTAGTCCATCATCTGCGTCTACCGCGGGAACGTCGCCAAACGTGAAACTTTCGCCGCGATCGAGCACTCGCGTCTTCTTCTCAGCGCTCGTCGTCTGCTCCGCGTTCGCCTTCATGTCTGGCGAAAACTGCACGTGTCCATCGACGCACTCGCCACCCGCTTCCTCCCCCCCACAGTCATCCACTACAAAAGTGTCCACCAAATGTCTCCTCACCTCGTGTCTGGGCACGTAATACCGATCGAATCCCTCATCCTCTTCATCGACGTATTCGCACGCCGTTTCCGCCTTTCTTCGCCAGTCTTCCAAGACCTCTTCGTACGACGACGCGTTCTCCAGCAAGTCGTACGGCAAGATCGCCGACACCGACCGCACGTGCGTGCGCGCCTTCTCTTCTGCTTCCTCTTTCGGCACCATCGCCGCCATGGCGCCTCCGTTTACGCTCACGCTCTGCAGCCGCCGCAACAGCGACGGTTGCCAACTGGCACTGCTTTCACCTTCGTCCTCGCTCTCATCCTCGCTCTCGTCCGCGTCACCCGCGAGACGCGCACTGACGCCCTTCGCCATCCTCTGCCCGCGTTCGTCGTCGTCGTCGGCTTCGTCGGCTTCGTCGTCGTCGCCGCCGCCGCCGCCCATTCTCTCGTTCAACTCCTTCGCGAGCGCGCGCTCGCTTCCTCGCAGCTCGTGCCTGCGCAGAAACTCCAGCGCGCGTCGAAGCTCGTCCGAGTCGCTCTCTAGCGTCACCGCGCGCGTCATCGCGTCGCGTCTCGTCGCACCGCCGCGTCGTCGTCTGCGGCCGCTCATCGTTCGTCGCGACGCGAGCGTCCCGCACACGCGGTCGCGACGGGCGTCGACACGACGCGATGACCACGGTGCGCCCGTTCGCGTGCGCGGACTTGTTCGCGTACAACGACGTCAACGTCGACGCGTTGACGGAGACGTACGGGCTGGCGTTTTACCTGCAGTACCTCGCGACGTGGCCCGAGTATTTCAGCGCCGCGACGTCGACGTTCGGTGACGTGTGCGGGTACGTCATGGGGAAGTGCGAGGGCGAGGGCGAGTTGTTTCACGGACACGTGTCCGCGGTGACGGTGGCGCCGGGATACCGAAGACAAGGGCTGGCGAAGACGCTGATGAGGGAGCTGGAGCTGGTGACGGAGACGGCGCACGACGCGTACTTTGTGGATTTGTTCGTCAGGGTGTCCAACGCGCTGGCGATAGGGATGTATGAAAAGTTTGGGTACACGGTGTACAGACGAGTGCTAGATTATTACAGCGGGGACGAGGACGCGTACGACATGCGAAAGGCGATGCGACGGGACGTCGCGAAGAAATCCGTCGTTCCTTCTAAGAAGGATTGGCATCCTTGGGAGCTCGAATGGACGTGAGGCGCGCGCCGTGAATGAAACAACTCGAGTGAATATTATAGACACGCACCAATAGCCGTGGTGCGATAGCGCGCGCGTTGAAAAAGTAATTCATTTATTACCCCAAACGCTGTCATCAACCTTGCGCCTCGGTAAGTCATTTATTACCCCAAAACTTGAACTCGGCGCGCCCGCTCGTGGCGTTGGCGAGCCGCTCCTTCAACGTCTCCGCGACTTCTTCCTCGCACTCGATCTGTATGTGCACAGAACCATCATCGGAGTACTCTTCGTCGATCTTCTCCGCCGCGAATTCGTCCAAGGCTAGAAATATTTTCCCCAAATCCCCCGGCGCGGCGTTGACGACGGCGTCGACTTTCGCTCGCACCTCGGTCGCTTCCTTTGCCGCCAACTCCAGAGCTGATTGCGCGGCACCTCCATACGCACGTATCAGGCCTCCCGTGCCCAATTGCGTGCCACCGTAATATCGCGTCACTAACACGACACAATGGTCCAGACCGCTCGCCGTCACGGCGTTCAGAATGGGCTGTCCGGCTGTCCCGCCTGGCTCACCATCGTCGCTAAATCTGTACTGCGCCTCCCCGCAGCGGAAAGCCCAACAATTATGACTAGCGCTGAGGTCACTTCGCTCCTTAACGAACCGCAACGCGTCGTCCGCGCTCGCACACGGCGCGGCGAGCGCGACGAAGCGCGACTTCTTTACTTCCGTCTCAACACGGCAGACGTCGCTCGGCGTGCGGTACGAGGACGCGCGCGGCGGCGCGGGGGCGCGACGCGACGCGAGCGAGCGACGGAAAATGCTTGAGCGCGATGGGACGAGGTTGAGGTTCTCACCGATCGCTCGCAAGGTTGATGACAGCATGTCGCGCTGTGCGGTTGGCCCGGTCTACTGTCTACGGACAACATTTCTAATGTTTGCTAATCGTACCTACTGCGTGCGTGAGCTAGTTAAATCCAATCATCTAATTCTTGATTGTCGCCCTGAGATGGCGTGCGCGCTGAGGCGTTGTTATGCGTCGCGAACAGCGTGTTGAGTTTGTCGTTGCCGTCGGGGCGCTTTTCACTCTTGGTGCGCGGAGAGTTTTGCTTGTAATCTGCATACCCGAACTGCGTCTCGTGCTTATTATCCATTTGAGACAGTTGGAGACTGGACGCGCCCATCGCATTCTTTGCCGTCCTCGTGACGGTAGAGCGATTCACGGGCGTCGGAAAACCGAGCGGTTTAGGCATATCGGTGTTTTCATCCCTGGGTTCCATATTTTGCATCACCTGATCGAACAGCGCCTCCGTTTGCTCGCCCGCGCTCGGTCGCCCGGTCAGCGTTTTCAGTCGTTTACTTCCAGGCGTCACGCCCGATGCGGTGCGTGAGAGCGGTGTTTTCCCACGAGAACCAGTCGACTTGGGCATTCTACTGTCGCCGCTTGGGCTGCTCTTCGCGATCGTACTCGGCGTGGAAGGTTTCGTCGTATGCAGCGGAGATGCAGAGGGTTGTAATAACCCGGAAAGATCTTTTCCAACGACTTGAGGCGCGAAAGCTTTCTTTGCAGCCGCTTGAATCTCCGCGTGAGTTTCACCGGCTGCAGGTTCCGCATTCGATTCGCCAGACTTTGGCTTAAATTCGGACTCGTCCACAAGCTTTCCAGATTTGATGCACGTTTCCAACCATTCGCGAGTGGCAACTTTAAGACCCCAGTTCATCGCAGCTTCATACTTCTTACCGGAAGCTACCGGTGACAATAGATGGGTGTTTTTCGCTCGACTCAGTTGGTCTGAATACTTCGCGTCAACGAGCACACACATCATGCGAATCTCACGCTTTGTATCCTCGGTATAGTTTGACGTGCTCATACGAATACTACCCCCACTCAAACCTGGGATCGGTACGTCGCACGGAAGTGGTTTGAAAGCCACCGAATTTTCGGGAGAAAGAATGCAGCTTTGCTTCAGGCATTCGTCCAACCAAAAGCACGTCACAAGTTCCATCTTGCCCAGCGCCATCTTCCTGAGCGTCCTTCGCTCATCCGCGCTCGGCATTGATGGGCACACCATGTAGTCAGCGTTCATGAACTCTCTACCAGTACGCGAGTCAATTACTGACCCCCCACCTTGACCGATGTAATCACGTGCCGCCGAAGCCTCATCTTCTTGCAAAAGAGGAGACAACGCGATTCGCTTACCGACGAACGGAATACTATCTGACGTCGGCTGGCCAGACTCGTCCTGTCTATCGAAACGAATCGGTTCCGTCGCAGGCAGCTCTGTTCCTGTCATTTTAGACGTCTCAGGCACTTGAACTCGAGATAAATTCTCGCGCGCGAGCGGATTTTGATCTCTCGTCACGATCTCGGGTTGTCGAATATCTTGCGTCGCGCCCGGATTCAATCGACTCGTTCGGTTACCTCGGTTACCTTCTTCGATCTCATCACGACGTTCGCTCGATAGCGACCTGGTAGACTGTATCCCTGAATCGGTTCGTCGATTTGATATGGTTTTGTTGACATTCTCCGCCCAGATTTTGTCTTCAATCAAGTAATCTTCCATCGGTAAGCACTTGCTCTCGCGTGCGCACGCCACAAGCCACGCTGCCGTCACGCAGCGATCTCGCTCCATGCGGACCCGATAATAATCAACCGCACTCGCATGCTCACTAATGACTATGTGAGTCGCCTTGTTCATGTCTTTTGTGGTGATCCCCGCCCCTTGACGAACTAGTTTCATCTTTTCAAACGTATCCTCGTGCATGAGATTCTTCTTCTCTTGATTTCTCGTCTCTCGTTCGTGTGCGTCAAAACCGACCATGTAAAGACGACAACCGAATAGATGATTTGAGTCCCAAGGCGTGTCGTCTTCTAACAATTGAGGAGGCACCCACTTAACCACTTCCGGTGCAACAACTCTCTGCTGCACCACCGGGTAACACGCTTCGCCGACGTTTGCCTTCGCTCTCACGCAGTCGTCCAACCATTTTTGACTCACGATTCTTATGCCCCACTTCAGTGCACTTTCATACTTGCCACCCTCCGGTTTCAACGCGATCAAATGTGTGCACTTTCCCTGGACTAAATCTGGCGAAAACGTTCCGCCGTTCTGCTCCACCTCCAACTTCAATCGCTCTCGATGCGTCAGGTCCATAAATCCCGTGATCGACACGACACATCCCAAGAACGGTGGTACCATGAAACGATCTAGCGCTACCAACCTTTTTCCTTGCGCGCTCGCTCGCAACCAACCCACCGTGACGACCGGTTTCCTCAGCTGTCTCGCCACGTCGTACTTGAGCGTCGTCGTCGCCGCCGCCAGACACACGTCGAAGTGCGACCCGGGACGATATCCACGATCGATCGTCACGTCCAGCGCCTGCGCCAGCTGCTCGATCTCATCCTACGTCATCACACTCGTCGTTCGTGCGCACCGTCAGTCTCTCGAGGTCGTCGTCGTCGCGATGATCGTCGGCTGTCTTCTCGGATTCAAATCTCGACGCACCGTTTGCTCATCCGTGAAACCGGTGATGATGACCACGGTGGACATCACGCGCGGCTCGAGACGCGTCTTACGTGTCGATCTCGGTTTGAGGCCGCACGTGCGCGCGAAGACGCGCGAGGCGCGATGTGGTGCGTTGCGATGTGGCAACTTCACCGGTTGAGGGACGTTTTTCAGACTGCGGTGCCAGATTTCGATTTCCATCGATTGTTTCGAAGCATGCGAGCGGGATGATGGGAATCAGCGGACAAGAAATGTTCTAGTTTTCTGAACTTTTACATGATGCGCGGCGCGCGGGGCTATTGCTTGGCAATTTGCGCGAACGATTGCCGTAAGCCGTCGACGGTTTTGCGAAACGAAGCGAGCTCGGCAGATTGCTTCTTTACCGTCGCTTCGAGGTCCTTGACGCGCGACTCCAGCTTGGTGATGTGAGATTTAGACCCCACATGGCTTTTGTCGAGTTCTGCATGCTTGGTTTCGAGGGTGAGAAGGGCGGTGTCGATCGCGCGAAGGCCTTCGCGCCTGTGCTCGTCGTCATCGACGACGGCTTGCGCCCACCTCTCGAGCGCGCTCACACGCGTCGATACCTTGGTCTCGGCGGTATAAAGCATGCGCAAATGATTTTCAGCATTCTCAAACAGATGTTCAGACATTTTCCCTAGTCTGACGGGATGCTGGCATCCCAACTCAGCGTAAGGGCATTCCACTTCTCGCATGGCGCAGTCGCCTGCTGCGTGGGCTTCCATCTCTCCTCGGGCGATTTGCCGCCCACACTCCAGTCTGCAGTCGATGAGCTTGTAAGAGCATCGGTTGTCGTGTTTTTCTTGAGAATGCTTGCTGAAACTCGCGGGGCATCCTTCGTTCGGACACGAAACCGGAAGAAATTTACAGCTCATCTTGTGCTCAAACAACGCATCCTCATCCACACAAGATTTTCGACAATGCGCCTGAAAGTCCGTGTCGTAATAATCTCTTACCAACCTAATGGCTAACTTGTGACGCTCCGCCTCGGGCCACGCGTCATCATTATCAAGAAGCAGTGTTGTCGTCGCCGCTACGCCATCCTCTGTAGAGGAAAACACACCACTCATAAGCCCTTTCTTCCCCGCCGTCCACGCGTTGATGGCGTTCGACAGGTCGACAAGCGTTCTATTGCTCCCTTTCGCGCCTCTCACGAGCGCTTCTTCGAGTTCTTTCGCGCATTCCGTCGCACTTTTGAGTTTGGACGAAGTGGACGACAAAACGCTCGATTGAAACACAACGGCTCGAACGACGGCGTTGAACAGCGCGCTGGCGACATTGTTCGACGTAGAACAACACACGTGGTCGCACGTTAACCGTGACTCGGGCGCGGTTGACTCGAGCGCGCGAGAGGGAAGTTCGGACTCGGACGTGTCGTCGCTCATGGTGAGCGTCGCGTCGACGAATGTGGTTGGTGGTTGGCTTTTGCCGTTCAGAAGTGCGGTCGATATTAAAATTAAAAAACATACCGTGCATTATTATCTACGTATTGTCTACGTGCGTGCGTGTCGTGTGTCGTGTGTCGCGTATCCGGAAATTCGGGTAATATACAGTGGCGTCGGCGCAGACCTGACAGCGCGTTGACTAAACTCGGAGGATCTGGAGGCTGTTTCGGAAAGCTATCGAGATCCAATCCGGTTGCGACGCGCTCCACTGTAACTGATTGATTTCTGCTCCAGCAGAGTAAGCGAGAATAGGGTCGAGACCGCCTTCGGGTGGTTGATTCATGGACGACAAATCCCAAATCAACGCCTGACTGTCGTCGCCCGCCGTGCACATGTGGCTTGAGCTGTGTGGCGCCCACGCCAATGTATTCACGCTCGCTCTGTGACTCTGAAGTTCTGCGACCGGCAACGTCGGGAAGCGAATATCGAGAATGATCACCGGACTATCCATGCAAATGGTGGCCATGTATCTCGGATCCTGCTTGTTCCACCCCAAACGCAGCAGCGGCGTGTCTGGAGTTTGACTCTCGTAAATGATCGTACTGTGATCCTTGTCTCTCAAGTCGAAAACTCGCACACTTCCATCCGCACTTACGCTAGCGAAAACCTCTGGACCACCCCACGCGATGTCGTACACCTCCTTATCATGCGCGATGAGCTGCGTGTCCACGCACTCGCGCTCGATGTCCCAAATCGTACACGTCGTGTCGATCGACGACGTCCCCACTCGCTGAAGCTTGGTCTCGTTCCAATCAAAGCTCGTCAGCGGTGCGCAAAATTCGCTGCTCTTGTTATTATTCAGTAAAGATTTCATCTGCACCGTGTTATCATCCTGCACTTGCCAGATTCGCAAGTAGTCCCCCGTCGTCGCTAACAAATCCTCCTTCGTGCACTCCTTGTCCGGAATGAACAAAATTTTCGTGCAAGGATACGGATGCGTGAACGAACACTGCGCCTCCTTCGGAAACTCCCCGGTTTCCTCGTCCAAGGTGATGATCTCAACCTTGTTGCTATACTCCTCCACGAACGAACCCAAGGCGAGGCGGAAGCGTTTATCTTGTCGAACCTGTCGCGTTCAATTCGACGTCGTCAGTCCACGCCATTCGCGTCTTCACTCGCGCGTCTCCATTTTTAATCTCCGATCGACCGTTCGCGCGCGTCCCCGAGTCTCCTCCGTCGCGTCTCCTCCGTCGCCCCTCGCGATTCAATTCTCCCGCGCTCGCCCCCAATCCATCGCCTCGCTCGCCACGCACGCTCCAATTGCACGCGTAGATCATCCACGGCGCCTCATAGGTGTATATTTCCGCCCTCTTCTCCGCGTTCATCGTTCGCGCGCGCCTTCCTCGTCTTTCGTCGCGCGCCTTCACCGCCCGTCGGGTCCCGCGTTCGCGTCCGACGCCTTCGCGTTCGCGTCCGACGCCTTCGCGTCGCTCGAAGCGCGCGCCTCGCTCGCGTCGACCGCGTCGAGCGCGTCGAGCGCGTCGACCGCGTCGAGCGCGTTCGCGTCGTCGTGTGCCGCGCGTCGTTCGCGCCGTCGTCGAATCCATCCATCGAATCCATCGATCGATGCGTTCGTCGATCGCGCGCGGCGCCGTTCGCGGCGGCGCACCCGCGCGACGCCGGCGCGACGTCGCGCGCGCGCACGATGCTCGACGCGTGCGAACGCCTCGGAACGTTCGCCGGCGTCGCGGGCGACGCGCGCGCGGACGGGACGGCGCGCGACGGACGGGACGTCGTCGCGGACGTCGTCATCCTCGGCGCGGACCGCGCCGAGGGGACGAGCCCGCGGGAGACGGCGACGATGTTCGCGAGCGTGCGCGCGCGGGCGAGAGCGTGCGGCGTGGACACGGTGCGAGTGCTGTGCGTCGGGCCGAACGTGCGCGTGGGCGAGGCGTACGAGCTGGGGAGGGAGTACGACGCGGGCGAGAGGACGCGGGACGAGGCGGCGCTGCGGGTGGAGTTTCGAGCGGGATTGTATCACGAGGAAACGGTCGAGAGAACGGCGGACGTGGCGTTCGCGTTTAACGCGGGAGTGTGGGGGTACGATCCGAGCGATTGGCATCCGACGATCGAACGAGTGGTGGTGCGAGAGCGAACGCCGCTCGTGCTGACGTCGTATAGCTTGCGAGAGGCGGAGAGCGACGAGGACGCGATGCGGGCGAGCCTGAGCGGGTTCGAGAACGTGATGTGGGAGTGGGAGGCGGAGAAAAACGCGTCGTGCTCGAGCGAGGTGCGAGAGTTGGGATTTGATCGAACCGAGTACATGAAGAAGGACGCGAGCGGCGAGTCGTCGCAGGACGTATTGCGAGAAAATTTCGCGTGGCAATGCGTCGCCGTGAATTGAAAATTTGTCGAGTTGTCGAGTTGTTGAGTAGGTTTTGTAACACGAATGATTTTGATTCTTTCTTTCGAAAGCGCTCACGCGGATGAACAGAAATTTTTTGTGCCCGTGATGGCGTTCATTCGCTTCGCGTGTCGTCGCACGAGATCGAAAGTTGTCTCGTCACTGTGAATGCCATACGAAGACGTAAGCCCGACGCCTCGGTCATACCAGTGCCAAAATATTGTACCAGAGAGCTTACCGTCTCGCGCAGCGCTCTCCGCAAGGTCGAATGCAGCGGCAAAGTACTTGTCGCGTTCTGCAAATCCTGTCGCGCCTTCATTTCGATCGACCTTTTTGCCAAACTCTTCCAGTACGAACGGTTTCCCGATGCGTTCCGCGATGTTGATGCGCGATTTGATGAACTTTTGCTGTAACTCGACAGATTGCGTCGGAAACCAGTTGTCAGGCCAGACGTGAATACTGACGTAATCGATGGAATCCATCCGCGAGTGTCGAGCCCATGATTGACCTTCACGCGAAGCCCAGTCGCTGCCTTCGCCTGGATTTGTCGCCTGCCTCTCCGCGGGGTCGTCGGAATGGAAAAACCCCTCGTATCCGAGACCAACGAGCTGATTCGGTGCGAATGATTTCAAATAAGTCGCCATTTCATCGATCCATTTCCCGATAGTGCTCGCGGGGCAATTCTGGCACCTCGCTTCGTTCACAAGATTGTAAGACATGATCGTAGCGTCGTCGCCGTATCGAACACCATTAATTGTATTCCGCCGTGTGGTGATGGTTTTTATCATGTCTTTGAAGATGCGCTTCGAATTCGAATCAGTAAAGAAATCTTGGTGTTTATCCGCCGTTTGACTCCAGGCGACGTACTGGTCGACGCCGCCCACGGGATACCAGTTATCTGCCAACACGAGGCAGACTTTGACGTCTCGCTTTCTGGCTTCATCAAGGAAAAAATCGAGCCCACGCAGAGCATCTTCGTCCCAGACGCCTGGACGACTCTGAACCTCATTTCCTTTCGAAATTGTGTGCGCCCAAACGCGAACGACTTTCAAACCTTCCGCGACGCCCTCGTTGAGCAAACGCTGTATGTGTTCTCTGCCTGGAAGTGGCAAGTGGCGCGCCGGCGGTCCAGCTCCAGTCGCCGCCTCCATCATCTCCCACTGGTTCCATCCGGCAAAGATGAATTCTTTGCCACCGAGCTCAAACTTGTTTCCATTCACGCGAACGAAAGCATCCTTGGGTAAACACGTCGTCGCTTGTGTAGGAGAACCGACTTCCAGAGCGCCGTGTCGTCCGGCCTCAGTGGTTCGAAACCAATTCGCGTCGTGATCGGCGAGTACGCGCGAAGGTAAGAGGGCGAGAATTATTTGCAGCGTGAAGAAGCGCATGTGGAGGCGAGAAGTGACACATGGCGGCGACACATGGCGGCGTTGTTGTTCCGATGTTTCAATAGTGTGAATACCGCGCCTCGCTGGCTATATCGAACACAATTTCGAATTCCGTCGAAGAGCGGGATATAACAATGGATCAATGTTGTACTAAGTATGCTGATATTACATGATGTTCATTGGCGTCAGGTCTAGTTGTGCATTGTGTCCCGTTCTCGCCTTCGTGGCGAGCGCGATAGCTTTGAGCTCTGCCAAGAGTTCAGGGAAGTGACGAAGAGGCCACTGCGTGGGGCCGTCCACAGGGGATGAGTTCGGATCATTGTGAACCTCCATAAAAAGTCCATCGACACCAGCCGCGACGCACGATCGAGCGATGGTTGGGATGAGCTCGCGCGAGCCGCCCGAAGCCACCGCGCCATCCGCGCCCGCCAAGCCCGCTGGTTGTTGGAGCGAGTGCGTAACGTCGGCGACGATCGGGCAACCTGCGTCGCGCATCAATGGAATATTTCTCATGTCTACCACCAAATCAAATCACCAACACCAAATCGGAGTACCCAAAAGTGCTCCCACGCTCGCATAGTAACACGTTCTCGTTTCCGGTTGAGAACACCTTCTTCGCCGAATTTCTCATCACGCTCGGCGCACAGAATTGCCCCTTCTTAATGTTAATCACTCGACCGGTCCTCCCGGCTGCGAGCAACAAATCCGTTTGTCGACACAAAAACGCCGGAATCTGCATCACATCCGCCACCGCGCTCACCGGTTCCGCCTGCTCCTCGGTGTGAATGTCCGTCACGATCGGTACGTCGAACGTCGTCTTCACCGCCTGCAGAATCCGTAAACCGTCGTCGATTCCAGGGCCACGGAACGACGTGATGCTCGTTCTGTTTGCCTTGTCGAAGCTCGACTTGAAGATGAACGGCACGTCGAGCTCGTCGGTGACGCGCTTCAGCTCTCGACACATGGCGAAGATGTGCTCTTCGGATTGAATGACGTTCGGTCCTGCCATTAAAAAGAACGGTTGGGAGGACTTTAAGTCACCAAACAAAGCGTTACCGGCGGCGAGGTGCGCCATGTCGATCGTGGTGGTTTGACGCGTCGTGATGTCCGGGCGGTGTGCGCGCGCGCTGATGTTACAAAGCTATGTGTCGCTAGGTGGCGTCGACTCGGTGACTAGACTGTGCCGTTCTCGCTTGACCTTCCTCACCAAAGGCTCTAGAAGTTTGAAATGACTCAATAAAATGTCTTGCTGAAGCTGTCCCATCTCCGCGATGATGTTCGCAGCGACATCTTGGTCGAGACGCCGAATGACTTCCTTTTGCGCCGTGACGCCGAGTTCGGCGAGAACTACGGCGGCGTCGTGAGGTGGTTGAGACGTCAATTGACGGGTTCGCATTCGTAATGTCTCATGAGAATTGTTACCGCGACCGGTCGCCCGCGGACCTCGTAGGCGTCGCGATTCCATTCGTCTGAAGCTGCCATCCCTCCGAAACGAGAAGGAGCCCAAGAATTCATGCTCTTCTTCCGAACTTGGTTTCATTATTTTTTCCCCACGCAGCAGTCTACTGATCTGCGCAATCTCTGCTATCGTTTGCTCGTCTAGACGATGACTATCTTCTTTGCTATCGTTACGGTGAAGTTTCTTCGCCCAGTGCCATGTGCCCTTTGCCTCCTCTCGCGCGAGGCGAGTGTGCACCAAGAGCTCGATTGTTTGCTTCTGGAGGTTTTCAACGTCATCTATCCCATCGTGCAGCTCGCAAATGAGCTTCAAGCATCGTGGAATAGTCTTGCAGAGCTTCTTGTTCATAAAAACGGCAACCTCGAAGAGTTCTGGGTACTCGTGGTAAACTTTTGCAACGTCCTCAATCTTCAACTTTGGCGGACACTGACGAGAAATGTAAAGAATGGCACTCCTGACACGCGCGCGCACAGGACGAAGGAACTCTCTGCGATCCACACGTTGTTGAGCAATGTATTTCTCCGTCGCCGTCACCTCTAACCCTAAATTCGCATCCATCGCCGAAAAATTCACCACCGGTAGGCGTTTCAATTTTCCAAACTGGCGCTCCTTCGTTCGCTGCCACTCCCAAAGCACCGGCGCTAACTCCCCGCGGTTCAACTCACCATCGCCATCGAGATCCAAAAGAGCGACTATGAAAAACACCTCTTTCGGAATTCTGTGTCCTCGCCCGTGTCCACTCGCGTACTTGTCCACTCGCGCGCCGAGTATCCCGAGTGTGGAAATGAACTCTTCAAAGCTCACTTGGGCATCGCCATCCGTGTCGAAAAAGTCCAGCAGCTTTCGCGTCCAAAGGCTCCGACGGTCGATACCGACGACCGCGCACAGCTCCTCGCGGTCGATCGTCCCCGATCTATCGATGTCGAACTTTACAAACTGCTTTCGAATTTTTTTCAGCATTCTGGACTTCACCACCGCGTGCTCGAAACGGCTCAAAACCGGACGTTTGGGCATGTGTTTGCGGACGAATGCGATGAAACCAGCGATGCGACCGCGTGGGGCATCGACGGCGCGTTGACCGTCCTCGGGCGGGGAATCATCGGGCGGGACGACTGCCGCGTCGGGCGGGACGACCGCCTCGGCGTCAGCCATGGGAGGCGAGAAGTGACGGTGTTCGCCGTTCCGCGAGCTACGAGCGAGAAGCGAGCGAGCGAGCGAGCGAGCGAGCGAGCGAGTGGAGGCGCGTGATGCAGAATGTTTTTGAGTGAGCCAATCCGCTCAATTACACCCTCTAAGTTATCGCCAAGTGGAGAAGTCCCTCTAACAACCCCCACAACGCACCACCACAAATCCTCTTTAACCTTCGGTTTCGATGGTGCCCTTCTCGCTAACGTAGATGCCATCAAGGAACTTTCTAATATCCTTTTTCTTCACCAAGCACGCCATGTGGATGAGGGCCGCCGACTTGGACACGTTGTCGATGTCGTTGCCTTCGAGGACGATGCAATCCTTCACAGACTCATCGCGGTACGACTTGACACCTTCGAGCATGTTGCACACGCGAGTGCGCTTTTCGCCAAGGAAGTTGCGGATTTCAACAACCGTCCCGTTCTTCTCAATGTTGATGTTCACGGGGAAGTGAGCGTACACAGCGCGCATCTTGTAGCGGAAACCCTTGGTGACACCGTCAAACAAGTTCGAGATGTGGCTAACGGTCGTGCGCAAGCTACCGGACAACTTGTTGCTCGCGAACCACATCGTCGCAACGACTTCATTCTCTTCGTTGAGCGTGAGGTCGAGCTTCGGGATGTGGTGGAAGTCGCGGTGAAGCGAACCGCGCGGGCCAGTCACGCTGATCTTGCGCGCCTTGCACGCGGTCACCGTGACGCCTTCCGGCACGGCGATCTTGATCTCTCTCTTGATAAGTCTCATCTCGAGTCTATTTCACGCGAAAACGTCATCGACACGTCAGTCTCTCGCACGCTCAATCGCCGCTCGTTCTTCGTCGCGCGCGCTCGCGCGTCCCGCCTCCCTTTGGGGTTTCTCCTTCATCCCATCGCCCCGCGTTTTCGCTTCCTCCCGCGCGCCCACGCCCACACCGCGTTCATAATCCACAACCACAATCAGCATTCAACCTTTCCTCGCCATCGCGCCCGCCCGCGATCGATCGCGCGCGTCCCGCGAGCTCCCATCGCGCGCGCGCGATCGGCCAACTAGGGCTTGCGCGCGCGGTCGACCCGCGCGCCGTTCGCGCGCGTCGTCCCGCCCGCCGCCCTCGCGCGTCGCCGGCGCATCGTGCGTTATATCTTCCATCGCGTTCGCGCGCGCGCGCGCGTCGTCGCGTCGATCGTACCTCAGAAGCGCGTCTTGAAGAGACGGATGCCGTCGCGCCCGGCGCGGCGTCGCGCGCGCGAGACCATCGCCTCGTCGATTGACTCGTCGATTGACTCGAGACGTGGGACTCTACGTATTCAACGTCCGAAATGCCGATCATCACGGAGTGAAAATGAAAATCACACCGCGCGCGGCGCTTTTTCGAAGCGCAGCCGCCGGCGCGCGCGACGCCGCGGTCACCTCGCGACGCGCGATGGATCGCCGGACGTCGCGCGCGAGCGCCGGACCGACGGGTCGCGACGTCGACGATGCCTCGCTCGAGCGCGCGGGAGAGGAGGACGGTGATGCGGCGCCGTCGAGCCGGTTGTGCGTGAAGAATGTGCCGAAACATTTGAAGGATGACAGACTGCGCGAACACTTCGCGGCGATGGGGGAGGTGACGGACGTGAAGATCGTGCGCACGGCGGACGGGACGTCGAGACAGATGGCGTTCGTTGGGTACAAGACGGAGGCGATGGCGACGAAGGCATTGAAGTACTTTGATAAGACGTTCATCGATACGTCGCGGGTGGAGGTGCAGTACGCGCGGAGCGTGCACAGCGCGCAGATACCGCGACCGTGGTCGAAGTATAGCGCGGGAAGCTCGGCGAATAAGGAAAAAGAGACGATAAAGAGTGGGCACGGGGGAAAGGGCGAGGCGGAGGCGGATGGTGAGGGTGAAAGATGGATCGGCGCGCGAGAGGCGAAAAAGTTGGCCAAGCAAAAAGCTCGCGAGCTGCACGATCCGAGGTACAAGGCGGAGCAGCTCATGAAGGTTGATCCAAAATTTCGCGAGTTCATGGAGCTCATGGTTCCCGCGAAACAAAAGTTTTGGAGCGATGGGTTCTTCGAGGATCAAGACAAGTTGGAGGGTTATAGGAAGGATTCCGAAAAAGCGCTTCGCGAAGACGGAGACGCCGGGAGCAGCGACGACGAGTATCAAGACTTGGACGAGTCAGAAGACGAAGAACAGGAGGAAGAATCGGACAAATCAGGGTCGGAGTCAGACTCGGAGTCTGAGTCTGAAAGCGACAAGGTGGCGAATGACGATAAAGTGTCGGACATGGATTACTTCAAATCGAAACAATCGACGTGGAAAGACGACGAGGACGATAGCGAGGACTCCGATTCTGATGACTCCGAATCTTCTTCCGACGACGAGCAAAGCCAAAGCCCTGATGCGTCTGATGATGAAGAGAAGAGTTCTGATTCAGACGCCTCCGATGATCCAGACACACTAGAGAAGGAAGAGACAGACGCCGCGGAACCAGAATCGAAAGACGTCAACGCGGCCGACATGGAGGCGTTGTCCGAAACCGGTCGAATTTTCGTGCGCAATTTGCCTTATACTGCGACGGAAGAAGAAGTGGCGGAGTTGTTCGAACAGTTTGGCAAGCTCACCGCGGTTCACATTCTCGTCGATCGCAGTACAAAGCGTAGCAAAGGTTTGGCGTACGTGACTTTTGTCATACCCGAGGATGGCGTCAAGGCGATGGAAGCGGTGGACGGCTCAATCTTTCAAGGTCGTTTGATCCACTTACTTCCCGCCAAACGCGCGCCACAGCTTGATTCTACGATGGGTGGCGTTGGACGCACAGGTGAAGGCGAAGACGACAAGAAGGATTCCTTCAAGACGGAACGCGACGCCGAGCGCAAAGCCGACGCGGGCAACACAAAGGCGTGGAACTCTTTATTCATGCGTCAAGATACCGTGGCCGCGGCGATCGCGGCACACTACGGCGTCACGAAAGCCGAACTCCTCGACTCTGGTGCGGATGATCTCGCAGTGCGCATGGCGCTCGGCGAAGCGCACGTCATCGCGACGACGAAGCAACAACTCGGCGAAGCTGGCATTGACGCGGAATCGCTCGAGCAGTCTGCGGCTTCGAGTGGGGCGAAAAGTGCGAGCCGAGTCAAGCGCAGTAATTGCGTGTTATTGTTGAAAAACTTACCCTACGAAGCCGAGGAGGATGAGCTTAGAGAACTCTGCGAAAAGTTTGGCGGCGTGGCGAGATTCATCTTACCCGATACGCACACCATCGCCGTCGTGGAGTTCCTTGAAGCCTCCGAAGCGCGCCGCGCGTTCACGGGTTTGGCGTACAAACGCTATCGACATGTACCACTTTATTTAGAATGGGCGCCCGAGAATATTTTTGCCTCGACTTCAAAGGTCGACATCAAGGGCGCCAAGGCGCTAGCCGTCGCCGACGCGTCGAGCGATTTAGCCAAGGAGGCGCGAGACAAGACAAAGGCGAAAGTGGACGCGGCGAATGATCTCGCCGGTAAAACCGCCAGCGACGACGCGGTGTCGATATTCGTCAAAGGTCTGGATTTCGGTACCACCGACAAAAAATTGCGTTCGCATTTCGCCGCGGCGGCGCAACGCGTCTCTGGCCAAATCATCGCCGCTCGCGTCGTCACCCATCGCGGGCCCGGAGGCAAGATGCTCAGTCGAGGCTTTGGCTTTGTAGAGTTTGACACTCCCATGGTCGCAAAGTCGGTTTTGACCGCTCTTCAAGGATCGTCGCTCGACGGTAAGACGCTCAAGCTGGAGTTGAGCTCGCAAGGAGGCGGCGAACGCGATGACGACAAGGCTGGGAAAGTTCCGAAGGGCTTTAGCGCGACGAAAATTGTCGTCAGAAACGTCGCATTTGAAGCGACGAAGCGCGACATTCAGAAGCTGTTCAACCCGTTCGGACAACTCAAGCAAGTCCGATTGCCGAAAAAGTTCGACGGCGCGCACCGAGGTTTCGCATTCGTCGAGTTCAACACGCGACGAGAGACGCAAGCCGCCATGGATGCGCTCCGAGGCACGCACTTGTACGGCAGACACATCATCATAGAACGCGCCGCGGAAGAGGAAGAAGGAGAGGAAGACATAGAGGCGATTCGAAAGAAAACGACGTCGAGATTCGAAGCGAACGAGAACGCGTCCAAGCGCACGCGCTTGAACTCCTACTAGAAATTTAATCACAATAGCCCTCACGCGAGCCGCTTTGAAAGAATGAGATAGTGCGAGCTCCCTTCGTCCACGCTCTCGTCCGGGCTGAGTTCGTCCACGACGTAGCCCATCTTCTTCGTGTAGAACTCGTACGCCCCGACGTTCGTCTTGAGCACGGTCAACACCACGGCCTCCATCCCCAGTTTCTTCGAAACCGTCTCCACCGTTCGCACGAGCGTCTCCCCGAGCGCCCGTCGCTGGTGCGCCGCTTCGCACTGCAACTCGTACACGTACCCCACCGGATTATCCACATCCTCGTCCTCCCTCTCGAATCTAAAGTGCACAAACGCCACCGGACGTCCACTCTCGCGCGATCGCACCAGCACAAACCTCGCCGCGCCGTTATTCAACTCCCTCCGCTTCTCCGTCGCGTCCCATCCCCACGTGCGCTCGTACGCCGCGCGCATGTTCGCCTCCGTCACCTCGAAGCACCAATCCCGATCGCTCGTCGACATCTCCCGCGCCGACGCGTAGAATTCAAACCCATACCCCTCCCGCGTCGCCCTCGCGCGCGAATCCCTCGCGCTCCGCACCGCCAGGCACGCGTCCGCGGCGCGCGGCACCATCCGCTCGAGCGTCCCCGTCGCCGTCTCGCGCGCGTTCGCGCGTCGCAGGATCGTCGCCGTCGCCGTCGCCGTCCCGTCGCCGTCGCGGTCCATCGTCACCGTCCCGTCACCGTCCCGTCACCGTCCCGCGTCGCCGTCTCGCGCGTCGTTCGCGTCGCGGCGAAATCAAATCAAATCAAAACCACGTCGCGGCGTCGCGCGCGCGCGTCGACGACCCGAACCGGCGCTGGGCGTGATTCGACGGGTCGCGACCCATCGCGAGGGGGTCCCCGCGCCCCCCGCCCGAGATTTACCCCTCGCTCGAAACCCGAAAACGCGCGCGCTCGGGTCGTACGATCACCACCGAATCGCCCATCACCGCGAACGCGCGCGCGCGATCGAATCCGATCCGCGCGCGCGTCGTATCTTTCGCCGCGCGTCGCGTCGCGCGCGTCGCGCGCGCCGCACACCGCGTCGCGACGCGCACGGGACTCGCGCACGATGAACGCGCTCGCTCAGGTACGCGTCGGTTCGCGCGTCGTCGGCGCGCGCGACGCGACGCGACGACGCGCGCGCGCGACGCGAGGGACGGCGCGCGCGCGATCGGCGTTCGAAACGATCGGTCGATCGCGCGCTCGGCGCGTCGTCGCGTCGCGCGCGCGATGGACGCGCGGCGGCGATCGGGCGTCGGGTGGGGGCCGACGCGCGATCGCGCGGGCCGCGCGCGGCGCGGCGCGGACGCGCGCGAGACGCGGCGTCGATCGAGGGCGGACGCGCGCGATCGGTGGATCGCCACCGCGGGGCGTCGAGCGGGACGACGGAGGCGGCGCGGGCGCGGGCGCGAGGCGGATTCGGGCGGCGCGCGCGACGCGAGAGGGCGCGGACGCGGTGGCGCGCGAGGTCGGGAGGGCGGGGCGCGCGGGCGAAAGGGCGCGCGCGACGACGAAGGCGAGCGCGGGGACGAGGGCGAGGCGCGAAGACTGACCTAGAACGGATTCGACGCGTCGACGCAGGTTCAACTCTCCAGCAAGGTGACCGTTTCTGGTCTCAAGCAAACCGCGCGCGTGAACGCGCGCACGGTGAAGACCGCCGCGCACTGCTCCGCCGCCGATGTGACGCGCAAGGCGGCGTCCTTGGCCGTCGCCGCCGCCGTCGCGGCGACGCCGTTGGTCGTCGTCGAAGAAGCCTTCGCGCGCGACGTGCAACCGTACGCCGGTTTGACCCCGTGCAAGACGTCCAAGGCGTTCGCAAAGCGTCAAAAGACCGAAATTAAGGCGCTCCAAAAGCGTCTCAAGAAGTACGACCCGGAATCCGCCCCGGCGCTCGCCCTCAACGCGACGATCGAAAAGACGAAGACGCGATTCGCCAACTACGGCGAAGCCGGTCTCCTCTGCGGTAAGGATGGTCTCCCGCACTTGATTGTTGATGGTAACCTCGAGCACCTTGGCGAGTTCGCCGTGCCGGGCTTGGGTTTCCTCTACGTGGCGGGCTGGATTGGCTACGCGGGCCGCTCCTACGTTCAAATGAACAAGGAAACCGCCGCCAAGCCGACGCAAGGTGAAATCATCATCGATGTCCCGAAGGCGCTCGGCTTGATGTTCCAAGCGGGTGCGTGGCCGCTCCTCGCCGGTCTTGAGCTCAAGAACGGTACGCTCACGGCGCCGGAGAGCGAGATCACCGTCTCCCCGAGATAAGCGACATAGTAGAAACTCTCGAGCGCTTGCTGTACGATCACGAGGACCTTCCTTTATTAGTCAGAAGAAACGCGATTTGTGATTGCCAAACATAATGCTTCTTTAATCGTACACTTGTGCTTTACATCGACGGAACGCTCGTTCCTCTGCGCCGCTATTTGTTCTTCTACGTTGCTACCGCTACTCGCTTGCGGAGGACTTCCGAGCGCCGACGCTAAGATTGTTCGCGTTTCCTACGCGCCGTTCGGACTCGCAGGCATGGCGAGTCGCGTCACCACGAGATCATCGCTGGTCGTCGATTCTTCCACCAAATACTCGATGAGCATGATTGCGAAGAACGTCAGGCAAATTGCGATTCCGACGCCGACGCGCAGAAACTTTGACTGCGGTTGAACGCCGACGTTCGCACCCACCTCGGCGGCTTCCTCCGCCATGGATGCGAGCGCGGAATCAATCTGTAACAGAACCTCCTCGCGACGTTTCTTTCCAACCTCGCGTCGCTCGTCGTCACCGTTCCCCGCCGCCGCCCCTCCTCTTTTGGGCTGCGGAAACCGACGCTCCAACTCCGCGAGCGCGAGACGATTCCTCGTCTCGGCCTCGGCCTCGACCTCGGCCATCGCCCCGACGCGTCGCGAAGACACTTCGACGACCCCCATCCCCGGTTGTTTCCCCAGTCTCCCCATCGTTCGCCGCTCGCGCCGATTTTCCTCCGCGGCCTCCGCCCACGCGTCGAGTTCTCGCAGCGCCTCCCTCGCCTTCGTCTCCTTCGCGTCGCTCGCGCTCCCGAGCTGCAGATCCCACACCGCGCGTTCGCCCAATTCCATCGCCCCCTGCGCGGCGTCCCGCACCGCGTCCAGCGCCTCGCGCGAGATTTTCGCCGCGCTCGCCCCCGCGAGCGCTCGGCTCGAGCGTTCGACCGCGTCGAGCGCGCTCGTGAGCTCATCCACGCTCGACGCCCTCGCGCGCACCGCCTCGCGAAGCGCCGCGCATCGTTCGTACACCTCGCTCACCGCGTCGCCGAACGGCGACGGCGGCGCGCGCGCGGGCGTCATCGTGTGGCGCGCCCGCGGTCGCACTCGAAGACGCGACGCCGAGATGTCGACGAAAAAGGTGCGCGAGCGCGCGCGACGCGCACCGCGGTCGACGCGTCGCGACGCGCGCGCGCGCGCGGCGACGCGGCGACGCGCGCGCGATCGATGACGCGCGATTGATTACGCCGGCCCGTTTGCGATTCGATTTGGTGTTGACGGATTGAATTCGAATTTGAACGACGACCGGCGCGTGACTGACGATCGTCGACGCGTGTCGATGCGCGCGCAGCGTACTCTGCTCAAGGTGATCATCCTTGGGGACTCGGGGTGAGTAACGCGCGCACGGCGAGGCGAAGGCGCTCGAACGAATGAACGCTCGCTCGGGACGCGACTGACGCGACGACGATCGTCCGCGATGTAGGGTTGGGAAGACGTCGTTGATGGCGCAATACGTAAATAATAAGTTCTCCAAGCAGTACAAGGCGACGATCGGGGCGGATTTCATGACGAAGGAAATCGTCATCGACGACACGGTGGTGACGTTGCAAATTTGGGATACGGCTGGACAGGAGCGATTTCAGTCGCTCGGCGTGTCGTTTTATCGCGGTGCGGATTGCGTGATGTGCGTGTACGACGTCAACTCGGCGAAATCGTTCGAGTCGCTCGAGAACTGGCGAAACGAGTTTCTCGTGCAGGCGTCGCCGAGCGACCCAGAGAAATTTCCCGTCGTCGTCGTGGGGAATAAAATCGACGTAGAGGACGGCAAGGACAGCAAGAGGGTGATCAGCGAGAAGAAGGCAAAATCGTGGTGCACGTCAAAGGGTGGTTTGATGCACTTCGAGTGCAGCGCGAAGGAAGATATCAACGTCGACGCCGCTTTTGAAGCCGTCGCGAGGTTCGCCGTGCAAAACGAAGACGCCGAGGAGGACGTGTACTTGCCGGACACCGTTAGCATCGACACGCGCGGCGCCGCACCCTCCAGCGGGTGCTGCTGACGACTTTTACGACTTGTCACGCGCGCACGCAACCATTCAACACCTTTCGTCGTTCCCATTCGCCAACTCGCTCGTCTCGCGTTCCGCGTCCCGCTCCGTGGATAAAGCGCGCGGCTGAGATTACTCATCATCCTCCATCGTCTGTCTCCACGCCACACCTCGCCGCGCGCGCGTCCGATGGCCATGCTCGCCACGTCCCGCGCGTACGCTCTCGCGCACGCTCGCCCTCGCCTCGCCTCGCCGTACCGTCATCGCGCGTCGTCGTCGCACCGCGCGGTCGCGGTCGAATCGACGTCGACGACGGCGAGCGATCTCGGCGCGCTCGGTGACGGACGATTCTCCAAGCTCCTCGGCGCGCTGGACGTCGCGGAATTGACGTCCGTGATCGCAGGAAGCGACGAAGCGCTGACGGTGTTCGCGCCGACGGACGAGGCGTTCGAGCGGTGCGCGCGGGACAGGGCGCTGGCGTTCGAGGAACTCGCCGAACGCGAAAACTTGGGCGAGATATTGAAGTATCACGTCGTGAGCGGCGCGGTGAAGTCGAGCGATTTGAAGAGTGGACAAGTGAAGACGCTGAATGGACGCTCTGTGAAGGTTGACGTCGCTGGGGGTGAGGTGAAGGTCGACGGCGTCAAGGTGACGGAGGCGGATAAGGCGGCGTTCGGGGGCAACGTCGTCGTGCACGTCGTGGACGAGGTTGTTTTTCCGGCGTTTTCGATCAACGCCAAAGTGCAAACGCCGCAAGAAATTCTTGCGTTCGAGGGATGGGCGCCGGAGGTGATTAACGGACGCGTCGCCATGCTTGGGTTCGTGCTGGCGCTGGCGGGCGAAATCGCCACGGGGGAGTCGTTCACGACGCAGGCGGCGAACAACTTTGGCGAGCTCACGCGCACGATGTTCGTGTGGAGCTTGGCGTCTCTTTTCCCGGCGTTCAGTTCGAACGAGGGGTACGAGGCGAACCCGTTCAAGATGGCTGACAGTAAGGAATGGGAATTTGTTTTCCGCGGTTGCCCGCCGTGGCTCGCGGTGAAGGATGTCTTTTCGCCCGAGGTTGAACAGCTGAACGGCCGCGCCGCCATGATTGGCTGCGCTTCGATGATCGTTCTTGAAACGCTCCTGGGACACGCGCTCTTCTAGTGCGTCTTCGCGGACTCGCGCGACTTTTGTCTTTTCTTTTGTTTGGAGAGAGGCAGTGTTCGTTGGAATGTGGCGATGTTTTTTCGTTACAATCGGTAATTTTTTAGACAAATGAAGATTGTTTTAATCAAAGTCGAAATCGTCGATTCTCCGCCGTCGTCTTCGAAGGCATGACTTCATCAGAGTCGGAGAAGATCGATTCGTACTCATCGTCCGAATCGCTTTCTACAATGGTCGCTTTTCTCGCTCGTGACGACCTTGGGAGCTCTAAATCAGGCGCGGCGTTGACCAACCTGTCCGAAGCGCGCGTCGCCTTGTTCCATTTGAAAGCTCGGCGAAGCGCTATGAGATGGAGACGAAGGCAACGTGCATCACTCTTTTCGTTCGATCTGTGCGAGCAGCGAAGTAGAGGAGCCATCCAGCTCCACGGCAACCAGCCAGGCTGGAGCCAATCGCTTTCGATCGCACGCTGAAAGACGATGATCGCCGCCGCGAGCGCAGAAAGCGTTTGAGCCGACCCGGCAAGGTTTCGCCACATCGCTCGGCGCGTCTCGCTCCCGAGCACAGAGTTAAAGGCAACGTCGGGAATTTCGCTTTCCAAGGTCAAGAATGCGGATCGAACGCGAGAAATGCCTTCGACATCATCGCTCACTCCGCTCGTCGCCCATTCGCCATCGTCAGGCCGAGAAGGCAATGCATCGACATCCTTCAAGGCTGCTTGATCCGCGCCGTATCGACGTTGCAACGAGCGCCAAAGATCACCTTCTTTTCTTCCTTTCGGATTTATGTTGTCGATCAAAACCTTAGTTTCGCTCAACGTCATAATTCCATACTCCGGCTCGACGTCATGATGCTCGTTATCCTTCGCCGCTTGCACGATGACTTCGCCCCAATTGCCCAATGCCCAGTATTTTTGTCTATGACGATCCGAGCCCAAAGGCTCCCGTCGCGGTGCGGTTTGCAGCTGGGGCACTTCGACTTCGTGCCACTTGCTTTGCCATCGCACGCGAGCTTGCGCGAGTTCTTCTTCCGTCGGCACTTTTTGTTGCTTTGTTTGCTGGGGTGCCTTTGCCTTCTTTTCCTTCTTCTCCTCGGGCTTCACCTCTTCGGCGGGCGACGCTTGCGCTTCATCAACATCCATCGGTTGGGTTTCATCCTTAGCCTTGGCTTCCTCGGCCGCTTTCGCCTCCTCGGCTGCTTTCGCTTCCTCAGCGTCACGCGCCTCACCCTTGCCATCTTCACGATCTAACCGATATTCGCTCCAAGCTTTGATGTGCTGTCTGATATCCTTCTTGGTTTCGTTGGCCAAGTTCACTCCGTTGTCAATCGAGGTTCGCAACGCGACAGAATCTAACGCTACCGTCATCAACGTCCGCAACAAAGTGACGCGAGCCTGAGGAGACAAACCATCAAAGCCGACAGCGTCGATATCGCGCGCCAGCGATCTCAATCGTCGCGCAAAGGCTCCACGGCAACCGCCTGTGTATACGGCGTCTTCGGCGGCGTTGTCGACTTTCTCCATCATGGCGTCTCGTGCGATAATCATCTCGCCCGTGGATGCTTTGTGCAACGTAGTGCCTTCGAAGGATTTGCAACAACTCACATTGGGCGCATCGTTGTTTTCCTTCTCGCGCACGCAAGTTGGGCAGAACCATTCACCTTCTGGTTCGGCGAGCAATGGAGGGTCGAGGCACTTTGCGTGGTACTCCCCATCGCACGAATCGCACAAAAGCACAGTTCCGGCCATGACATCTAATCCGCACACGGAGCAGCCTTCATCCCAAGGGGTCTTCGGAAGTTCGTCGGATCCCGCCTTGGTTTGCTTGAGCGCACCTTCGACAGCCGCGATTAACTCCTTCTTTGCCTTGGCACCGTTGCCATTAGTGAGACTGGCCATGTTTGTGGCCGCTTCGAGTACGTCTGCTTTGATGAGTTCGTCCATCTCGTCTGCGTTGCTCGTCGAATGCGCCGCTGCAGCGTACACGCCCGCGCCGAGGCGAGCGTCGAGGAGACGAATGTCCAAGCCTCTTGGATGTTGTCCCTTCACAGCAGCGCCGTCACCGCGAAGGCACACTTGGCTCATCGAATGCTGGCACGCCATGTTCCTCAGTGCACATCGAACAGCGTGAATGTGTTGCGACGATTTCGCTTCGGCAACTGCACTCTTAGCTTTTTGTCGACGAGACTCAACGACGCGCGAAGAGGAGTCATCAGAGACGCCAGAGCCCAGTGCGTACATCTCAATCTCGGCTGCCGCCAAAGCTTCGGCGTCACTCAACGCGCAAAGAGCAGGGGAGACTCGAGCGCTGTACTTTTCGACTGCATGACCATGCCAAACTGCACCTTCCGCGTATGAAAGCGGATCGATGCCAGCATCACCTGAACACATGTAACGAGTGAAGACATCCGCGGCTTCAGGGAGAATCGGCGGGGCATCTTTCAAGTACGGCTCGTACGCGGGCATATCGTGGATCACAGAAGCAGCGTACAAAAATCGACGCACAAGTTCTTGCCACACACCTTTCGTATCCGAGATATGCGAATGCGCATCTGGAAGGAGCTGCAATGCGCTTGCGCTGGACTTATCCACAGACGCGGCAGCGTCAGCCACGCACGGAGCGATGAGAGCCAAGTGCAAAGAAGCCATGAACTCTTCTGATTCCTTGGGATTCGACAGCACGCGCGCCAAGGCTTGAACCGTAGGGGGTGATTTCACATCGGCGGCGGATCCAAAGAGTTCACGCTTGAAGCGATCGAGAAACATCCAAATTTCCATGATGTCGCCCAACTCTGACTTTTCTTTGAAATCTGGTTCGATCTTCAAGTTTGGCGACATCACAGGCGGCGAGTAAGTCGTATCGGCGCTATCCGATTCGCGTTCACTCATACCAACGAGCCACTCCTTCTGTTTGTTCTCGAGTTCGTTCATCATTTTGGCGCGTTCTGCATCACGCTTCTTCTTCTCCTCGGCCTCTTTCGCACGTTTTGCCTTGTTTATCTCCTTTTGCGCTTCGCGTTCGATCGCTGCCTTGGCCTTCGCCGCTTCTCGAACAACCTTCTCCGCTTCCCTTTGAGCTTCTTTCTGCATTTTAGCTGCTTGCTTCGCCGCTTCCTTCTCTGCTTTGGCAGCCTCCCGCAAAGAGTCGCGATGCTGCTTCATCATGTCCGCGAGCGTTCTTTTCGCGTCCAAACGCTCCTCTCTTTGCTTCGCACGCGTCGCAGCGCTGTCAACGCGCGATATGAGACGCTCAATCAGCTTGCTAATGGACTTCTCGACCCTGCTCTGTGCCGACTTTTCGGTCTTTTCCTTCTTCGTCATCTCGCGAATCTTGGCGAGAATTTCCTTGGAATCGCAGAGACGCGATTTGGAGCGGCGAACTCGTTCTTCAAACCACCCCTCACGCTCTTCGACAAATTGGTACTTGGCAGCCGCGTCAGATCCTGGCAAACTTTCGATTGCACGAACGACGCGAACATCATCAAACGAAAAGTGGTCGTGGATCCCAATGGAAACCATGGGGCCGATGGTTTCGCACATCTCAAGCCAAGCACCGAGCGGAGAAGCCGAGCACACACTCACAGTAGAACCGTCTTTTTCCGTCGACACGACGAATTCAGGCGCATTATCGGAAGCTTTCGTGACTTCACTCGTAAACGTCACGCCAGAGTCGTTCTTCCAAATCGTCTTGTAACCAAGTGGCCAAATGTGCACGTCATCGTGAAACTCATCGTTATCGCCAAGAACTTGGCCGAAACTCTCCACAACCAAATTTTCTCCTAAATCCATCGGCACCGTCGGTTGCTCGGCTTCTCGAGCCTTCTTCACCGCCTCCTCGCGAGACAGCGGCTTGAAGTGTTCGGGTTTCTTCGCCGCGGCGGACGATTTGAGAATTTTTTGCGGCGCGAGCCCGAGCGCGCGCACCACCTCCAATCTCGATCGATACCTCTCCTTATCGGGCGACCAGTACAGCGCATCGTACGTTCCCGCGCTCGCGCCTTGTGTCCGCATCGTCGCCGTGCACGTCCAATCATCCGAAAGCTGTCCTCCGCACTTGGCCACGTACTCTCGCAACGCCTCCAGCAACGCCGGCGTCGGATCATCCGCGCTCCGATCCGCCCGAATCGCCCCTCCTGCCGTCATCTTCACCCGTTTCGCCGCCTGTTCATCCCCACCGCTCGCCTCCGCGTTCGCCCCAACCACTTTCCCATCGACGATTTTCGCCCCGGCGCCGACGCTCGCGCTTCGTCCTCGCGTCGACGCGTGAAAGTCATCGTCATCGTCCTCCTCCTCGTCTTCGTCCTCCTCGTCGATCGAGCTCGCGTCGTAATCCGCATCCTCATCATCCTCGACCCCGTCGTCGCTCGGTCTCACCGCGCGTCCGTTCGTCGTCGTCGCGTCTCTCGTCGTCTCGGTCTCGACAGGTGTCTTTTGATCATCATCGCCCGTTCGCGTCGCCGCCGTCGCGTTTTCCCTCGTCTCTTCGCCCTCGCGCGCGTCTTCCCGCGACGCGATCGTCCTTTTGTGCATCTTGAACACTCCCGCGGCGTCCATGGCGACCCGGGGCGCGCGCCGGCGCGTCGTCAAGTCCGGCTGGTTTGAAATGCGAACCTCGAGCGGGGCGCGTGTCGACGGAATTCGCGCGCGCGCGGCGACGCACTGGCGCGCGCGCGCCCGATCGGCGCGGTCTCGCGAGACGACGAGGCGAGGAAACGGAACGACCGCGCGCGCGCGCGAAGCGGAGGGGCGAACGCGCGCGCATCGGCGCGCGAACGGGCGATTTCGATGAGCGAAAAGATGAAATCGGCGTTTCAAGCGGCCAAGTCAAAGGTTTCGAGCGCGGTCGAGACGACCAAGGCGCGGTCGAAGGCGCGACAGACGTCCGCGGGGGGGAGCATGGATGTCGATGCGTCGTTAAGGGGGGTCGGGGACGACGGAGACGCGCGCGAGGCGCTGCGCGAGGCGAGGGAACACGCGAATTCGTTGGAGCGAGCGCAGGCGGCGCTGAACGGGGAGATGCGGCGGATGGCGAATGAATACGAAAGGGTGCGCGGTGAGCTCGATGCGGTGAGCCGGGAGAAAGAAGAGGTTCGACAACGAGCGTCGGCGGCGTGGACGGAGATGACGGCGGAGATCGAGACGTTGAAGGCGGAGCTCGAGCGGGCTCGAGGCGGGAAAGCGGAGGGCGACGCGGGAGAAGACGCCATAGATGAACTCAAGCAAAAGGCGCACTTGGAGGCGCGAGCGATTAAAAAGGTTCTTATTGAAGACAGGGAAAAGTTTGCCGCGACGGAGGCTGAGTTGAGGGGGAGAATTAAAGAATTAGAGGACGCGCTCGCGAATGTCGAGGAAGGCGCCAAGTACACAAGCGAGGCGAACGCGGAGCTATCGTCCAACGTGCAGACGTTGGAGTCGCAAGTTTCTTCGCTTCGGATAGAAGTGAACGAGAAAAACGCCACGGTAGAGCGTTTGGAGCGAGCGAGCGCGGCGCCGTCTGAAGAAGTTGCGGCGGCACGTGCGGAGACTCGACAGACGCAAGCCCAAGCCGAAAGACTCGAGTCTTTGCTCGAGGTCACGAAGTCGGAACTCGAAAAGACGACGTCTTCGCTCGAACAAGAAGAAGCGAACGGCGCTAAAACACGCGAAGCCGTGGTGTCGCTAGAGTCTCAGTTAGCGGCGGTAACAGCAGAGCTGCAAGCAAGTACAGACGCTCAAGCGTCCACAAGCTCTGCAACAGACGAACTCAAGGCAGAATTAGCCGCCGCACGAGTCGAGTACGGCCAAGTACGGTCCGAGCTCGAGGCGAAATCGAAGGCGCTGGAGCAGGCGCAGGCTTCAAGCGTGGCGACAAGTGAGCTCGAGGCGGAGCTGGCTTCCACGCACTCTGAGCTCGAGG
>Ga0206682_10000624_pt1 | contig 37919 bp, 23 predicted proteins | sample M240m12015metaG_FD_155444 | JGI IMG/M metagenome (GOLD analysis project Ga0206682, IMG submission 155444) | Ammonia-oxidizing marine archaeal communities from Monterey Bay, California, United States - M2 40m 12015 | ecosystem: Environmental > Aquatic > Marine > Intertidal zone | place: USA...
TTGGCGAGGTGGTATACAAAGCCGTTCAGTTTTTTTGGGGAGGTGCGAAACTGTCCTTCGAGAGCGAGAAAGATGTAGCCTCCAGCCCAGTCCCAATGAAGATTGTTGAGGTTGGGATTGAGCGGATGATCGGCAGGGTATTGGGCCGGGTCTCCATCGTTTTCTTTTTGGGGAACTCCGAGACTGAAACGGAAGGACTTGTAAGTGCCGGGCGGAACCTTCTTCAGAGTAAAGGAGGTGCGGCGGGTCGAGGCGTTGATGAAGGCAAATTGTCTAGGAAGTTCTTGCCAGCTGCCGTCTTCGTTTTGCAGGGCAGGTTGGCTAATTAGATAAGAGAGGCGCGAGACAGATAGGGTTTCAGCACTCTCGTATTTTAGAGAATTAAGAGTAAGGGGTTGGTCCCCAAACTGATGAGAAAGGTCGATGCGGAGAGTGCCTGCAAGAAGAGGCATGAGAAAGATGACTAAGAAAACAGCGGTCTTAATAACACAATCGCCCGCCTTCGAGAAAGGCCTAAGGCCGACCCCGAAGACTAAGAGGATTGCGTGGAGATTTTTCAATCGAGTTGGGGAGGATTACGGCTTAGTAAACCAATTGGTTGAGGTCGCGGTAATGGTGCCTGCTCCCGGTGGGGAGTGCAGGTAGGTGGCCCGGTAAGCTGTGCCTGAGGAGAAACTATCGTCATTGAAAGAAATGGTGATTGTCCCGCCTGCGGGACCGTTGAGGTTATAACTGACCACGGTTCCAGTGACGCCTCCGACCTTCAAATTACTGATAAGATTGGCTTGGGGGGGGCCGTCTACGAAGCTGAACACAAATCCATCAGTTGGGTTGCCAGTGCCAGGTATGCCACCAGTGCCTCCTCCTGGACCTCCACCCCCAGCAGCAGTCCCGAATTCGGTGGTGTCATAGCCTGCCAGTCCAATTTGTTCGATCTTGTAGAATTTGCGGAGATTCCCGGTTTCGGTAAGGGTTATCAGTTGATCATCAGCGGCAAAAGAAGGACCAGTCGTCCATGTTTTGAGATCAAGGGATTCGGTAATTTGGTAGGCGCCCCCTTCAATGCCATTCCAAATGATGGTGACAGTATCATCAGCGAGGGTGGCAGTTTCAAATTGGGTTCCTTTTTCGGCAGCGCCAGTGAAGACCTCGATCACAGTTTCATCGATCTCGGTGACACCGGAGGCGACCGCAGGGTCACCAAAGTAGTGCCAGGCGAGGTTGTAAGGATAGACGGGGGTACCGTTGTCATCGACGGCGGTGAAGTAGGCCCAGGTCCCATCGGGAAACTCAGGAGTGACGCAGAAGCGCACATTGTATTCATTAAGATCAAAAAACCAGCGGGACTGAAAGACGCCAAGAGAAGCGCTGGAATATTGGCCAAACCGAGCATTGGTGACATCCGAAGTGAGGTGACCTTTGTATTCGTAGTCCTCCATGTAGTGCCCAATAGTGAAGACAGAAGAGACATTGGGGCCATAGAATGCCGAGGAGAGGGTTCTGGTGGTATGGACTCCTTGGGCGACCACCCATTGGGGCATGGTAGTGCGGCCGGTTACGGCAAGGTTAGTGGAACCATTCGTGCCATCCCGTTTTTGATAGCCCGAAACCATCCGGCGCACTTCACTGGTGGCGTCGCTTGGATCACTATAGCCATACGGACCATACATGGGTAGGCCGTCATTGGCCCAAGCGAGGATGGGGCTATGTTTCCCATTAAAATTCTCGGTGTAGGGACTCGCTTTCCCGATTCCCTTATAGACTACCGCGGGATTGTAATCGATCGAGTCGCCGAGAATTGAGCGGAGAGCATTGGGGCTGGCATGGTAGTGAAATTGCTCCATGGCCTGATGAGCGTTTCCGGCGTCAAACGTCACTCCTTCATTGGTAAACGCATCGCGATTCCAATATCCGTCGCCACGGTTTTGATTGGTAGGTTCTTGATCTTCCCCAGCTGAAGTATCGTAGGAAAAGGTATCACTTGTGTTGAAAAGTGGAACGCCATCGACGAACAATCCGCAGGTCCCGACATTAGTCGGAGTGCGGGTGGCCGGAGCGTAATTTTTTGGGTAGCCGGATGAGCGGGGAAAACGATAAAGAATGGCAGCATTTCCAGGGAAGGAAGGAAAATCCGTGGTTTGGGCTTCGTTGAGGAACCACGGGCCCATGGTGTTAGTAGCAAGGCCGGTGGACTTGATATACACATAGTCCTCCGAGTACGAGATTCCCTGAACTCCGGCATAGACGGGCATGGGTTGATCTCCGACCCTCACCCTAGGGTAATCAGCGGAATCCCAGGTCTTAAGAGAAGAGCGGACACCTTTTTGGCGCTCATCGACTTCCTGATCCTGAGAGGCCCAGATGCGGGCATAGCGACCTGAGTCAGCGGTATGCCATGAATCGATGAGTGGCTCGGCAAAGACAGACGAAGCCAGAAGCATCACGACTGCCGTCTGTATAATAGGACGGTTTTTCATTTTTATATTTTCACTTTACCCAGACGATATGGAGCACGGCTGAATTAGGGGTTGGCAATAATTTGAGTCGAATTAAAGGAGCGAGCACCACCAGTATTTGGATTGTTTGGAAAGGTGATGGTGGCAGAGGTAAAAGGACCGCCTGTCCCAGCTGTCAGAATACATTTTACCCAGTATCTTTGAGCAGTCCCAGAACTGTCTTCCCGAGCGACAAAGGAGGCTGATTGCCCATCGATTATGATCGCGGTCGGATTAACGGAAAGGTTATTGGGAGGGCTAGTGGGGCCTGTTCGGTTGGGGAGCTCGATGTAGATCGTATCGAATGATCCTGCGGGTGAGTCAGAGTATCCACCACCAAGAGCAAGATCTTTGGCAAGAAGGTGATCGTAAGCAGATTGAGCTTCATTACTAAGAGGAGAAAGGAGAAGATTGGTTTGCTCGTTTGGATCGCTCGGAAGGTTGTAAAGTTCAAAGATGGGCGTGTCGCTGATGTCATCTTTATCTCCAAAGATGATGAGCTTGTAGTCTGGGTGGACATCGGAGATGAGGGCTCGGCCATTGCCATTATTGTCGCCGAATTTCTCCGCGATAACGCACCTGCTCGCTGTATCAATCCCATGAAAGATGGGGAGAAGGCTTTGAGAGTGGGTCGAAACTCCAACCGTGGCGGCACTTTCATCAATCCCTCCAAGGTCGAGGATAGTGGAGAAGAGATCTACGCAGTGGACAAGTTTGTCAGTCGTTCCAGTGACACGGATATCAGGACCAACCGCAAAAAGTGGAACATGAATTCCCCCTTGGTAGAGATCGCCCTTGGCATGTCCATTCCCAAAAGGAGCCTGGACGACTTGGCCGGGAGTCCCATTGTCTCCGATGACGATAACGTTTGTCCGGTTAAGATCTACGACGGTGAGAAGGCGTCCAATCTCGGTATCAAGTGCTTCAAGAGCACGAATGTATTGATCGCTATTCGAGGAGCCACTGGTGGAATACCCGCCCACTGGCGCGAGATTAGAAGGAGGGCTATGGAAGGGGGTGTGGGGAGCATTAAAGGCCATCCAGAGAAACCACGGATTGGTTCCTTGAGAGACAATAAAATCGGTTCCTTCATTCACTTGGTCAGTAGTAGTGTAGCTAGTCACTTCCTCAGTGGTGGTTCCATTTTCTAGTTTATCCCAAAGAGTATAGTTTGTGACACCACCTCGGCGGATCCCGGCAAATTCTGGCCATCCACCACGGACTGAGGGCGCATTGGCAGTTCCTCCTAAGTGCCATTTCCCGTAGGAAGCCATCTCGAAGCGAGAATTCTGGGCAGTAAAAATTTCGGGCAGCGTCAACTCGGATGTGGGTAAAATCGAGGAAGCAGAGGGATTCCCAACCGTGTGCTCAAAGGGGTGGCGACCAGTGAGGATGGTGGCGCGAGTTGGGGAGCAGAGGGGCTGAGAGTGGCATCGGGTAAAGCGGAGTCCTCGCCTCACAAGGGCGTCCATGTTAGGAAGTTTGGGGAGGACTATCCCAGTGGGATTATCAAAAGGAGAAGCGTCAACCCCCCAATCATCAATGATCAGGAAAAGGATGTTTTTTTGCCCTCCAATAGAGAAGAAATTCTCTGAAAGATGAGTGCTATTAATGACAGCTTGATGGTCGCCATCGGGTAAGGTGGCACTATTAAAACAGAGGGTAAGAATACCGACGGAGCGATCGTACGATGAAATGTTAGCGAGGCTGATATCTTGCCCCCCAACCTTGAGAGAGTTAATATTTTCTGGAAGAGGGGGATTAGCTGAGAAGCGGAAAGTATAAGTGGTCGTGAAGGTATTATTATCAACGAATCCGCTATCATCATAGGGCGCAACAGCGGCCTTTTTGACCCGGTAAAAATTATTCGAAAGAACAGCTGTCTTATCGCCAACGACGAGTTTATCCTGGTCAGGATTGACACTGGAGAGGGTGGTCTTCCAGCTGCCGCCTCTGAGCGAAGATGATGTTTCTAATTGGTAGGAGCCACCTTCCACTGCCTGCCATGTGAGGGTGATCTCGTCATCTCCAGTCTGGATAGTGTCAATGCTGGAACCCTTTTCTGCACCGCCTTCAAAGAGGAGCGTGACAGGCTCAGTGATAGAGTTGACGTTTCCTCCGGCGGGAGTGCCGTAGTATTCTCGCCCCATGGCATAGGGAAACACTGGAGTGCCATCGGCTGCGATCGTTATAAAGTAAGCATAGGTGCCACCGGGGAATTCAGGGGTCACACATCGGCGCCCATTGTGCTGATCCAAGTCGCCGGAATTTAGAAAGTCGTAGTCTTCAATATAACGTCCAAGAACGTAGGCGTTATTGACAGGCGGACCCTGTTGATTGGCAGAAAGATTGGCATTTCGATTTTGAAAAGTTGCAGCCCAAGCGGGAAGTGTGGTGCGCCCCATAGTGGCAAGATTCGTGGTTCCATTTGTCCCATCGCGTTTCTGATAGCCTGAAACCATACGGCGGACCGTAGATGAAGGATTATTGGCATCCGAATAGGCATAGGGGCCGTAGATCGGAAGGCCATCAGCAGCCCAACCGAGAATGGGCGAGTGGTAGGAGTTGAAATTTTCGGTGTAAGTATTGGTCTCGAAATCATGATCCACGCTATCGCCAAGCTGGTGGCGAAGGCCAGGAGGGTTCGCGTGGTAGTGGTAGGTAGGGCCGGCTTGATGAGCATTCCCTGCATCGAAAGTGACCGATTCGTTGACATAGGCATCGCGATTCCAGATGCCATCTCCGGTGATGCCATTGTTTGGCCTAGAGTCTGTAGAATTGCTGTTCGAGTAAGAAAAAGCATCCCGAGAATCAAACATGGAGACACCATTGACGTAGCGTCCGATCGTTCCGAGACTTGTGCCTATTTTATTGGTGGGGATAGTCGGGGTCCGAGGGATACGGTAAAGAATCGAACGGTTGCTCGGGTAGTTTGGAAAAAGATTGGTTTTGGCGGCATTAAGATACCATGGCCCCATCAAATGGGAAGCTAGCCCAGTCGTTCGGATATAGACCCAGTCATTTGAATAAGAAATCTCATGAATATCGGCATAGGTCGGTAAGCTTTGATTTCCTCGTCCCCGAAACCAAGTGACTACAGATTGGTTTGACGCTTCGGCTTCTTTCGTCTCGTAGAGTCGAGCGTATTGGCCAGAATTATCAGTGGACCAAGATGAGAGGCGCGGATCAGCGGAGAGAGCGGCAGGAAGGAAGAGGAACAATATGCCTAGGCAATACCTCTTTAGACCTTGTGGTGTTCCACCAGAAGCTAGACAGCTGACAACTGTATTTAGATTAAAATTTTTCATAGGTCTTAGTTTTGGCCGAGTGGTTGGGGCCTTAGGGGCGTCGCTTTAAGTTGTGATGAACGATAAATTTTGCCAGAGCGGGACGAGATTCAAAGGGGAAGTCCAAACGATTCCACCAAAAAAATCCTGCTTTTAAAGTCATCATAAAGTGCGCGCGAAGCCCATCCTGCTAAAGCACAATATTAATCTTTGGGTGGTCTTGACTCTTCCCGGGGCGCGTGACGACGCGGGGGGCGACCACCGCGACCCTCGATTTTCACTCCTTTGCTCTTTCCGGCAAGCTGGGCTTTGACGGACTTAATGCGTTGTTTAATGAAAGGCTTAATGGCAAATATATCACGTTCAACAGCGGAGTTCTTTCCGGAGCTATCGCCTTCAATCCCCATACGAAATGCTAATTGCTCTTTTTTGTTAAGATACGGTTTGAGGGCCTTAGTAAAAATATCTACTCGCTCATAAAGATTTTTCTCGGTGAAGGAATCCAGCATAAGTTCGTTCAACTTTTCTCGGTAGAGCTTGGAGAAATCCTCGTGAATAAAGAGGCGTTCCAAGAGAGGGATATTAGAGGTCCAAGGCCGCGTGATATCCCACTCGGCGAGCTTCTCGGGAGTCGTCCCCATGGTGAAGGTTCCAAAAGCTTCGTTCACATCCCATGGAAAAAGACGGACCTTATTATCGGCCCGATCAACCATCAAATAGTAATTGTGAGGCGCTCCAATGTAACTGTCTAAACTGGCGAGGAGGCTAGTGGCGGCGAGGTAGCCCGCATAAAAATCGAGGTCCATTTTTTCGCCAATCTGGTTGGAAAACTCAGTGCCGGACACCTCCCCAATGAGTCTGAGAAAGTCACCGAATTGGGTGATCTGCTCCTTATTATCTTCCCCTTCCTTGATGTTGAAAACCTCCTTATATTGTTCGATCTCTTCACCGGGGTGTTGCCAATTAGCAGAGCTCTCAGGTTTCATGAGGAGGCTACTCTTCGATTTTTCACCAAACTTGCGCTCCAGATAGTTTTCATCCACCTGCTCGATCAAAACATAGATGCCCAGATTTTTTTTCTTTAGTTCACCCTCAATGAAAAGGCTCACCTTGGCCCAGCCCGTGCCCGGTGTCGGGATTCCAGCTGCTTGGTAGACCTCGTAAGCGAGCTTCTCCTTCATGAAGGCGGGATCTAAATAGGAGTTCGACAAATTGAATTTGGTCCGGCCGTGAAGTTTTTGTCCGGTGACAAAGCGGTTGGTATCGATTTTCAGAGGTCTTTTGAATCCATCGGAAGAAAAGCGGTAAGAAGAGTTTCCTTTAAATCGAAGACCGGCGTCTCCAAATTTTTCGCCATCAATCGTGATGTCAGCTTTGACATATTCGAAGCTCGTTCCAGCTCCACCTCTTCTCCCACCACCACCGGGAGGTGGCCCATCAGGGCGCCGGGACCGACCACGTGGCGGGCCGTCGGGAAGAACTCCTCCTCGCGGCGAGCTACCTCTTCCGCGTTCGTTTTGAGCAGGTTGCATGGACTCCCAGGCTTCCTTGGTGAGGGAAATATCGATTTCCACGACGTGATTGTCTTCGTAAACGGAATTCCAGAAGTCGTTGGATTTATCCTGATCAGGGGAGGCCTTTGTCTCCTTTCCGAATACCGGGAGCAGAGGGAGGGAGGTTGCAGCGAGGACGATCGGGATTATTGATCGGTTTGAGAGGAAATAGAGTGCTTTCATGGGGCTGAAAACCGAAGAATACTGACTGAAGATGAATGCCCCGTGAACGAGTACTCACCTTTTCCGCCAAACCGCTCTGGGCAAGAAGATCCCTCTTTATATCCCGTGAGCCAAAGTAACAGCCTTAGCAGCTATCGTAACCAAAATCACTTAACTCCCGGATAAGACAGATATGAAGAAGCAAGTCGATTGCTTATTTCCTCGCAATCATGCAGTAATTAAGAAAGGTAACCTGAAGGAACATTCTAAACCGTAAACTAAAAGCGTATCACAAGAAACAACGCAACCAGCAAGCTGACATAGAACCAAGGACAACCATGCCCACGCTCTTCGAAATTATTCACCCCATTTTTCTAACTTCCACGGGTGTTGTTGTCAGCAACTGAACTACCCTTTTTAAACAGCAAATTCCGTGGCCGTTTCCTACAGCCAAAACAAGATATGAAGATACTGAATATCAGAACAAAAAAATTTTCCTGGTACAAGACAGATCATGAATTTGCTAATGTTATCGATATAAAATCGGCTGAAGATTATTATGAGGCGATAAAATATGCACAGAGTAAAAACCTTAGGTGTTACACATTGGGTAATGGCTCAAACACATATTTCCGAAAGAAAAAGATTTCTACTGTAATTCTCCGAAACTGCTTGCCTGACTTCATCAGACCGGCAGGAGAGGATCTTTTTGAAGTCAGTTCGTCAACGAATGTCCCAAAACTTCTCCGGTATCTCTACTCTGAGGGGAGAGAAGGGCCATTTAATCTGGCATCTGTTCCTGCGACCGTTGGAGGAGCAGTTGCCATGAATGCTGGCGGTGGGAAAACTGAGGGCATTTTTATCAGCAGATACCTCAAAAGCGTAAGTTATCTATGTAACGGTGAGCGTATCGAGGCAAAGGTCTCTGAACTGGAAATGGGGTTTCGAAAAAGCCTATTTTCAGAGCGCCGAGATTGTATTATTATTTCAGCAACATTTTCATTCCCTCAGAAAGAGTTTATTTCCAATCCAGTCACGGAGCGTTTGGATTGGGCAAGAGAGCATCAAGACTTAAAGATTCCGAATTGTGGCTCTGTCTGGAGAGCTTTCTGCTTCCCATTGTTGCGCTTAGCTGAAAGCCTTTTCAGAACGTCACCTGCGTATTTTTCTAAAAAATCCTTGATTTGGATTTCAAATAAATCGTCAGACCATAGACATATCTTGAAAATATTAAGAGTGGTTCGATTTTTCCATTTAGTGACACTCAGAAAATGCGAACACGAGATCAGAATTGTTGATTGAAATCTCGATAGTTTCTGTGGCAATCGGTGATGGCCAAATAGCAAAAATGGGTCGATACCTCTCGGCGAAATACGGGTCGACGTCATAGAGCTGAAGCAAAACGATCGATGAGAAGTAAGGAAAAGAGCATAACTGACTTCGTTATTCGCCGCACTTGCCTCACCTGAAAATTTAATGCAGCTTTTTAAAGCCAGATGTTAGCTTCTAAACGTCTATTGATAAATACAAGCGTCACATACTGTCGCAGTATTTTTGCGGTCGCATTGGGGCTTTTAAGCAGTCGTTGGATTCTTGAAGGTCTGGGACAGGTAGATTTTGGTCTGATGGCTGTGGTCGGGGCGCTAATCGGATTTGTAGAATTCCTAAATAATATTTTGGCCAATGCCGCTGCACGTTTCCTTGCTTTTTCGATTGGTAAGGACAACGAAGGTGAGACCCAACGCTGGTTCAATGTCAGCTTATTTCTACACATAGTAGCACCCTTAGCTTTAATCTCGATTGGTTGGCCAATCGGAGAATGGGCTCTAGACCATTTTATAACGATTCCCGATCATCGGTTAGTTACCGCGCACTGGGTCTTTCGTTTATCTTTGATATTAGCATTTATAAGCATGAGCTTTGCCCCATTTCGCGCGATGTTTATTGCTAAGCAAGATATTGCAGAAATGGCGATTTGGGGGATCGCGGGAAGTGTCGCAAATTTCATCTTGGCCTATATTGTCTGGCACTATTCTGGAGATCGTTGGCTGTTCTTCTCGATTTGTTCAGTTGCGATTTCTTCTTCACTCGTCTTGATGCAAATCGGGCGTGCTTACAAAAAATATGAGGAATGTCGCATCCAGTTGAACCTTTGGTTAGATTGGGTGCGTTTTAGAAAATTACTCAGTTTTTCAGGATGGAATCTATTTGGCGGATTAGGTCAGCTCCTGAGAGGCCAAGGAATTGCAATCTTATTGAATCGTTACTTCAACCCGGTCAGCACGCCGGGGGTAAATGCGTCATACACAATCGGCAACACAGTATCGTCTTCCACGCAGCAATTATCGAGTTCATTAATAGGAGCATTTAGCCCTGAAATTAATACAAATGAAGGACGAGGAGATCGAGAAAGAATGCTTATACAAGCAAACCGAGCTTCCAAGTTTGGCGCTTATTTAACCTTGTTATTTGCAATCCCGCTCATTCTAGAGATTGAATACGTCCTAGATTTGTGGCTAGTTCAGCCACCCGTATATGCAAGCGGCATGACATCCTTAATTTTGTGTGCTTTTATAATCGATCGCTTGACTGTGGGACAAATGTTGGCTGTTTCAGCTCGGGGAAAAATAGCCGGATATCAAATTATGCTGGGCGGCTTCCTACTACTAACCCTTCCAGTGGCTTGGTTGTTTTTACATCTTGGCTTAGGGCCAATATCCGTTTGCTGGGCTTATCTTATTACCATGTCGCTATGCTCAATTGGCAGAGTATTTTGGGCTAAGCGTTTAGTCCAATTTTTGCCATCCATCTGGATCAAAGAGGTGTTTCTCCCCCTAATTTTCCTAATTATCTTAAGCGTCTTTACTGGGCGAATGAGTCAGTTATTTTTAGATGCATCGCTAGGGAGGCTTTCTTTGGTCGTCGCAGCTACTTTAATGACCAATATCGTTTTAGGCTGGAACTTACTCTTAAATATAAACGAACGGAAGAGTCTTTTAGCCGCCCTCCAGAGTTTACTAAAGGGGATCTTCAAATTAATTAGGCCCCAAAAATGACGGCGCTTTCAGCTAAACTAATAGCCTCAGATAGCGGTATCGTCTTGGTGGAGGAACTGATGATGAAGGTGATATAACATGCGCTCATCCCGCTCTTTTTTCCACACCTTCCTCTCTCTAACATCTTCTTTGGTGCTAAAAGCACCCTGAGCTGACTTTACGACAAGAAAATCCGAAGACGCCCAATCAAGGGAATCAACGCTACGCATTACCGCCCTACTCAAATCGGCGAACTTGTAGAAACATTCGTCCTGCGATCAATCCCTCTCCTTCGACAAGATAGCTGCCCCCCTCAGGGCCCGCTGTTATGCTATCATCCAGTTCGACCCAAGTCTCCAGATCAGAAGACCGCCAAACTTGGTAAATCTCTCCATCCTGCCCATTCCAAGTGATCGTCATTCCATCTTCAGCAACCGTCACCGTTTCAATCTGGAGTTCGGGCTTCTCCGTTGGCTTAGAAAGAGCTGTGTCTGTTCCTGCCCAAAAACGAAGTCCAGTGGCTAAATTAATCGTTGCGGTGTCTCCAAGATTAGCAATCGCTGCGAGGTTCGTATTATCACCATTTCCTGCAGCAAAGTTTCCTCCGAATATACCAAACCCAGCCGCGTTTCCTCCACTCCAGTTATTCTGAGTTCTGGCAACTTCAGTCGTATCGACAGTGGTTCCACTACTGGCTCCATCAACAAAGAGCTCCCATTCGATTTCGCTGGCATCGTATGCCCACACAACTTCGACCTCTCCCCCTGAAACTTGCGCATCTGTAAGTTGATGAGTTACCACTCCCAAGGCATTTCCACTATTAGTTGAGTGGTGCACGCTCAAAGTGGCTGCAGCTTGATTATAGGAAACACTCACTCCAATTGTAGCCCCTCCAGTCTCCCAGATTATACCATTAGCAGCACTATCGCCTGCGTTGAAATCAATCAAGACCGCAAAGGTAGCGTCCTTTGTAGTAACCGCCTCAACTCCACCAACAGTCCGATTTTGATACGTCGGGCTCTGCCCGATCGTATTGACAGTCTCGGAAGGCTCCCCGAGATCAGCCAGAGCACTCACACTGACAGTTTCCGATGAAGCAGCGCCAGTGAGAAAGGCACTTAGAGCAGCGGTTCCCAGACAGACTGCGGAAAGAAGAGAAGAACAAATGTCTTTCATTAAACAAGTGTAACAAAATCGCAGAGCCCAAAGCAATCTGACTTTTCGATAATCAGTAAACGACGGATGCTCAGGACGGAAGAACTCTTCCCACAAAGATAATCCTTGATCAGGTTTGCATTAGAATTCGGCTATTGCAGGGTGGGCAGACACTGTTTTAAATTCCCTCCTTTGACTCCCGATACCTAGGCCAGACCTGATAATAAAGGCAGACGGTTTTCTATCCAAATTTCATAACTTATGCGTTTTCTACTCTTCTTTGCTTACTTCACCTCTCTCGCCGCGAAACCGAACCTTCTCCTGATCACCGTCGATGATATGAATCGTGACTCGATTGGCTCCTACGGCTGCTCAATCAAGAATATCACTCCAAACATCGACCGACTTGCCGCTGAAGGCATTCGCTTCGACCGTGGCTTCGTGAACGTCGCGATCTGTATGCCTTGTCGTGCTGTCCTGATGACCGGCCGCTATCCGCAAACCAGCGGAGCACTCGGGTTCGACAAAATTAACCCTGAAGTGCCCAGCCTCCCCGAGGCGCTTGATATGGCCGGCTATTACAACAGTCTGATCGGCAAGGAAATCCACGTGGTGCCCTCTCGTCACAAAGCCTTCCACCGAATCGACAAACAAAAAGATCTCGGCGGAGGCCGCAGTGCCAGCGCCTATGCCAAGGCTGTCCGTGCTTCAATCGAAGAAGCCAATGACGCCGACAAACCATTCTTTATCATGGCCAACGCGGCCGACCCGCACCGTCCCTTTGCCGGGGCGAAGGGCGATTCCTTCAAAAAGATCCCGTTCCCACGAAAGATCGATCCAAAACAAGTTCCGGTGCCCGGCTTCCTTCCAGATCTTCCCGAAATCCGAACCGAATTGGCAACCTATTTTCAATCCGTCGCTCGTGCCGATCAGGTAGTTGGAGCAGTCCTCGATGAGTTGGAAAAAAGCGGCCAAGCTGACAACACCTTGGTCCTCTTCTTGAGCGATCACGGCATGCCTCTACCCTATGCAAAGACCAATTGCTACCTAGCCTCGAACATCACGCCCTTCATCCTGCGCTGGCCCGGCCACATCAAACCCGGAGTGACCGATGAAAAGAATTTCGTCAGCACCATCGATGTCGCTCCAACTTTTCTCGCTGCCGCCGGTGTCGAGAATCTAGAAGGCGCCAACGGCCTTTCCCTGCTCCCTCTTATGAAGGGGCTTAAACAAGCAAATCGTAATCGGGTCTTTACCTTCCATGAGCGCCCCTACTCGCGAAAGCACCTGCCGATGCGCGCCATCAATAATGGTGACTTCCTCTATATCTGGAACGGCTGGTCGGACGGCAAGACGCAGTTCCGTAACGAATCGATGAGCGGCCTCACCTTCAAGGCAATGAAGAATGCGAAAGACCCAAAGGTCCGTGCTCGCGCTGATTTCTATCTCCATCGCACCCGCGAGGAACTCTACGACCTACGAAAAGACCCAGATTGCCTAAAGAACCTACTTGATAAACCAAGTGACAATCAATCGGGCCAAGTCAGCGCTATGACCAAGGCCCTGTGGCATTGGATGAAAGACGTCGATGATCCCGATTTGGAGCTTTTCCAAAAACAAGTCGAGCTAGTATTGGACTAATCCACTCTCAACCACAGCCCCGGCTTCCCTCTCCGCCAAAAGCAAATTCCTCTCCATCTCTTATCTCGCATATCACTCGCCGTTCCGGGACTTTCAAAAACAAGGAAATCGAGATCGACTTTCACCTCAAATCGCCAATTGTCCGGCTCTTATGGCAGCCGCTCTAGATCTCGTTGTCCTCTTTGAAAATGAGGCCTGGCAACAACCACTCTTCGATGTCCTCGACCAACGTGGGATTGCTTATGAAAAATATGATCTTAAATCTGCGGCCTTTGGTGGACATGATCTTCCCAAAGCTCGACTCTACTTTAACCAAGCAAGCCCGAGTGCCTACGTCCGAGGCCGCCTGAGGGTCGTTCCATTTACGCTAGCCTTACTCAAGAACCTTCAAATACAGGGAGCTGAAGTTCTCAATGGCATCGATGTCTTTTCCTTCGAACTCTCAAAGAGCGCGCAAATCGCTAAGCTCAACGAACTCGAGATCGATCACCCGCGCTCTATCATTTTCAATGACGCCGAGGCCTTGGCAGGCCGGAATGACTTATCTTTCCCGGCAATGCTAAAGCCAGAACAAGGTGGCAGCGGTGCTCGCATGAATCAACTCGACTCCCTCGACGAACTCCGCGAGCTGCTCGCCAAGAATCCCAACCTTTGGGAGCCCGACCAACTCTTACTCTTACAGGAATATCTCCCTCATGATCCAGAGGTTGGTATCGTCCGCATGGAGTTTCTCGGAGAGGAACTTCTCTATGCGATGCGAATCGTCACCCATGGCCGCTTCAATCTATGCCCTTCCGAAGCCTGTAATCCAGTCGAGGCCGGTAAAGAAGGAGCCTGCGCCATTCCCGGCCCTCAGGAAACTGACGCCAAACCGGTTGAATTCTATCCCTACCTCGATCTTCCAGCTGAAGCTCTCAAAGCAGGAAAGCAGATTGTCAAAAGCGCCAAGATGGATGTTGCAGGAATCGAATATCTTGAAACGCCAGATGGTCGCCGTGTCTTCTATGACATCAACGCCAACTCGAATCTCCGTAAGCCTATCGGAGAAGCATTCGGTTTTGACCCCTTCGAACGAGTCGCTGATTTTTTAGAACAAAAATTGCAGAGCATAAGATAGGGCTATAACTTTACTGGGAGTTTGTATTTTTTGATCTCGTTGCGACCCAGCAGCACCTTCCCTTTACGCCAAAAGAAAATTCCTTACAGTGAAAGTTCCCAATAGTTGCCAATCTCTCCTTCTTTTATTGGCTCCTATCGCCGCTTCCGCTGCGCCCTACTCCGTAGAGGTTCTCGCGGATAACCCGGTGGCTTTTTACCGACTCAGCGAAACTTCGGGAGCCACAGTCGCACTCGATTCCTCTCCCAACGGGAACCACGCCACCTTCGTTGGAACAGCTTTCCCAACTCTCGGAGTCACCGGGCTCACAGAAGAAGCCGATACCGCTGCAGAATTTAGCGGTAGCTCGACAAGCAAGTCACGCATCCTCACTCCACCACTTTTTAATCCCGCTCTCACAAGTTTCACGATCGAGGCGCTTTTCAAAACCGACGCCACTTCCCAACAAGCGGTCGTCCAACAAGACGGAGGCAAAGGGCGCACGCTCTTTTTCATTTCTTCAAGTAATAATGACATTCGCAGTTTCCTTGGCGGTGCCACAAGGAGTAGCGGAACTTCAGCGGTCGTAGAAAAAGTGCATCACGGAGCTCTCGTCTACGATGACTCTACCAACAAGTGGACCTGGTATATCGACGGCGTCGCCACGGCCTCGGGCACGGTCAACCCAGAGTCATCGAACGGAGGTTTCTTCATTGGAATTCATAAGAACCTCAATGGAAATTACTTCGACGGGACAATCGACGAAGTGGCCTTCTACACTCACGCTGTCCCAGCCTCACGTATCGCAGAGCACGTTGCGGCGATGGAAACCTCGCCCCTCTTAAACGCCTTCACTGGAGCCCCGGTAAGCATTGCAAGCGGCGACAGCGCCACACTCTCATGGGACATTGCTCCTGAAGTCACCGCACTGTCCATCAGTCAAGATATTGGTGATGTCCTGCCTTTCACTACAAATGGGATCGGCAACCTCAGGGTCTCTCCCGTCGTCACAACTACCTACACTCTCTCTGCCACCACCCCTAGCGGAACCGCTACCGAATCCGTGACCATTTACGTCGACGAACCAGCAAACTTTCGCCTCAATGAGTTCGTCGCCCAAAACGCCGGGCGTGTCTCCGATGAAGACGGAGACGAGACCGACTGGATTGAAATCAAAAACACCAGTAACACTCCAAGCGACCTCGCCGGATTCTATCTCACCGACGATCCCACCAACCTTACCAAATGGCAATTTCCCTCGACCGCCTTAGAGGCTAGCGCACTCATGCTCGTCTTTGCTTCTGACAAAAATCGCGCAGTTTCAGGGAATCAACTGCACACCAATTTTAAGCTCTCCTCAAATGGGGAATATCTCGCTCTTGTCGAGCCCAATGGCTTGACCATCCACGATGAGATTGCTCCATCCTACCCTCCCCAGTATTTGGGTAGCTCCTATGGTCGTCTCGCAGATAACAGCTCGGGTTACTTTTCCGAATCTACGCCGGACGCAGAAAACGGCACCACGACTTTCAGCGGTTTCGTTGAAGAAGAAGTTCTAGCCGATATCCCGCGCGGATTCTACGACGTCCCACTTCTGGTCGGGCTCAGTAGCCCCGATCCCGATCTAGCCATTCGCTACACGACGAACGGATCTCCCCCCACCTCTTCCACGGGAACGGTTTACAGCACTCCGATTCCCATCAAATCTACAACCATCCTCCGAGCTGCTGCTTTTCGCCCCGGAGAAACACCGCGAAAAATCACCACGGTCACCTACCTCTTCCTTGATGACATCATCAACCAACCCTCCTCCCCTTCTGGTTACCCTTCCATCTGGCAACCAGGCACAAGCGCTGACTATGCCATGACTTCGAGCGTTGCCCCTGACAAAGATATTATCGATGCCCTCATGGCTCTCCCAACAGTCTCAGTTGCCATGCCCATCGACGATCTTTTTGACAATAATACTAACCCCGCTACCGGGGGCATTTATGCAAACTCGACCATCGCCCGCGGTTTCCCTTGGGAACGCGCCTGCTCAGCGGAATTCTTTGGATTCCCACACGGCCAAGAACTACAGATTGACTGCGGGATGCGCGTCTTCGGGAATGCCAGCCGCTGGACCTCCCGCCCGAAACACAATCTCCGTCTCGTCTTCCGCTCGGCTTATGGCCCCTCTGAACTCGACTTCCCAGTTTTTGGAAACGATACCTGGCCGGACAAAGTCAATAGCTACCTCCTCCGTGGACAGAATGGCGATTCGTGGTTTCACCCAACTCAGAGCTCACGTAATGAAGCGCTCTATATTCGAGACCAACTTGCCCGCAGTCTGCAACTTGCGATGGACCGCCCGGCCAATTTCCAAGAACACGTTCATCTTTACCTCAACGGAATCTACTGGGGCCTCTTCCACACTCTCGATCGTAATGAAGACAACTCGATGGCGCAGCGATTCGGCGGCGCAAAAGAGGATTGGGACGTCATCAAATCTTCACGGACAAATGGCATGGAAGCGATCGACGGTGATCTTACCGCCTGGAATGCCATGCTCACCCAGGCCGAAGCCGGACTCGCCGGAGTAGCAGAATATGCCGCGATGGAACAACTGATCGATATCGACAACCTGATCGATTACCTCCTCGTCAACTTTTACGATGGTAATACCGACTGGGATGATAACAACTTCCAGGCGGCGCGAAGAAAAACAGGCGATGACCGCTGGCGCATCTTCGTCTGGGACTCCGAGCGTACCTTCCGCGGTGCCTCTGATAATCAAACCAACAAAAACTTCGCCAACCGGACGACCCGTCTTCACAAAAAGCTCCGAGACAATGCTGAATATCGTCTGCGCTTTGCAGACCGCATTCACAGACACTTTTTCAACAACGGCGTGCTCACCCCGAGTAGCGTCGCCAACGAACTCGACAAATGGATCAACACTCTTGAATTGCCACTGATCGCCGAGTCTGCTCGTTGGGGAGATGCGCAACAGGCCAACCCAGTTGGAATGACGCGATGGCAGACCGAAATCAACTATCAGAAAAATACCTATCTCCCCAACCGTACTGCCACCGTCCTCAACCAATTTCGGTCACAAGACCTCTACCCGTCGGTTGCAGCACCAAGCTTTAGCCAACACGGAGGGAATGTGAGCACAGGTCTTCAGCTTACCATGACCGCGCCCGCTGGCACGATCTATTACACGCTCGACGGAAGCGACCCCCGTGATTTCACCATCGCGAGCCCGAACATTTCCGCAAGCGCACTCAAATATAACCCGAACATAAGCCCCGTAATTGTGTCCTCAACTCTCGCCAAAGCACGCGTCTTGTCAGGAGCAACTTGGAGCGCACTCAATGAGGCCTCCTTCTTCGTCGACGCTATTCCCGCCGACAGCACTAACCTCGTCATCTCTGAACTCAACTACCATCCACTCAGCGACGACGATGCCGTGGAGTTCATCGAACTCATGAATATTGGCAATAATGCTATCGATCTTAGCGGAATAGAATTCATCCGCGGCGTTACTTTTAACTTTGATCAAAATAGCACCCTCTCCATCCCTATTCTCGCCCCGGAAGAGCGGATTGTGCTCGTTGGAAAATCCGCTGACTTTGCCATCGAATATCCTGAAATTCCCATCGCCGGAGAATTCATTGGCGACCTCTCCAACACCGGCGAAAATATCACCCTCCTCGCCGCTGACGGAAGCACTATCAAAGACTTCCGCTACAACGACAAAGTCCCTTGGCCGACCAGCCCCGACGGCACAGGCTTCACCCTTGTGCTTATCGCTCCTGACAAAAACCCTGACCCTCAACTCTCGACCTCCTGGCGCTCCAGCGCCGCCAGAGGAGGTAACCCCACTACTAGCGACGCCCTTTTCTTCACTGGAGACCCTACCGCCGACTTGGATTCCGATGGCATGACTGCTCTCCTCGAATACGCTCTCGGCACTGACGATTCCGCTCACAATCAAGCCAACAACGTTTACGATCTCACTGGTTCGCAAAATAATCTCACCTTCGTCTTACAGCGAAACCTCAGTGCCGACGACACCATTGTTGCCCTTCAAACTTCCTCTGACCTTCAAACCTGGGTCAGCGCTGATGGACTTCTCGAGTTGAGCAAGGAAGAAAACCTCGGCAACGGCAACGCCCGCTTCATATGGTCCATCCGACCTTCCGCCGTAACCGGAACTCAGCTCTTTGTCCGTCTCAAGGTCGAATTAAGAACATCGCCAAAATAAGATTCATTAATCAATAGGATCGCCCTTCCCACCGCTATGTGATCGGCCCAGTATCAACTTCCCCTTTTGATAAGAGTAAATTCCCAGTAGCGAGGTCAGTTTAAGCCCCGTTAATTTAGGGTTACCCCCCACTTTAGGAGTCCTTCATATCCCCCGCGATGGGAGAGCCAAAATTGTAGATGTATCGCTTAAATTACCCCACGATTTTTAAGGTTGTTAAGACGTCGGACCGTGTCAACAAGCCCATCGACCACCACCTCAATATAAGTTCGCCCCATCGTGGTATCGACTCCATGACCAGGCACCAACTCGCGAAGCTCGGCAAAAGCTTGGTCGTCATGGCGGAATAACTCAACGAACGCGCTAGGGAGTTTCCCAGTTTCCGCGTTGGCCCTGAGGAGCGCACTTACCCAACCATCGTCAGAAGAAAGGCACCCACGAGTTGTAGGCGCAGAACAATGAAATGGTCCGATCTGATCACTCGCTCCCATTTCAGAAATAATTTGTGCATTTTCAGCCATCGAGAGTCCAGAGTCCCCACAGTGCGCGGCGTCGATGAGCGCCCTGAAAAATGGACGACCAACTTTTTCATTTAAACCATCAAGAATTGGTCGGATTTTCTCAAGTGAAGTGAATGTCGCAAATTCTCCAGGGCGTAAAAATTCGAGGTTCCAGTTCTTAACACATGAATTTGAAAGATCTGCCTCTTGGAATGCTCGAAGGTGGAGTTTGATATTCTGTGTGACTCTATCTTGGAAATCATTGTCGTCAGAAGGAGATGTTCCCTCCATCCATGGCTCAATTGAAGTAGAATTAATTTCAGTTGTATGATTACGTTTAGCAGCCTCAATATTGTGGAGCAGCTGGGCAACGGCCTCATCTTCATCCTCTGAGTTCATGGGATCAACTCCCCCAACCATCATCACTAATTGGGGCTCGATATTCAGTTCACGGAGATGCGCAATGAGCGCATCTTTCTCCGAAGGCAAGGTGTTTCCAAATGAAAGGAGTTGAATGAGATCAACTCTAACGGGGGAAAGCTCTAGAAGTTTCTTTGTTCCGGAAACCACGACAAATTCTCCATCTTCATCTCGTGGGAGCAAACCCTCCCCGTTTGGAACTAAAGCCTCAAGAACACCAAGGTGAGTCCCAAGAATTCCCAATTTAATCCCAGAAATATTTTCGATTTTTCCCAGCTTCATACCCGACAACCTAGAGATGGTTTAAGTCGAGGTCCAACCTGTTATTACGCTCACATCCCTAAATTTAAGTTTATACATGAATCTTCAGATCCTTATCCTTAAGAAGGATAAGATTGCCTCAGTGGGTATTTTTTCTTCTCAAAGCGAGTCGCTTTTTGCTATTTTCTTTAACTCAGAAAGCCTAAAAACAAGTACCTCCCCTCATTTGATCATGAAAAAACTATCCAGATCCAAGAATGAGTTTTTTGAACTCAGGGCTCTTCTTAGCATCGCAAAAATCGGAATGATTTTGGGATCTTTAAATCCCGCACAGGCAACAGTCCTCATTGGGGGAGATATCATGAACGGGAATCTAAATGCTGGTAATGCAGATGGAGATACAACTGACGATAACTTTCAATCAACTCCCGACTGGGTCAATGTGGGTGGCGCTCAAACCATGCAATGCACCCGGACGAATTTAACTTCTCCAGATAGCACTCGCAATGCCGTCTTATCCCTAAGTGGCGATCGTAATTTTGGATCCGAATTCGGCCCTGACGGCTACACCATTAAAGCGGGTGATGAGTTTGATATCCAATATGAATGGCGCGATGCCTACAATTGGAACGACGCTTTAGACAATGTCACCGTCACTCTTTTCACGACAGATGATGATACGATAGAAGGCAATGCCACCCCTCTAGTGGTCGACCTCTCTGGACTAAGCACGACTAATAACACCTACGAAACTGTCAATCATGATGGGGTCTACATCGCCACAGCTGACGATGCTGGAAAAAAACTTTTTCTAGTTTTTGCAGGACAGGCCGGTGAAGGAGGTGACACAAACGGATTTGCTCGATTTGATAATCTTGTTGTGGAAGTAAATCCTTCTTCGCCCGTTTCACTTCTCATTACAGAGATTCAATATCTACCTGAAACATCAGAGGTGACTTTAACTTGGCCTAAAACTAACTCCTCCTCTTACCGAGTTAAATACTCCACTGACCTCATAGACTGGAGTAATGAATTGGATGACGAAGTCCTTAGCGAGAGTGATGAAAAACCCGGAGATCCATCACAAATCACCGTTACGTTTTCACTTTTTGAGGGGATTAAGAACCAAAAATATTTGTTCTTTAGAGTCGAAGAGTAGTCTTCCTCCACTTTAGAAAGTCACACAAAGCTAACAGCGTTTTTGTGGCCCTATTGGAATCTACGTAACCATTACTGGCTGAAGCACAACTTCACCCAGTAACGCTTTTAATCTTCTGAGACAGCCGTGATAGAAACGGTCGCAATTTTTCAACTCTCTCTCGCCACTATCACAACTCTGCTATTGGGGGTAGGAACGATAATCATTTGACCGTCTGATCCGGGCATGCAATTTTATGCATCTTCTTATGAAAGCCTTTTCCATCCTCTCCTGCTTTTTTCTGCTTTCTATTCCGCTTCTAGGCGAAAAAGTCACCATCCAGAAGATCGGCGGGAAAGTCACCTTGCTCGTCGAAGGTGAACCCTTTGAGGTTCATGGCGTAGGCGGTGATGGAGACTTAGGAAAACTTAAGGCGAGCGGGGGAAATGCTGTAAGGACCTGGGGTATCGATGAAAACACCCAAGCCATTCTCGACGATGCCCATATCAAAGGAATCAAGGTGGCCCTCGGCTTCTGGCTTGGCCACGAACGCCATGGCTTCAGCTACACTGATTGGGACTCTAATGTAAACCAAGCCGAGAGTCTCTTCGCGGCTGTCAAAAAATACAAAGATCACCCGGCCCTTCTTCTTTGGGGGCTCGGAAACGAAATGGAAGGATTCGAAAAATCTTCCAACCCCGCTATTTTTACTCAGATCGAATATCTAGCTCGTAAGGTAAAACAGATCGACCCACACCATCCGATCATGACGGTCACTGCAGAGATTGGGAAAAAGCAGATCGAGGGGCTCAATCGCTTCTGCCCAAGCATCGATATTCACGGAATTAATTCCTACGGTGGCGGACCTTCGCTTCCCAAGCGATATCACGATGGCGGTGGATTGAAACCTTACCTCATCACTGAATTTGGCCCTGCAGGAACTTGGGAGCGGCCTAAGAATAAATGGGGGATGCCAGATGAAATTACGAGCACCCAGAAAGCCGCCGCTTATCGCAAATCATACGAAGCCTTCACCGCCGACCCGCTCTGTCTCGGCAGCTTTGCCTTCATGTGGGGGACAAAACAAGAGGCCTCTGCGACTTGGTTTGGCATGCTCCTCTCGACCGGTGAAAAAACAGCTTCAGTCGATGAATTGACTCAACTTTGGACTGGCAAAGCCGCCAAAAATCTCTGTCCTATCATCGAGGCACTCGAACTCGGACAGCCAAATGAAGAACTCGACCCCGGATCAACTATCACCGTAAACCTTAAAGCCAACGATCCCGAAAACGACCCCCTCGACGTGCAATGGATCCTTACTGAAGACTGGAAGGAAGTGGCCGAAGGTGGAGATTTCCGCGTGGCCCCACCAAAGTTCCCTAAAGCAATCCTCCCCGGAACAACGGGCAAAAAAGCGAAGATCAAGCTCCCCCAAGGAGGTGGCACTTACCGTATCTATGCCTTTATCCGCGATGGTAAGGGCTCCGCTGCGACAGGCAATATCTCCATCAAAATCAAAGGTGAGCGCAAGCCCATTCCAGCTGAATTACTCGACACTCCAGTGGAGATTACCGGTGCCGCAATAAATGGACCCTGGGCTGCCAGTGGCTGGATGGGCAACACGGCTAAACTGAAGATGGACGAAGCCTCGACCGAGAATCCAAAAGTCGGGAAAGAGTGCACTAAGATTAGCTTTCAAAGCGAATCCGGCTGGGCAGGTGTGGTTTGGCAGCACCCCACTGGTGATTGGGGTGATACTCCGGGCGGTTTTGATCTTACCGGCGCAACCAAACTTAGTTTCTGGGCACGCGGCGCAGAAGGAGGCGAGAAAGTTAGCATCGGCATCGGAAACATCGGAAATGATAAGCGTTACCACGATACTTTCAGCGGCAAAAAAGATCTCACCCTGACCAGTGAATGGCAACAATTTGAAATCGATCTCACTGGCAAAAATCTTACCCGTATTAAGTCGGCCCTCTACTTTACTACGAGCTCGGATGGTAAGCCACAGACCTTCTTCCTTGATGGCGTGATCATTCAGTAGCGTGATTCTCGAGAAGCCCCCTAATCCTCGCCCAAGGAAGACTACATTTCACCAATCTACTGATTGGCACGCCGTAAATTGATCCCGGAAAGAACGGTCTTCCCGGTTTTCGGACCAAGATCAATCCGGAGATTTCCTTCATCCCCGATGCGGACAGAAATGGCCTCAAGGACATATCCTCTTATAACACCTCCAGCTTTTTCTCCGAAATTTAACTCACCGATAGTCTGATCTCCATTAACTCCGACCGAAAACACCGGTAAGTTCTCTGAGCCATCCGGTTCACAAAAAAGATCATTCCAAGCAATCCGTTGTGACGGAATCGGAACTTCTTTATCAACGACGTTCCACCCTAGTCTGTCAGTTGGCGAATCAGTTGCAAAGCCCACTTTCTATTAGTTCTAAGTCCCTCTATATCTCCGCGCCGATGATGATCGAGATCCGGATCAAAGATCGGATCCTGCAGCATTTTCTTGTAACTCCGAACCAAACAAACACTCTTATTTTACTGTGAAACGCGTTCTTCCCATCTTTTTCCTCCTCGGCACCAGCCTCTTTGTTCTCGGAGCTCCGCAACCCAATATCATCGTCTATTTTACCGATGACATGGGACTAGGTGACACCTCCGTCTATCAGGACTGGTGCGGTAATAATGACGACGTGCAACTACACACACCTAATATGCAACGCCTCGCAAACATGGGGATTCGCTTCACTGACGCTCACTCCCCACATAGCCGGTGCTCAACCTCACGCTACGCACTCATGACCGGCCGTTACTGCTGGCGCTCGTCCCTCAAACACTGGGTTCTCTTTGGTGTGCAATGTGATCCTCTCATCGAAAAAGACCGCCCAACCCTCGCCACTTTTCTCCGCCAATCGGGCTACCACACCGGAATGGTAGGAAAGTGGCACCTCGGTCTTAGCTATCGCAAAACTGACGGAACGGTAGCAGATGGCTGGGACGGCGCGGACCTCACGAAAGGAATCGCGGACGGCCCGAACGATCACGGCTTCGACTTCTTCTACGGGATATCGCGGAGCCATCCCACGTCCGGACCAGATGGGATGAAGCGAAACACACCTGACCAAAGTATCGGCCCAGGCTGGATCCGAAACCGTCATATCCCCGGCGCAACCGGAGATGGCAAGAAACTCGACGGCTCGTATGTCCTAAACGAGATCGGCCCGAAGCTCCACCAAGCTAGTCTCGAGTTCCTCCGCGGAGCCCATAAAGAAAGTAATCCTTTCTTCCTCTATTTCGCTTCGCCGAGCAATCACACCCCGCATACCCCCTGTGGTGCGATTGCCGGACAAAAAGTTACCGGTGCAAGTGAGTTTGTGAATGGCGAGAAAACGGGGCTCAAACGCCTCGACTTCGTTTATGAAAACGACGTGCAACTCGGTCTGATCCTCGACTATCTCGAGAAGCATGAAGACCCACGTAATCCGGGACACAAGCTCATCGAGAATACTCTCGTCATCTTCGCAAGCGACAATGGATCAGAGAACAAGTCCAAGATCTATACCGGCCCGCTGCGCAGTAATAAAGGATCGACCTACGATGGCGGTCACCGCACGCCCTTCTTCGCATCTTGGCCTGCGGGCAAAATCGGCGATGGAAACGCAAAAACACCAGGCCAAACAAGCCGCCGGCTCCTTGCGCTCAATGATCTCTTCGCCACCTTTGGGGAAATTATCAGCAAGCCTCTTCCAGATCTAGCTAAGGGAGAGAAAGGCGCAGAAGATAGTCACTCGCAGCTCGCAGCTCTACGAGGAGAAAAGACCGATCCGCGCGCGCCGATTTTCCCAAACGATCATAATGAGGCCTCCAAGAAGAAATCTAACAAGCGCGCGATTGTCGCAGTGCGCTCCAACGCTGCGCCCATCCCTGGCCAATGGAAACTCTTCCTCGATCATCGCTTCGCCTACAACGGTAAGCTTCATCCTATCGAACTCTACAACCTCGCCATCGACCAAAAGGAACAGAAAAACCGTCTCGCTGACCCAAAAGCCAAACCCGCTCTCGACTTCCTTATTAAGGAAGCAAGGAAGGCCAAGGGCGACGGCGGATCAACACGTTAGTTTATCATAAGTATGAATCTCATCCCAGTATCGAGGTATCTAATTTTCTTAAAACACTCTCAAGGTTCCCCTTATTAAAAGAAAACTTTTAATAGTCTAAAGGATTTTTTGGAGCTTTTCCGAACACGGAAACTGCTTCAACCTAACCTGGATAGTATTATTAGATAAAGACCTTCAAGAAGATGATCGCTCAATTCTCTCTTAAGCTTGCGACCCTCCTGCAACCTTACCTCTTCGAAATCTGTTTGGCCCAAATCGTCACGGTCTTGGTCCTCTGTAGTGATACGATCGACCGTTGTTTTCGCAGGCTACTACGCCCGAACCATTTTATCATCCGTGTGACCGGATTTGTGCTTTTAAATGCTTTTGGTTATGGCTTTGCAACCCTCGCGGGAGGAAGTGTCCTCAAACAATTCTATCTGCAGATTAATCTTTCGCTGAGATACCCAGTCATTCTAGGAATCTTCATACTCATCGGTATTATTGCTGAAAGAATGAAACGCTGCTAAAAGTGAAAAATCATTAAATGAAATGATCACTTTAATAGGCATATATTCCAACTCCCTCCCTTGTCCTTCAAAAGAAAATTCCTACTAGTTATGAAACTCACAAACTCGCTTGTTTCTCTAACCTTTCTCTTGGCATCCCTGGCTCAAGCCAATCTGATCGCTTACTGGCCTTTTGACGATCTAACTGGAGAGGTTGCGGAAGATGTCATCGGGGGATATCACGGAACGCTTATTGGGGGAACTTGGCTTGAGCCAGGCAGGGTAGGCGCAAGCGCTTTAGAGGGGGCAGGCGCCGATGAAATCTTGTGTCCCGCAGAGGCCATCTCAACCACCGAGGATCTCACGCTAGCTTGGTGGATGATCGATAACCAAGGCAGTTGGGGAACCATCATGGATAAGTCTTTCACTGATAGCACCTCAGGTTTCGATATTTTGGTTCGCCCGACGGGCACCGAAGACAGCCCGCTTCGCTTTCGGATCGGTGGTTGGCAGGCCTATGGCGGATGGGGAACTGAATGCCGGCTTCCTGCTGGTGCTTACGAGGATGGGGAATGGGTTCATATCGTCTGTGTTTATGACAGCGCTACTGACACCGCTAGCATCTACGTGAATGGCAAATTACCCGAAAACGGAACCCTTAATCCAAAAACCGGGATCGCTGGCGAGGGCGGATATTGTGAAGGAGTAAACAACACCACCGCTCCGCTCTATCTTCGAGGTGGGAAGGAAACCTTCACGGGGATTCTTGATGATGTCGCGATGTGGGACAGACCACTTAGCCCCGAAGAAATTACAACAGTTTTTACCAGTGGTCCTCTTGCGGTCGAAAGGCCTGCCAAGGAACTCGCTGTCACCTCATTCGATCTCTCCGAGGTCACGGGCGAATTCACTCTCACTTGGAACTCCAACATAGGGGAACTCTATGCCGTCAAATACTCGACAGATCTCATCAACTGGGATGCCGATTTTGATGATGGGATTCTTGCCGATAAGGGTGAAACCACCTCAAGAACTTTTAAGCTTACTGACCTCGATAATCCGAAAGCCCTCTACTTCCGGATCGAAAAACAAGAGGAACAGCTTAGGTGAAGGCCCACAAAAAGTCACTTAAATAGATAAGAATGGATTTGCTCCCAATAGGCACGACTTCTTACTTTCTCACCTTCCCTTTCGGCGAATTTAAATAGTGATTTTCAAATGTGGCGATAGCATTATCGTGTGAATGTTAATTTTTAACTCGCCACTCAAATAAAAAAACTTATTATATTCTGTTAATGGATAAAAGACATCCATTTCAGCTATAATCTAAAAATAATTATAAATTTCACTTTAAAATATTATGACTTTATTTTCTATCCTCGGACAATCTCAAAACACTCCTGATCTCGACGCAGCAGCCCCCCTTGTCGGCCTTTTCTTTTTCATTTATTTCGCCGTGATTATTCTGGTGATTGCCTCCATATGGAAAATTTTCACCAAGGCTGGAAAACCCGGTTGGGCGTCCATCATTCCCATCTATAACGTCATTGTGCTTCTAGAAATTATTGGCAAACCAGTATGGTGGATCGTTCTCTTCCTGATTCCATTTGTGAATATAATCATATCGATTATTACCACTAATGAAGTCTCCAAATCCTTCGGTCGAGGCGCAGGAACCACTGTAGGCCTAATTTTCCTACCCTTTATATTCTACCCGGTCCTTGCCTTTGGCTCCGCCCAGTATCAAGGCACTCAACAGGCCTGATCCAGACATTACCGACCTCTATCTTAATCAAGCCCTGACGCGACTTTGTCCCGCAGGGCTTCTTTTATTTAGAAGACAATCGACTTCTAGCATCGCAGTCCCTCTCCAGCGCAAGCTTCCCTACGAAATTGACTTCCTAGCAGCTTTCTCAAATCGCATGATCTAGCGATGCAAGTCTTTATCACCTTCATAGGCTTTACCGCTTTCGTAGCATTCTATTCATGGTTCCGCTTGCGGAAAGAGGAGCTCTCTACCCAAGATGGATACTTCTTAGGTGGTCGAAGCCTGACCGGTGTCGTGATCGCTGGCTCGATGCTCTTAACCAATATTTCGACCGAACATTTGATCGGGATGAATGGGAGCGCTTATAAAAATGGGTTCATCATCATCGCGTGGGAAGTCACTTCGGCATTAGCCTTGATCGTTGCCGCTACCTACTTCTTACCCACTTATTTAAAAATGGGATTGACCACGATCCCGCAATACCTCGAAGAACGATTTGATGCCACTACCCGGACAATGGTTGCCTTGTTTTTGCTCGTTTCTTTCGTGGTCACTCTATTACCTATTGTTCTTTACACGGGAGCTATCAATTTAGAGAGCATCTTTAACATCTCTGGAACTTTTGGGATCAGCCAGTCGGCAGCGTTATGGTACACCGTTTTAGCGATTGGCTGCGTAGGTTCGTGCTATGCTATTTTTGGGGGCCTCAAAGCGGTCGCCTATAGTGACACGATCAATGCCATAGGATTATTTTTAGGAGGATTATTAGTCCCGATTTTGGCGCTCTGGAATATCGGGGATGGTAACGTCTGGGGAGGCTTAGTGAAAGTCTATGAGCATTGCCCCGAAAAATTTAATGTGGTGGGGGCCTCAGATTCGGCCCTACCTTTCGGAACTTTGTTCACTGGATTGGTGATTAACCAACTCTACTTCTGGGGGATGAACCAAACCATTATTCAACGTGCCCTGGGTGCAAAATCTTTGGTAGAGGCCCAAAAAGGGCTCTTAATCACAGGGCTGTTAAAAATATTTGTCCCAGTGATCATCGTTCTACCTGGGGTGATCGGTTTCTATTATTTTGGAGAACGTTTTTTTGGTGACCAAGATCTCATTTATCCAGAGCTGATCAAGAAGGTCCTCCCTTTAAGTTTCGTAGGATTTTTTGCGGCGGTTGTGATGGGCGCGGTCCTCAGCACGTTTAACAGTGTTTTAAATAGCACCGCGACTATCTTTAGCATGGGAATCTATAAGAGACTCATGAATCCCGGGGCAAATGATCGCCAAATGGTGCGCGCAGGGAAGACCGTTTCCATTATTCTTGCCGTCATCGCGATTTTAACAGCTCCCTTAGTAGCGGGAGCTCCAGACGGGCTCTACGACCTCCTTCAACAACTCAATGGGATCTTCTTTATTCCTATTGCTTCTGTAATGCTCGCTGGATTGTTCCTGCCCAAAATTTCAGCTCCGGGAGCGAAAGCTGCAATGTGTGTGGGGCTTGTGTTTTACATCAGCGCCGAATTCATCTTTAAGGTCGATATTCACTATGTTCACATTTGGGGTATTGAATTTGTTTTGAATATGGCTGTCATGTTTGCGGTGACACATTTTTATCCAAACAAGAACCCATTCCAACCGAAGGATCAAGGACTTGTGGAAATTGAAGAATGGAAACATACCAAGGTCTTTAGCGGCTTTTTGGTCATACTCATTGTGGGGATTTATATTTGGTTAGGCTGGCTCATTTAGTAAATGTCCCCAGAGAAATATCCCCAAATTATAAAATCCTCCTAGGCGTTATCGTCCCAAGTTTAACACCCGTAGCCCCCAGCATGAAAAACCTAAAAGATAAAACCCCTGATATTGAAGACCTCTGGGAGGAGAATTTGCGTAGTCGCTATCCTGAAAATGGAGAGAAAGGGAACGAGAATTTTCGAGATTATAGCGATCCGGCAAGAGATACAGTGCGGGAGTTTTACCGCCTAAATCATCTTTATCAGAACTATGACTTCGTTCTTCAGAAAAAAGAGCAATATACGAAACTCAAGAAACGGAAGATGAGCCTGTGGGAGGCTGTTGAATTCTTGAACACCCTCGTCGATGATTCTGATCCTGATACTGATTTGGATCAAACTCAGCACTTGTTGCAGACCTCCGAAGCGATCCGGGCTGACGGTCATCCTGATTGGTTTATCCTAACCGGTTTTCTACATGACCTCGGCAAGATCCTCTGCCTCTTTGGGGAGCCGCAATGGGCAGTCGTGGGAGATACTTTCCCAGTGGGATGTCAGTTTTCGCGATCCATTGTTTACCCCGAATTCTTCAAAGAAAATTCCGATTTTCACGACCCACGTTTTAACACAAAATATGGGATTTATGAGCCGAATTGTGGCCTCGATAAGGTCCAGCTTTCATGGGGTCATGACGAATATTTATACTACGTTCTTAAGGAGTATTTACCTGAACCTGCTTTGTATATGATCCGCTATCACTCGTTTTACGCACAACATAAAGAAGGAGCATATGACCATTTAATGAATGAACATGATCATTCACTCTTTAAATGGGTTAAGCGTTTTAATCCTTATGATCTCTATTCCAAGTCACCAGTCCCTCCCAATGTTGCGGAATTAAGACCCTTTTACGAGGACCTTGCTGCCAAGTATCTGCCCGATACGATTGCATTTTAAATGAAAAGAGTGATACCTTAAGGTGACGCGCAAATAGAATGAAAAAAAGCACCAAGGTTTGTATTGTGGGGCTCGGAAGAGCCGGTCGTTTCCACTTAGCTTCGATTAAGAAACTTGATTCTATTGAGTTGAAGTATGTTGTTGATCCAGCCCTCTCAACACGGGATGACATTGTTCAAAATAATGATTTCATTTTACTAGAAGACATTGAAGAAGCGCTAGCAGATGACGAGCTTGATGCCGCGATTATCTCACCGCCCACCCAGTTCCATTTTGATTGTGTGACTCGATTCTTAAAAGCTGGTAAACATGTCTTCACCGAAAAGCCTCTTGGGAAATCCCTTGCTGAAATCCAAACCTGCTTTGAACTTTCAGCTAAGCAAGAAAAGGCGTTATTTTTAGGATTCCAAAGACGATATGACCGAAATTTCCGTGCTCTTAAATCAAAGGTTGAAACCCTGGAGCCAATAAAAATTATTAAGACAAGCTCGCGAGACAACCCCCAACCTTCACTAGATTACCTAAAGATTTCAGGTAATATTTTCCACGACATGTTGATACATGATTTCGACATGTTGATCTTTCTTTTAGGAGACGAACCTCCCATTTCGGTTTTTGCCTATGGCCACGCTTACGATGAAGACATCCGGAAGATTCCAGATCTCGATACCGTAATGGTGATTCTTAAATATAAGACAGGTTTGATTTGCTCAATCGATACAAGCCGGAACGCTATTTATGGATATGACCAGCGGCTAGAAATCTTTGGTGAGGGAGGCATGGCGATCGCTGAAAATGAGAGGAATCATACGGTGCAAATGCACACTTCACAAGGAATGGAGGTTCCAGCGATCAATGAGTCATTCCCAGAACGATACAAAGAAGCTTATACTGCTGAGGTCGAGGACTTTACCGAAGCGCTTTCGCAGGGCCGATTAACAAACATTCCTCGGAATGAATGTATTTTAGGTCATTTGCTTGCTAATGCGGCCCATCGATCTATTGAGACCGGTGCTCCCGTTGATTTTGAGGATTATTTGGCGTCCCAAGGCGTTGATTTGCGCGAGACCTAGGCCCCTTAGAGGTGGAGCGGAACCATTTGGTCCTTTTAATCTACCAATTCTTGATAAACCTCCTCAATAAGATCGACCATCTTGGCTAAGGAAAAATCTTGATAGACTTCCTCACTCAAATTCTGAGTTTCACGGTAAATCTCATCCAACTCGCCTAACACACGTTGAAGTTCCGCAAGGAGAGGTTCAGGCTCAAACTCATAAAAAGGACGGCCCACAAAGTTATCGGCTTTTAGAATTTTATAGTTTTCCCGCGAAATCACTGGGGCCCAATACGCAGAATTGACCGGAATCACTGGTATTCCTAGCGCCAGCGATTCGATCGCAACTCGACCCACCCCCAATGTCAGCGAAGTCTCCTTAAAAAGAGGGACAAGTGATGGCACAAAACCATGAAAAACCACCGACTCTTCTGAGGCTTCCGTAAAGGGTTTAGCAGCTTTCTTCACCTCCACTAGCCGGTTCCCATCACCAGCAATATGCAATTTCGCATTTGGGAATTGATGCAGCAACGAAGGCCAAACCTTTTTCAAAATGATAATCAAAGCCTGGCCATGACGGCGATCAAGCCGACTTGCATAAAGCAGATTTAAACCCTGAATCTTGTCTCTTGAGGCCCCACGATCTTCTAGAGCCAGTCCATTATAAATCACGCAGCATTTTTCCCGAATTACGTCTCTCTCGCTCAGAGTGCTTAAACGATTCGGAGCGACGACAATCATCCTGTCAATCCAACGACGCATGAAAGCAGGACGAGAATCTAATGATATCCGACCATGGATTGTCGCTACAGAAGAAATACCAGTGAGGATTTTCACAATCGCTGAAATTAGAATTGGTAGCCGCTGGTGCCCATGGATGATCTCGATCTTCTCAGACCGAATGAGTTTCATCACTTTAGAAACAGCCCCCAATAAGCCAAAGTTAGTGAAGCGATGCTGGATAAAGGTTACTTCGGCATTCAGGCTCTCAACCTGCCGGCCTGATCTCGACATGACAAAGACTCGATGCCCGGCCTCTGCCAGCCCGTTCGCCAACTCCCGGACGTGCACCTCAGTCCCACCAAGATCAAAATTTTTCACCAAAAGTAGGACCTTCATATTTCAATTAGGCCAGGGTCCTCTTTGCGCTCCGTGACTCCTCGACTTCTTGGTCATTCTGGTCTATGCTGCAAACTTTCTTTTCATAACTCCAGCATTCACAATGATGTCGATGCTCCAACGCTTCTCGTCTCCTAAGCAGCCTCATGTCGCCACGGTTCTTCAAAATAGATCACCCTTCAAGTTCAAACAAGAATTTAGCGCCACCCCCGAGCTTATTTGACATAAGCTTCAAATCCTTTTGGAAATAACTACCACCTGCTTGCGAAGCGTATATCAAAAAACTAACCCATCTCTCCAATCCAGATTTAGCCTTGGAATCTTATGCTCGATTTTACTCTTGTTCTATCCGTAATCGGACAAACCAATCAGAATTTGAATTAGAAGGTGGTGTGAGACGAACCATTACCGATTCTGTTCCATCTCCATTATCAACCGGCGCTCCTTCCACTTGCATTGCCAAAGAAGCACTCGCCGAAGTCCAAGGGATCAGATTATTGGATACTTGCACCATATAATTGAGCCCATAAATCGAATAACCATTCCCGGTCTCTCCTGAGGCATCTCCTAGATTAATACCGCGCAAACGGCGGTAGGTGAACAGAAGGTCTCCCGGTGTGATTGAATCTTCAACGAGTGTCGAAATAGCGGCATCTCCTCCTTTCTCAGGATTACCTCCGGTAGCATACTCCATGAGATTACACACCCCATCGAAATCAGGATCTGCCAACGCCGCCTCATCAATGAGAGTATAATCTGTAATCCACTGAGCATAACCCTGCGTATGACCCTGCGCCGCTTCCACAAGAACCGTGATTTCATCGACCTCGCCACTTTCTGTTTCAAGGCTCAAGACATGAGTCCCCACCTGATCAAAAAGCACCGAAGAGCTCAGATTTTCATCATCTCCAAAAGTCACTGTGCCTGGGCCAGATTTCCTCATCCACTTCACACGCCCTAAAGGTAACCCGCTTGCCCGCGTTCCATCCAAAGTTAGATCAAAGGCAAGGTCCGAACTCGTTTGCGACCGTTGATGGACTTCCACTGCGATCACATTTTCTCCTGCCACTAGATCCAAAGGACTGAGCTCCCGATCGAAAAACGTTTTCTCGTCATCTCCTCCAATCGTATCCTTTGCTGGGGTGGAATAAGTGACTTCTCCAGGATCCATATTGATGCGCTCTACTTCATTCCCATTCAGATAAATCACTGCCCCATCATCAACTAAGAGACTTGTAGTCAGTGCTGAATAATCAGCCGGATCATTGAGATAAAATCTCCGTCGGAAATAAGTTGTGATCTGTTTTTGATCGTCTACTCCGCCGTAACTAACCTTGGTGATCTCATCGTCGTCTCCATAACCAAACTTCGCTAACCCGATCTGCCAATCTCCATCAAGATACGGCAAACCTTTCCAGCCGGCTGTCGGGGCAAAGCCCTGATCATCAAACTTCCAGTAATCTCCTGCTGCCACAAACTGTTGCCGCGATTGAATCAGCCCAGCTAAGTTTGTCTTGGTATTGACAACCACTGTCACATCAAGACCTGCATCAGGAATCTCAACTACCGCCAATTCATCGTCAATGATTGTGATCGAAGCGACTCCTTCCGATCCCACAGCGAACAAGTCAGTGGCGACCGGTGTTACAAAAATTGCCTCACGTCCTTCTCTTAGCGAATCATCGATGATCGAAACCTCAAAACCTACACTCGCCTGCCCTGCTGGTATGATCACACTCTCGGGCACTCCTGAAAAGTCAACCCCGCTAATTGCATCACCGTTCACTACCAACGAGACCTCAAAAGCCTCTTCTATCGAGCCGGATCGCGTGACTTCAACGGTGGAAGTCGCAGCGCCATTCTCCCAGAGAAATCCGTCGAGAGCTGCAATCGAGATTACATTATCCGAAGCAACCGAAATCAACGCCGTAGCCTCCACCCCATCCGAAACTGCCGTCACAGTATAATTTCCAGGAAGGCTAGCGCTAAACTCACCGGTGAGAGAAAGATCGGCACCTTCTGGAGCCACCGACCAGATTGGCGTCACTTCACCAAGATTGCGTGACCCACTCAATTCGAGATCGAAACTCAAATCACTACTCATCGCATCTTCCTGATGAATCTCCGCCGCGATTACATTCCCCCCCTCCACCAACAATTCCGGGTCAACTGCAAAATGAATTAGAATCTCCTCGTAGGTCGATGAAATTTCATTCCACGCTTCAGTTCCGGAACTCACGGTTCCCAACGTCAAATTATCACGAGCAATCTCAGAACCATTCAAGAAGACCCGCACACCATCATCCCGCTTCACCGACAACTTCAATCGTGATACTTCGCTCACATCCGTCACCGAAAACCTCCGGCGAAACCAAGTCGTAGTGTGCTTGTCAGCAGCATTTGAACCATAACTCACCACCGTCGCTTGGCTGTCACCATAACCCAACTCGGCCACGCCAGACGCCCAAGCCGAGTCATCAAAACTTTCATCCATCCAACTTGTCCCCGGATTCACTCCGGTATCAAGATAGTTCCAAGTATCGCCCATTGGCACAAAAACACTCTCAGCTTGAGTATTGTTCCAAACTTGTGCTGTAAGCTGCACCGGGGTCGCAACATCGGACAAAGTATACCGAGGCGTCACCGTTAAGACTCGGGTAGGCGCTCGCGGAACCACTGACCGATGACCCCAAAAATCCACCCCTTCAAGATCCGGACGAGGCGTGACAGGCATTGCCATCGATGATTGAAAAACCTCCCCATCTTGCATCGCCTTAATTGTGATTTGCGACGCAGTCGAAAGACCTGCCAAAAGATACGTCCCGTCCTCCATCGTGATTGATTGTTGATCCGAACCTTCCACGGAGACCCGCGCTCCCGCTACGGGCAGGCCGCCTTGCAAAACACGTCCACTCACCACTCCGTTGCTAGAGGGGTTTCCCACTTTAACCAAGACCCGATCTCTAGAGATACCCCCTTTACGATCCGAGCATGTCACCGTCACCGCATACCAGCCCACCCTGCTCCATCGACGACTCGCATTCGCCTGATTCAGACCTTCCGGTGCAAATTCATTTCCAATATCGTAATCCCACGCATACGCCAGCGCATCGCCGTCTGGATCACTTCCATTCGCCGTAAAAGCGACCTCCTGGCCCACCGACACAGCTAAAGTATTTGCCGTAAGAGAAACCGTCGGGGACCGATTCGTCCCTCCTTCAAAAACCGCTGATAATTTTGGCTGAATCAAAAAGTCCGAACTTGCCGAACCATTGTTCAAGCCATGAATCGCGAGGACATTCTCCCCCGGCACAAGAGCCGCCAGACCCAAATCGACAATGAATTCTTGATAATCTTCCGCCAGACTGTCCCTGCGGTTTCTAGCGGCACCAGAATCCCATTCTAGAGACCCCGGAGCATTATCCTCCGCGATTTTCACTCCATTCAAATAAGCTACGAAGCCATCGTCATATCGCATCCTTAGTTTCAGCGAGGAAATATTAGCAAGATCAAGTTCCTCATTGATATTGAATGGGATACGGATGTAACAAGACTCGCTGTTGTTTCTCATCGACGTTCTTACATCCACCCCAAAATAAGGGAGGTAGTTTGAATTAGTATCGTAGCCCACTCCCAACAATCCTGAGAAAGGCCAGCCACTGTCATCGAACTCCAGGGCCGTCCAGTCGGTTCCCGTTGCTGTCAGGGAATCGGGAACGATGGCAGTGCAATCGTCATTTTCACCTACAAGTGGCACTTCGTTTCCCGTCGCCAGATGGACGTGCACATCAATATACTCATTGGGTGCGGTTCCACCACGTGCGACCGGGGTAACGCTCACATTGCTTTCCGAATCGGTATAAGTCCGCCCTATCAAGAGAGGAGCATCCCACTTATCGCTATTATCTCGAGTCGTAGAGCCACTTCCTACCGACCCTTCATCGGAGTAGGGAGTCATGTCCAACAAGGTGCTTGTCCCTCCACCACTGCCTGACCAATTAAATAGAATCCCGTTCAACAAAAAATCATTATCAGAATTTCGATTGGGCTGGCGCCAAGCCGTCCGATAGCTCAACCAATATTTTGGGTAGAGTCCCCCTGAGGGAATCCGAATCGCCCGAAGTCCCGTGACGTCTTGATCGTCATTTTGGTATAGCCGATATGTCCCCGATTGATCACCCGTGGTAATATCGACAATGTCACTGTCAGTGACCCAGTCCAAGCGCCACTTTTCGTGCACCGTGAAATGCGGTAAAGCCGGATTATTCATGTCACTTCCATTTTGGGCACTCATCACACTAAACCGATGTCCATACTCTATCCGGCCGGCACCATTGCTCGGGGTCGCTCCACGCGGGCTGAGATCGCTCGTATAGTTGTAGTAAGCATGCGATAATCCCAAGTTATGCCCAAACTCGTGACCCGACGTCCGCAACGAGGTGTAACCTTTTTGATGGTGACTTTTTCTTCCACCCACCTGCGCTATTCCGGCATAACCACCAATTCCACCATCCGAAATAATGGTGTAGAAATCATAATTCCGATAGTCCCAGTCCAACCCCTTTGATTCCCCAAGAATAATTGCAGCAGCGCGTGCTTCATCCATCATCTTACCCAGCCCCTGCTCGACATAACCCGACTTGTTTTCTGCCAAAGTGATAACGTCTGGGAAGACCGTAGTGACATTCAGTTTCCCATATGACGCAATGCGGTAATGCTCAGCAACATCGTCCTGATGACTCTGCGCTGTTGCTAGAGAAACCGGCTCATACCCTAGGTCCTGATCCGCAAAGCGAACTCGTAAATAAAGGATTCTCTTGCTACCCTCTGTCCACGTGCTTTCTGCTATCAAAGATTCACTAGCCCGGACTACCGCTGGCCCCGGAACATTTTCATCCGCCACTGTCTTTGCGATGAAAAAATCAAGCTCCTCTTCACTCGCAAACTGCCTTTGCTCACCAAAAGACTCGGCCAGCAATCCCTTTCGTAAAACCGGGTCAGGTGAAACTGCCATCACATCATCGAGGGAAATCCCATGAACCGAAATCCGATCTTTGGTAAGCAACTCAGCCCGGCGACCATAAGTAAATGCTCGATAGCGCTTCTCATTTACCGTCACAAAACGCTCCTCGTCCGGTGCCCTTACCGGCCGAACAAATCCACCAGTATAGCAACTTACCACGCGCTCAAATTCTCCTGCATCAGAAATCGAAACCTCTAGCAACTCACTAATTTCTTCCGGAAGCCCTACTCGATCCTCATTCGAAATCGCTCTCTCCAAAGCCTCTCTCGGATTAGTCCTAATTAAGTGTTTCATTGTCACTCTCCGCTCTCGGGCAAGAGTCAAGCCTTCATCCAAGTCAATCCGCTCATCAGATTTTCGATACGCTTTTAACCAGTCCTGAAATTCTTCCGGCGCTTCCCAAACAACATCAATCTTTTCAAAATGCCTTTCCTTTTGAATCTGCTGAACTACTTCCCCCTCTTTATACTGGGACTCCACAGTCCGTCGATTCATCCACACCAGACACACCAATAGAACTGGCATTCCGACACAGATCAATCGCACTGGTTTCATTAGTTGCTGGGAAGACTTATGTATAAACCTTCTTGAGGCCAAAAGCAAATTCCGGCTCCCTTAAGTAAGGGGTCTAACGCTTGAAATGCCAGTTGGCAAAGTTC
>Ga0206682_10000625_pt1 | contig 37895 bp, 48 predicted proteins | sample M240m12015metaG_FD_155444 | JGI IMG/M metagenome (GOLD analysis project Ga0206682, IMG submission 155444) | Ammonia-oxidizing marine archaeal communities from Monterey Bay, California, United States - M2 40m 12015 | ecosystem: Environmental > Aquatic > Marine > Intertidal zone | place: USA...
TCGGCACGTGCCATTTGTACTTCGTGATCTCTTTCAGCCATATCAGCTAAGTCGGCCAACCCTTCCTCAATTGATTTTCTATTCATCATCGATTCCTTTTTAATATATGTTGTTTTACCTTTTGCCGCGGCATCTATCCAACTTGCTTTTACTGACTCTTGGTCTTTTATTGCTTCGTAGCGTCCGTTAGCATCATTCCTTACTAACCATTTATTTCCGCTCCAGTGATATAATTTACCGTCTTTTCCAATTAATCTAGCGTCCTGTGGAGGAGTGCTATCTGCTTTTGAATTTTTATAACCTGCTAGTTCTTTACTATATTTTCTTTTAGCGGCCATTTGATTAAGAATGCCTTCGCCGTCGCCTTTTAATTTCTTTGCATCTGCTTTAGTAACACTATCTTTTGTACCAGCTCCGCCTTTAGCATCTTTTTTCTTTGTATCTGCTTTATCAACATTAGTGAAAAACTTCTTAATACCTTGTTCTAAACTATCAGGAGCAAGTACACCGCCTTTTTGTGTCGCAGTAAATCCCTTAGCAATATTTTGCTGAATTGATTTTAACGGTCCTTCATTTATATCTTTAATTCGCATACTGTATTTATCGCTTGTTCTTTTTCTTCTTCTTTTTATGCCCTAAGATGTTTGCATCGATATCAAGAGCATTTTTAGCAGTGCCGTCTGCATTTTTCATTTGACGACTAATCATTCCGCCTACTGGAGTAGCAACACCTGCAACACTGCCTGCTGATGTAGTTTCGTCTAGTATATCTTTATCAATGTCTGTTATCTTCATTGTATTTCCTCCAGTACTCGTTTCTTTCATTAGTACTTAGCTGTTTTTCTTCGTGTTCTTTGTACTTTTCGATGTAGTGTTTAAGTTCCTGTTCTGTCATCTAGTATATCTTTCATTACTCGTGTTGCTGTGTCTGTAAAAAAACGTGGTGCAACACTGTGTATTATTAGTGTTGGTACAAGTAATTGTAGTCTAACGGCTGTCTTTAGTGCCGCTTTCATATGCTGACATCCTGTTTCGCCTTTTTCTTCTAGATGTAATTTACATTGTTTACTGAACATTACTTCTTCTTTCTACCTGATTTCATATTAGCACACCAGTGATACATTTTAGCTTTCTCACCACTTGCGTTCTTAGCACGTTTGCGTAGTGCTGTTACACTACCATTGCAACTAGCACCTGACTTCTTTACTCTGCCAGGCCTGCTTTTGCCTTTTTTCTTACCGTCGGCAAAATTTTCATCTGTTTTTTGTTCTTTATCTTTTTCGTATTTTTTGATAGAATCACGAGCTGACTTAACCATTGCTTTATCGTGTTTAGCTAATTGACGTTTTGTTTTCTCTCTTTTTTCATCAGCATATGTTTCGCCTAACATGTTTTCTACTACATCGTCTGCCATATATACACGAGCATATTCTGCTCCAGTCAAACGTAATGCATCAAGTCTGTGATGACCGTTAATTACTCTACCTTTACGGTCAATTTGTATTGGAGCATAATCGTCATTAATAACCTTAACTAATTGCTTACCTAGTTTGTGCCATTGTCTTTCGTTCTGTACACTTTTAAGTTTATCAATTTTAATTTTACCTAATGACCCTAATTTTTTTAATTGCGGAGGTGCATTACCACCTGTAGGTTCATTGTCAAAGTGTGCATCTTTGTAGCCACTAGCATCTTGCGTTTTATATCCGATACGATTAAGTTGCTTCATAAGATATTTCATTTCTTTAGCACCTGCGTACGGAGCAATCATAATGTCTGGCTCATCTACATTGGAGTTGCTAGGAACATCTTTTAAATTTGCTAAATTTGCACCTATTTTAAGAAAATCGTATGCTGTATCAGATTTTGCAAGGAATGTATTTGCAGGATTTTTAAACAAGTTGCCTTCAGTCATACCTAAATTAAATGCAACATTTGTTGATTTGCCTTTTACTTTTTTACTTAGTGTAGGAGGAACTCCGTCTTTATCTACAGTAAAGCCTAACTTTGCTGCTTCTTTAGAAATAGAATTTACGTCAACGTCAGGAGTAGTGTTAACACCTTTTACAATTCTTCCATCTTCAAATAACTGACGCAGTCTCATTTTTTTGTTCTTCCTCTAAATCCTCGTGGCATGTTTTGATTCATCATTTTAGGTTGACTGAACCATAACTTAAACCATTCCTCGTCTCCGGGCTTTATATTATTATCACGCATCTTTTTTGCATTAGAATTTGCTGCGTCACTAATATTTTCTAAAGTATATTCAGTATAACCTTTGAATTCGTTTACACCGGCTAGACGTATGATGTCAGACAGTTCATCCACGTTTCAATGCCCTAATTATATCTTCAGATGTTATACGATATCTTTGTTTACCGTGTGGCTTAATTTCTTTGCCTACCATAAATTTTAATAGTTGTGAAAGTTTTTCAACATCGTTTTCTTCCATAACATATTTTTGTATCATATCACGTAAGTATGATACTAATGAACCTTTGTCTACTACTAAATCACCTTCGTCAAGTGCGCCCGCTTTAAATGCATCAGGATTGCCTTTAGCTTTCATTGCTCTGCGCTTCTTTAATTTGTCTTGTACGCTATCTTCTTCTGGTGGACGCTTTTTTACTTTTATAGTTGCACGTTTTGGACTTTTAGTAGCAAAGCCTAGTATTTCATTTGCAGGGACTTCGTCTTTAATGCCCATGCCTGTGCGTACAGCATCGTACATTTTTTGTGCTAGTGCTGGCTTAGGTACACCTTGTGCAAACGCTTCTAAGTTACCTTCAGCAGCCGCAAGTCTCATTTTACTTGCACTCATGCCTTCTGCACCGTCTGCATCTGGATCACGCTCGCCTGCATTTTCTACAGTAATACTATTAAAGTTATATTCTTTGCCGTTGTAGTCATTAAACAGTTTATCAAAACTTGCTACACGATCTGACCCAGCTACATAGATAACATCTGTATAACCTAGTTTTTCAAGCATCTGTAACATTTGTATTGGTGTACGTACTGTAGGATGTCCTACGTTAACACCAGGAAAAAATTGTTTTGCAAAATTTAATTTGACATCAAATGGTAATGGATTGTCTTTTGGTTTTTGGGTTTGACTTAAAAATATATAATGATCACCTTCAAAGCTCTTAACTTTGTTTACAAGTTTTTCGTGACCTATTGTAGGCGGATTCATTCTTCCAAATGCTGCTACTGCTACCTTTTTAGGTGCTTCGTACAACTCTCTTAGGAACATGACGATTCTGCCTTATACATTCCTTTTTTGATATTAGGTAATTCTTCAGCTTGTATCTTTGTTGCACAAGCACTTATATCTTCAGCTGTAAAAATATCTTCTGGACGTCTATCTTTAATAAACTTTTTACAATAACTATTAACACCTTTGTTTACAACAGGCTTCATCATTATAAGAGGATCAATACTTTCGCCTCGTTCCATTTTATCACTAACATCAGCCATAGCTGGAAAAAATGTTTTGCGATAGAACATAGGATCGTTACGCATAAAGATAGCTAAATCTTCTACAACATCAAATGGTATTTCTTCCTGTTTGCTATCTAGTTCAAATAATTTCATTTTATTCTTCTTTGTTAGCCATATGATTTACAAAGTCTTGTATTGCATCACCATCTAGGAATTCTAAAAGATCACGCATTACTTGTTCAATGCCAACTTTTTCAATCATAGCAAATACATCCTTAGTGTAATATCCACCTGCTTCGTCAACTGCTACTGGCTCGTTATATAGTGCTGTTAGGCGATCGCCCATTTCTCTAATTTCTTCTGCTACTGTTTTTACCATTTTCTACAACTCCAATATCTTGCTTTAGTACGTGGTCCTGGATTATCACAATTATGTCTTGCTCTAAAAGAACGTCTACGTGCAGGATTATTTTTCTTAATTTTCATAGCCTTACCTTTAACACTGCTTCCGCCGTGTCCAAAGTTTACTTTCTTAACATTACCTGTCTTAGGATCTTTAACATAAACTTTAAACTTCTTGACATCACCTTGCATAGGCTTGCCAAGTTTAACTTTACGTCCTTGGTATTCTGCTTCGTCTATCGGGTCATCATCTTCGTTGTACCACATAACACCGTAATCTTCATAAAAGTCATCGTCGTCTTCGTATGTTTCTTCGTTTTCATCTATTTCACCGTCTGCTGAAATTTCAATGTCAAAATCATCATAGCCTTGCTCAAATACATAGTCAGCTATCTTTTGTGCAAATTCATCAGCAGCTTCTTCGCTTAATGCTGTAGGTAATGGCATTTCAAATATACTAGCACCTTGCTCTGATTCATAAATTGTACTACCTGGAAATACTGATTCGTTCAAACTTTCGCTTAAATTATCTTGTTTCTCCATCACTACTCTAATAAAATGTTCCATTGTTCCGCCTTAATGATTTAATTGTACACTATTAACAGTGCCGTCTGTCCAATTACTAATATATGTTCTAACCCATACATAGTTTCCTGTAAAGTTAGCAAGGTTACTTTTAGTTGTACCTTCGTCATTTACTGCTGGATATGCTTGTGTATACACAGTGAACCAGTCATCGTCTGTAGGATTAACAGCCAATGTTGCTTGAATATTAACAGTACCAATAAACCCTGTTATATTGTATTGTACGGTGTGGAAACCGTCACTACGTCCGTAGTAGCCGTCGCCTTTATACTTTTCCCCAGTTACAGTTTGAACTGTGCTATCACTAGGGTGCGTATTATTTGTTAATATTGTTTCACTTTGTGCCATATAACTATTTATCTAAATTAGACTTGACTACTAATTTGTCGACTCGTCTAATATTAGATAACATTAGGCTACAAAGTTGTACAGTTTTATCATCTCTAGCATAGAAATATAAATCTGCACAATAGCCACTATGTTCTAAGTTATGCATTAGTGTAGGACCAACACGTACTTGTTTAGAATTACTCTTAGCCCAGTTAGCAAATCCCTGTGTATCGCTTTGCTTTGGACCTAATGTAACTTTATAATTATAGCCGTTGCTTTTATCGACAATAATAGTATTAGCATTTAGGTGTGGTAGGTGTTCGGGATTAGGCTCCCAAATTTCTAGTAAATTATCTTTGTTAATAGCACTTTTTAGGGTGTGTAACCATTCCCTGTTGTTTGTATAAATGCACGTTGTAGTGCCTTCTATACGCAAAGTCCAATCGTTGGTTCTACTAATAAACTTATAGAGCTTACGTGCATCTAGGAAACTTAGTTCTTTTACAGGCATTTCTCTAGAAAAACTAGACAGCATTAAGGGCTTACCTGCTTCGTATTGTTGTTGGAGTGTGTCAAGAACCTCTCTAGCATTAGAAAGGTTCTTGTCTCTAAATATACTACCTATACCGTTATTAATACATAATTTATATAGATACTTACCCCAAAATAGTTTAGTTGTCTCTAACTTCTTCAACAACTTGCTCCTTGCAATCTAATACAAACTCACCGTCAACAAAATTAACAGTGACGTTGCCGCCTGTTTTTAACTTGCCAAATAGTAGTTCTCTAGATAGAGGACGTTTAATATCTTTGTCAATAACACGTTGTAATGGACGGGCACCATTTTTAGGATCAAATCCTTTTTCTACTAATGCGTCGAGTGCTTCATCTGTAATGTTAATAATAACATTTTTTTCTTTGACCATGTCTTTAAGTTCAACAAGAAACTTACCAACAATTTTCATCATTACATTTTTACCTAATTTAGCAAATGTAATTACACCGTCAAGTCTGTTTCTAAACTCTGGAGCAAAGAACTTCTTGAGCTCTTTATCTTCGTAATTATCAGTATCAAACTCTTCGTCAAATCCTATAGTATTTTTCTCTGCATCCTTAGCACCTAAATTAGTTGTAAGAATCAATATGCTATTACGTGCATCTGCTTCTCTACCATTAGATCCAGTTACTTTACCGTTGTCCATAACCTGCAACAACACTTGTGAAACGTCTGGGTGTGCTTTTTCAATCTCGTCTAATAGTAATACACAATTAGGATTTTCTTGCAATTTTTCAATTAATAAGCCACCACGTTCTTCGTGACCTACATATCCTGGAGGCGAACCTAGCAGTTTAGAAACACTATGCTTTTCTTGATATTCACTCATATCAAAGCGTACTAGTCCTACACCAAGTGCTGACGCAAGTTGTTTTGCTGTTTCTGTTTTACCTGTACCAGTTGGACCCATAAACACAAATGAACCTACTGGCTTGTCTTCTGGCTTTAGTCCTGCTTGTGCAACTAAGATTTTATCTACAATACTTTCAATTGCTTCGTCTTGGCCATATACTGTTGATTTAAGATTCTTTTCAAGATTAGCAAGGTTCTCTGTTTCGCGTTCTGCTACTTGTTCTTCAGGCAAGTTGATCATCTTAGCAAGTTCAAATTGTATTTCTTTTTCGCTTACATTTCGATCTATACCGTCTTCTTTGAGATTAAATCTTGAACACGCAACATCAATTAAGTCGATTGCTTTATCAGGTAATTTTTTATCTGACTGATATTTAACTGAAAGTTTTACAGCAGCCTCAATAGCACTTTCTGAAATAGTTGTTTTATGATGATCTTCGTAGTATTTTTTAATACCATTCAAAATATCTAATGTTACTTCTGGGGACGGCTCGTCAACTGTTACACGCTGGAATCTACGCATAAGAGCTCTATCAACTTCAAAATACTTGCGATATTCTTCCCAAGTAGTTGAAGCAACTACTTTAATATTACCTTTAGTCAAAGCAGGTTTTAACATGTTTGCTAAATCGTTTGCACTATTACCACCGCCTGCACCAGCACCACTAATCATATGTGCTTCGTCAATAAACATAATAGTTTTGCCTTTGCCTTTTAATCCTGCTAATACAAGTTTAAAACGTTCTTCAAAGTCACCTCTATATTTTGAACCTGCTAATAGCGAACCAATATCTAAATTATAAACATTATATTCTTGTAAAAATTTAGGAACATCATTGTTTACGATCTTCCAGGCAAGTCCTTCTGCTATAGCAGTTTTACCAACACCTGGATCACCGACCATTAGTACATTGTTTTTAGCTCTACGTCCTAGTGCAAGTGCAATACTTTCAATCTCTTCTGATCTACCAATAACAGGATCAATATTATTTTTCTTTGCTTCATCGTTTAAGTTAGTAGTAAATGCACGAAGTGCTTTTGCAGTTTGTCCTGAGTTTTCCATTGCTTCTTCATTTGATTCAACTTCGGAACTTACGTATTCTGAAAAACTTTCTTTACTAATATTTGCTTGTTCTAAGTAGTAAACTGCCATACTTTTCTTCTCAGACAGTACACTTACTAATACATCAGATAACTCAATTTCTGGACGTCCTTGAAATAATACTTGTGTAAATGCACGGTTAAGTACACGTTCTACAGTTTGTGTTTTTTTAGGTTTATATTTTTTCTCTTCAATTTTAATTTCGTCTAAGTTATTTTTTAGATAATGTTCAAGATTACTTTTAATATAATCAATGTCGGCTCCGAACCCACTTACAACATTATAAAAATTTTCTTCGCAGAGCATTGCAAAAACTAGGTGTTCAAGTGTTACATACTCGTGCTGTAGTTTTTTTGCATCCTTTATTGATTTTTCAAACACTAATTGTAGTGTTGCGCTTGGTTCAACCATGTTGTAGTTTCCTCTTATTTAATTTATAACGCTTTTTATTAGCTCTGTCTAATTTAAGTTTACTAACTCTGTTGGTAAACTCAATACCTTGTAAATGATCATACTCATGTAAGAAACATCTAGCATCTATATCATATAACTCTATTGTACACTCTTTTGCTGTAATGTCAAGATACTTTGCTATTAAACCCCGTGGACGTTTTACCGATAAAAATAAATTAGGGTGACTTAAACATCCTTCTGGTAAATTTTCATAATTAATTGTAACACTTTCTAAGTGCGGATTAATAACAACTAATGGGGATTTGTCTTCTAACAAATGCGGCTTCATTACAAAAATACGTGCATCTAATGCTACTTGATTTGCACTTAGTCCGATACCGCCTTCTTGCGTCATAAGTTCTATCATTTCTTCACTAATAGACTTTGCGTCAAGATTCTCAAAGTCAAAATCTTTAACTTCTTTGTCTAACCAAGGATTGGGTGATTTAATCAATTGCATTTTTTATTCTCTCTAATTCTTTTAATATCATTTCATTTTCTATTTTAGGCACTATTGCATTTATTTCCACAAATAAATTACCTCTAATACCTCTTTGCATATCTGGAATGCCGTTATTAGGAATACTAAACACTGCTCCGGGTTGTGTTCCTTTTGGTATATTAATTTTAAACCTTTTGCCGTCTAATGTTTTAATTTCAATACTTCCGCCAAGTAAACATTCAAATATACTTACTACTACTTTAGTTCTAAGATCATTTCCTGATCTCGACCAGTTTAACGGACTTCTAACTTTTACTCTAACAATTAAATCGCCTGGCGGCATATTTGGTATTTTATTATCACCTAACCCTTGAAATCTAATTCCTACACCGTCGTTTATACCCGCAGGTATATCTATATCTGCTTGTTTAAACCCTCCACCTGGAAGTTGATATTTTGCTGTTAATTCTTTTCCTGTTAAGACGTCAACTAAGTCTAAGTTAAGTACTATTGTAGCATCATGGTTGGCACGTTGTCTACGAGGTTGTCCACCAAAACCAAAGTTAGAAAATAAATCTTCAAATCCCGGAGGCATATTTCCTGTATTAAAATTATGCTGTGGTTGCGGGTTATCATAACTAGCACGTTTTTGAGGATCTTTTAATGTGCTGTATGCTTCATTAACTTTTTTAAATTGCTCTTCATCTCCGCCGCGGTCAGGATGGTGTTGCATACTCTTTTGTTTGTATGCTTTTTTTAATTCTTTCTCTGAGGCATTTTTAGGCACGCCTAAAATAGAATAATAGTCCATACAATTACTTATCGTACAGACTATTACATAAACTTAGTACTGATTACTTCTTCTTGTTGTCAGAATATGCATTACCAGCAAAAAATGCTGCGACTATCGCTGCTACCGAAACAAAGTATGTCGGAGCCATGTCGCCTAAAATTTTACCAGCTTGCTCTAATCCAATCAACGCTGCAACTACAACTGCGAATGGATATAGTAACATACCAAATAAAGCAAACCAAGCCATGTTGCGCATAGCATCACGACGTAAATCTGCATCTTCAAGTTCTTTTCGTTTGAACTCTAAGTACATTGCTTGTTCTTCGTTTGAAACTTTACCATCACCGTTTGTATCTGCTGGATGGTGCCCTGCTGCTTTTACTTCTGCTTCACTCATTTCTTTTTCCCCTCAAGTTTAGCGAGACGTGCTTCTAGCTCGTCTATTTTCTTTGTTACGTGTGGATATTTTTTACGCCAAGCATCCGTAGGTTGTTGTAACCAAGTCCATCCATAACGTTTAACTAAGAAGTCAATCGTTAAGTCAAACTTGGCATATAGCCATAAACCTAAACGTGTGCTTTGAAAATATGTTGAAAACGCTAAACCTAATAGCGATCCAACTAATGCTGTGTAAATCCACAAGCGATCACTCGCCATTTGTTCAATCATTTCCCACATAGTTTACCCTCTGTTGTTAACTATGTGTATTTATATGATAATTGACGCTAGTAGTAATAGAGCAGTTACAGTGCCTAAGAACACAAGCATTACACTTGCGGCAAACACTATAATAGTTAACGGGGTAACTTTTACGTCTTCTATACTACCAACGCCGATTACTGTTTTGAGTACTGCTTTAAAAAATGACATTGTTTACGGCCATTACACCAAACATAAAGCCTAAAGCCATAAGTTGTATAATAGTCGGTATGACTACAAACATTACTAATGGATCAAAATCCATTTTCATCCAGTAATCAGTTTCATGCCATTCTTTTATTTGTTCAGGTGTTGCTGGTTTAATCTTCATATTAATATCTCATTGATCCTGCCATTATTAAAAATGGTAGGGCTAACGGGAATGTAACTAAAAATAAACCTTCGACAACGTTGCAAAATTTGCAAACTCGTTCGTCTTGTTTTAATTTTAAAATCATCTGTGTCATGTGTGTTTCTCTTAATGTGTGTATGTGTTTACTCCCAACAAGGATAACGCAAAGATCGTCACGAGTACGCCCATTTCGAGTTTGTCTCGAATCGATTCTATGTTAATTCTTGGAGGTTTCATTCAATATAGCAATTATAACTTACAAACCTTTGTAAGTCAACCATATTTATCTAAATGATGAAAAAACGTGTTACTTTCGGTAACGGGGATATTTTTTTTGAAATTTGTTTGCTTTGCGTTGCCACGAACGTTCTAGCAAACGGCCTAGTAAATCACTAAGCCACTCTATCATACTATATGATCCTGGCGTGATTTTTTGGCTGTACGCACTGTGCCACTGATTGGGCTAGTAAATGGTACTTCTGCAAGTCCTTTAGTTCCGCCTGCTTTGCCAAGTATTAAATCAAACAAGCAATATAACAATGCTACAAAGCTCGCAACGGCTATAAACAAGATAAATGTAATGCCTATTATTTCTAACATTTATGACCTCTACGAACAAGTTCACGACGAACTTTAACTTTTATTTTAGGTCTTGCATTACTATTTTCTAAGTAGTCTAACAGTTCTTGTTTCGGAGTAGACTTTAAATAAAAATGTTCTATCCTATTTTTGCCAGTATTTTTATCTCTGACAATTGATGATGGTTTAAATTTTGCTGGCATTATTTAGGTCCTCCGTTGTGTTATCTTTTTTCTCTTTTGCTATCCCAGTCGTTAATAGCTTTTTTAATTGAATCTTCTGCTAGTACAGAACAGTGTATTTTGATTGGTGGTAAGTCTAATGCTTCTGCAATATCTTTATCCTTAATTTGTCTTGCTTCCTCTATAGTTTTACCTTTAAGCATTTCAACAAACATTGTTGAACTTGCTATAGCACTACCGCAACCGTATGTTTTGAAAACTACATCTTCAATGCGATCATCTTCATCTAGTTTAAGTTGTAGACGCATTACGTCACCACATGCTGGCGCACCAGACATACCTGTTGCTACTTTAGGATCTTTTGGATCAAACTTGCCTACATTAAATCCTTCTGGATTTGATAATACACTTTTAAATCTTTTTGTTACTTCTTTTGAATATGCCATAATAATTCCTTAATGCATGTACTCATCCCAGTCGAACGCTTCCATATCAACGCCGTCTTGGTACATGTCCCATAGTGGAGATAGTTGTCTTAATTTTTCAACTACATCTAATAATGTATCTGCTGTTTGATCAATATCTTCAATTGTAGTTTGTCTTCCAAAACTAAATCGTATACTACTGTGTGCTAGTTCGTCTGCTCTGCCCAAAGCACGTAGTACATAACTTGGTTCAAGTGTTGCACTTGTACATGCACTACCGCTACTAACAGCAACATTTTCTAAAGCCATAATCAAACTTTCGCCTTCAATAAAATTAAAACTAATATTTAGAATGTTTTTAACTTTGTGATCAAGGCTTCCGTTTAAATATACTTCATCAACTTCGTTGACTCTTTCTAACAAACGATCATGTAACATATCTACATGTGCTTTGTCTTGATCAAACCTTTCTTTAGCAATTCTATATGCTTCGCCCATTCCTACAATTTGATGTGTAGGTAATGTTCCGCTTCTATTGCCTCTTTCGTGTCCGCCGCCGTGCATTTGCGCTCTTATTCTTGAACGTGGCTTACGTCGAATATATAATGCTCCTATACCTTTAGGACCATAAGTTTTATGTGCAGACAAGCTCATTAAATTTACAGGAAGTTCTTCTAGATTAATTTTAACTTTACCTGTGGCTTGTGCAGCATCTACATGAAATACAATTTTCTTATCAAAGCAAAGTTTACCAATGCCTTCTATATCGTTAAGAGTGCCAAGTTCATTATTAATAAACATAATGCTTACAAGTATAGTATCTTCTCTGATTGCACTAGCAATCATATCTGCTGTAATTATACCGTCGTCATTTGGTTCAAGATATGTAATTTCAAACCCATCACGTTCAAGTTCTCTACAAGGGTCAAGTACTGCCTTGTGTTCAATTTTACTTGTAATAATGTGTTTGCCGTTTGTTTCGTAGAATTGTGCTGTGCCTTTAATAGCAAGGTTATCTGCTTCTGTGGCACCACTTGTGAATACAATTTCTCTTGGGTCAGCACCGATAAGATCTGCTACTTGTTGTCTTGCTGTGTCAATTGCTTGATCAGCCTCCCAACCAAAACTGTGACTTCTACTTGCTGGATTTCCAAATTCACCTTCAAAGGTAAGGAATTTCCCCATTAAGTCTGCAACTCTGGGATCGCATGGCGTAGTCGATGCGTAGTCTAAATATATTCTTTTCATAAATTTTTAGTTATTAATTTAGTATAACAAAACTATTCGTCATTGTCAACCTTTTCAGGTTCATAATATTCACGATACTGTTCAAGCGTTAAACCTTGTTGTATCATATAAGCACGTATCTGTGCAAAGTTTTTAGATAACAATTCGTAGTCATCATCACTTAGGCCAAACAGCACAGGATCTTTGCCTTGCTCTTGCATTTTAGCAAATACTTCTGCTGCGTTTTCGCTAGTAATGATAGTCCATCTAAGTTCTTCTAGTTTGGGTGTTTCCGGATTAGGAAGATTAAGAGGGGCTCTTTCTACTTCAGTAGAAAACACATCTAGTTTTTGTACCGTACTACATCCACTAATAAGGAATGTAGTTAGGATTAGCAATACTAGGGCATTCGGAATTAATTTCAGATTTCTTAGTAGCATTTATCTCTTTCTCCGTTAGTGGTGCGCCCATAGCAATTTCTACACATCTCATTGCTTTTTTGGTTGCACTGTTAACAACACGTTCAACTGATCGAGGACGTTGTTCAGCAAGTTTGCCTATATCACGTACTTCACCTCGACCGTTAATTTTATTAAAACGTTCGTCTAGTGCCGAAAACTCTGCAGCTAGTACTTTGTTTTGTTCTTGTAGTGTTTCGTTAGCGGCTAGTATAGCAGTAAAGTCTGCTTTTTGTTGTGCAATTACAGCCTTCTGTCCTTCAACTGATTGTTCTAAAAGCAAGTTGTTTGCTTTTGCAGTTTCGAGATCAGCTTTAACTGTTTTGTAATGTAAAAAGCCGCCACCCGCTGTTAAGAGGGTAACGACGATCATAGCAATTTTAATTGAACTAAACATAGTAATTTTATTTAGTCAAGCAGTTTTCCAAATGTAGCAGGTCCGGCTACTCCGTCTGCTGTTAGACCATTGGCTGCTTGCCATTCCTTTAATGCTCTTTCAGTACCTGGACCAAACACCCCGTCTGCTCCTATACCTAATGCTTCTTGCATAATTTTAACACCTTCTCCACGTGAACCTTTACGTAGTACTCCGATGTCATCTAAGATATCTGCAATGTCGTCATCATCTGCTGCTAACATTTCTGCATCCATGCCTAGAACTTTCATTGCATTAACATAACGATTAGTACGATCTTCTAAGCCGATGCTTCCACCGTTAATTTTCTTAGTCATACGTTTTACATCATCGCCGTCTGCAATGTCATTTAGTTTATTTGTATCCCAGAACCAACAAGCTGACTCTACAGCACCTTTTGGTGTAGCAACATATTCTGCTGCTTCTTCTGCTGTAATGTCAATGCTGTTACCAAAACGTGTATAGTTTTCACGTCCTGTTAATTGCTTTAGTCCACGACCACGGAATCTCCATCCGTCACCGTCTTCAGTGTTGCCCATTTTGTATTTACGGTACTCGTCCATATATACATAGTTTGCAATCATTTCTGGATTACGATGATATTCGTCTGCATCACGCTTTGGCGCTGCGCCGAAATATCTACCAAATACTGCACGAAGTGCTTTTGCTGAGTAGTTCAAGTTTTCTTCTAAACTTCGAAAGTTGTTGCTTTCGTGAGCGCACTGGCTTAGAAAGTGTGCTACTCTACGTTCTGTAGTAATGCCATATTTAGGCATAATGTCAACTAGTGCATCGTACCAAGCATCAACATCTTTGTTACCTGGAATAATAGCGGCTAGATGATCTCTAGTGAAGTTAAATTCAAAACTCATATTATTTCCTTTTAATTACTAGGGCTTTACCCTGATTTTCGAAGACTAATTTATCTCCGTACTTACTTATGTTGTAATCGCCGAGGTACTTAGTTAAAAAGAGTATTTCAGGATAGCTATTCATTAAATCAAATTTGCCATCGATATTGTCTTTAACATGATTAACATCACCAAAGTCAATAAATTCAAATACCAGTGGATCAGCCCACTTCTTTTTTAATACTAAAGTAGATTCTTTTAAATCTATTTGATCTAGGAAACTGTTATTAAAAAATTCTTTATAGTTTTCCATACGTGTTTCTTCAACTTTAATACCATAGTTATTTGGATCATTTGGAACTAATTCTTCTAACGTTTCTTTTGTTAGGTCCTTTGATCTCCAATTTTTATAGTATCTAAATTTAAAATTGTCCATCTCGGATAAATTTTTAACACCGTCAATAATTTCTAAAATGTGATCGTGTACATTATTATCTCTAGAAAGCTCTACAAATACTTTATATGTTCCGTCACTTTGTTCTCCAGGAGTTACATCAGCATCAAGAATAAATCCGTATCCTCTTTCTAAGAAGTTCATTAAGTCGTCAGCTGGAGCTTTTTCATTTAAACTAAAACTTAGTGTAACAATATCTTTATCATCTCCCATTTTACTAGAAAATGAATCAACTTCAAATACGTCACTAACCATGTCTTTTAAGTCGCCTTCACGTAAACTCATTAAATTGTCTCCTGTGGTGTTGCTTCTGCGGCTGCGCCTGGCGCTGCAACTGCTACATCTGCTGGTTGTGCCTCAGCTTGTGCTTGTGTTTCTGCGGCATTGGCAGGCTCTTCGGCATATGAACTAGTATCAATATCACCAACAATATCCATTATTAACTTCTTTGGCATTTGAATTTCTACGATCCAAATATCTTTACGATCGAGCTTACCTTTTTTACTTCCTGGACGTACATCATCTGGTTTAGTAATCTTACGTGGAACTATCATAGTATCCTTAGAATAACGTACTTTACAGTCGTAATCTAACAAACGCTTGCCGCCCATTGGATCTGGCATATTATTTCGTTTCCAGATAAAAGAACAAGTAACCCAATGTCTTTCAATCTTAGGACCCATTGCAAGTTCGCCGTCTTCCCAGTTCTTGTACACGTAGAGATCTAATTCGTCTAATACTTTTTCAAAGTCTTTTAGTACGTTAAACGCAGTATTGCTATCATAGATAGATTCAACGTTTTTAATAATGTTCATTACATCTTGCATGTGATAAAGTCCTATATTCTATTGTATACTTATTTATCAGTTCTACACACATATAGTATAGTTTTTCTCTCTACAGCAGAAGGTAAATACTTTTGTAGGGCAAATGCCATACGTGGCACAGTCCTATTATATTCCATAACTCATAGGAGGACTTAATGGGTGCAAAAAGAAAAGCTCGTGATAAACGGGTCGCAAACGGTAACAGCAATGTTATTGATTTTAACACAATTCAAAAAAAACACACAGTTCAATTACTTCCAAGAAATAAACATCAAGAAAATTACATACTTAAACTACTAGACGATAGTAAATCAATTGTATTTGCTATTGGACCTGCTGGTACGGGTAAGACGATGTTAGCAGTGTTATCCGCTGTAAAGAAGTTCAAAGAAGGTACAATTGATAGAATTATCGTAACAAGACCAGCAGTGTCAGTTGACGAAGATTTAGGGTTCTTACCAGGTACATTAGAAGAAAAAATGGCACCTTGGACAAGACCAGTGTTTGATGTGTTAAGAGAATATTTTGACGCACGACAGATAACAGGCATGATAGAAGAAGGCATTATTGAAATAGCACCTTTGGCATATATGCGAGGTAGAACATTTAAAGATGCATATATTATTGCTGACGAAATGCAAAACGCTACCCCTAACCAAATGAAAATGTTATTAACAAGGCTAGGCGAAAATTCTGAAATGGTCGTTACTGGTGACTTAGCGCAAGCAGATCGTTTAAAAGATAACGGTTTGATTGACTTTATTGGTCATCTTGAATCACACGACAACAATAAGCACTTGGACGTAGTCCGCTTTGAACAAGGAGATATCGAAAGGCATGACGCTGTTAAAGAAGTATTAACTATTTACGGAGATGAGTGAAGTACTTTAATAACATCAATACTAGATTTATCTAAAAACTCAATGCCCTGTGTGCTACGGTAATCATGCTTGTAGTACACAGCGGCAATACCACTTTGATAAATTAGTTTAGCACAATCGATACAAGGAGAATGTGTAATAAAAATTGCAGCGTTCTCACCACTTTCGCTACTTTTTGCAAGTTTGGCGATAGCATTGCTTTCTGCATGTAAAACTTCTGGCTTTGATTTAAAGTGTTCGTTTTCACATTTATTATCCCACCCAGTGGGCATACCATTATAACCAATACTTATAATACGATCATCCTTAACAACAATAGCACCTACTTGTAATCTTTTTGCAGAGCTTAGTTGTGCAAATCGTTCTGCTACATCCATATATGCATCTATAAATTTTTGCTTCATTTTAATTGCTCTACTAAGTATTCGTTTTTGGTATAAATGTATTCCCAACTTGCTCCTTTAATAGGAGGCTTACCATTATCGTCATAGTAAGTATGTTGTATATAATACGGCTTTAACCATATACGTTTGTTAGATCCACTACGTATTGGCGTCCAAGCAAATTTTTCTTCGATAGATCTTTGTTGATCGGTCTGCCAGTTGGCTCCCATCATACTGCCATTGGCGCTTTGATACTATCCATGTGATTGTAATCTTTTAATACAAACATTGTAGGATCTGCTTCTGCAATTTCAAATAGTGTACCAAACTCAGGCATCCAGAGTGTAGGACCTTTTACCGGTTCACGTTGGATTTGTTCTTTTACTTGTTCAAAGTGATTTTGATAAATGTGACAATCACCTCCAGTCCATATAAAGTCGCCTACTTTAAGATTTAACAACTTGGCCATAATATGTGTAAGTAAACTATAACTTGCAATATTAAAAGGAACTCCTAAGAACATGTCAGCACTTCGCTGATACAATTGACAACTTAGTTCTCCATCTTGTACATGGAACTGAAACATAGTATGACATGGCGGAAGTGCCATTTTATCTATTTCGCCAACGTTCCAAGCACTAACAATATGCCTTCTGCTATCAGGATCGTTGTAAATATTCTTCATAACTTCAACAATTTGATCTACATGATGTCCTCTAGCGTTCCAACTGCGCCATTGACTACCGTACACTGGTCCTAAGTTTTTAGTTAATTCATCATTAAGATAACCAAGATCTTTGCCTTGTTTATCGGCATTGGCTGTCCAAATAGTATTCTTGCCTACAAGCTGATCTTTAGTTTTACCATAGTGTATTTCGGCAAGTCTACGCTCGTCTGTACTACCTTCTAAGAACCATAGTAGTTCACTTACTACACTTTTCCAAGCAAGTTTTTTTGTAGTAACAGCAGGGAACTCGTTACGTAAATCAAAACGCATTTGATAACCAAATACGCCACGTGTACCTACACCTGTCCTATCGCTACGATCTTTTCCGTTTTCTAAAATGTATTCAAGTGCTTCAAGATACTGTTTCATTCTTCTATCATTCTCTTTTTATTTGTAATATCTTTTTTATTAATAGGATTGTCGTAATAGTCGTGTGTACCTGCTCGGTATCTTTCTTTACGCTCACCTAGCATCACAGAACTAGTCCAGACAGCTAACATCATACTTGATAAAATTAATAGTCCTGCTACGTGTTGTAATATATCGATCATCATCTTTTCTCCAAAATTTGAAACTTAACCAAGTCGTGATCTTCTTCCCACTTAACTTTAAATAAACTTTCAATCTTTTTCATAGGCAAGAATGTATCACATGCATAAGCACCGGGTATACGACTAATATAAAATTCGTCAATGATACCTAGTGTTTGTTCAATAATCTTAGGGCCACCAATTATCCAAGTAATAACACCTTCGTTTAAGTATTCTATATGTTTTATTTCGTTATTTAGATCACCTGAGATATAAATGTCAGCACCGGGATAATCTTTACTACGAGTAGTTGCTAAAACGTTTGTACGCTTAGGTAAAGGTCTTGGCATACCAGGGTCTTCCCAAGTAGTAGATCCCATTATAACAATATGTCCTGCTGTGTTTTCTTTAAACCATTGCAGATCTGTTGAGTTATGCGGCCAAGGCAAAGTTCCGTTTTTGCTTACTCCACCGTAATCATCACATGCTAGTATCGCTTTTATCATTGTCTTCGCCGTACCTTCCACGAGTTCTGTTACCGTCGCCGTTTAGCTCGGTAATATCTTGTTGCACTTCTTTGTAGTCTGTTTTCTTTTTATTAAAGATCGCGTCCCAGTTATCTTCAAAAGTGTTAGTATCAATTGCTCTAGGCCGTTGTTTACTTCCTTTACCCATTTGTAATGTCCTTAATTGGTATTATACCAAATTCTTCGTACTTGTTAGGATATCCATCCATATCATTTGCTTCTGGTAGAGGTTCCTGTTGATCGATAATGTTTACATTCCAATCTGAAACTCTCCTGTTTATTTCGTCCCACTTTTCTCTTTCTTCAGGCGGTATTGCATTGTCAGCGACGATTGCTCCCACAGGGCATTCTGGTTCGCAAACGCCGCAGTCAATACATTCGTCCGGATTGATTGCTAAGAAGTTATCCGCTTCATAAAAACAATCTACAGGACAAACCGATACACAGTCAGTATGTTTGCATTTAATACAATTATCAGTTACTAGATATGTCATTGCGATAACACATTTAAAACAAATAACAATAATAACACTGTAGACGTTATTATGCCAACCGTAAACATTTGATTAGTTTTCTTTTTACCTGCTATTAGGCCTAATCTTTTTAAATCTTTTTTAATACTACTCATAGTCTTGCCAATTTAATTAGCACTGCGGCTAAGTTAATCTCTGGATCTACGACCAATGTGTGATCTACCAGTCCTTGTTTAATAATTAGCACAGCTTTGTCTTGTTGCTCGTCATTTCCGAACAATTCAATATTGTCATATAACCAACGATATACTTCTTCCATCTCTTCTGGACGAATTGCACCACATAATAATTTACGTGCTTCTTGTATTTTTCCAGCCTTAAACAACTCAACCATATCAAGTTTCCAGTCGCTTTCGCCTGTATCGCCTTCATTAGGCTTATTTAATACGCCGTCTACGCTATTCATTTGTACAGTGTTGATACACTTACGTAAGTCCGGATATGTTGCTTTTACATATGTATCTAGCGTATCAAGATCTGGAGCAACACCTTCGGTAATAAGTATTTCAGCGACTCTAGCTGTGAACTCAGTTTGGTCAATTTTAGCAATGTGGAAACCTTGACACCTACTATGCAAAGCAGGTATAATACGATTTGGATAGTTACAAGTAAGAATAAAACGAGCAGTAGTATGATACTCTTCCATAACACCACGCAACGCCGCTTGAGCGTTTGGAGATAAGTAGTCAGCTTCATCTAGTAATACAACCTTAAAGTCCCCGAATGGGATCATCTGTACAAAGTTTACAATTTTATCGCGAACATCATCTACTGAGTTTGTTCGCGATGCGTTTATTTCAAGTATGTCTAAATCATTTAAATCAAGTTCATTAAACAATAATTTTGCAAGTGTTGTTTTACCAATGCCTGCATTGCCACTAAACAGCAAATGCGGAATAGTCTTGTCTTTAATCCAAGTCTTTACTTGATTGCGTTGTGCATCATCACGAAATACGTAACCATCTACTGTTTTCGGACGATACTTTTCTACCCATAAATCTTTCATTCACTTGCCTCTATAATTAGTTTTAGTCTTGCCATTTCTTTAGACGATAATTGTGCTGTATCTACTACTTTATCATCGTCTGTTTCTATCATTTCAAAATCATCTGACAACAACTCTAGTACTATAGGATCTTTTTCAAAATTAGTCATGTGTTTTCCTGTTGTAATCTAAACTCGCAATACACCTGTACCCATAAGTATTTGTATATCATATATGCTATTATAGCACCAAAGATAGGAATTGTAAAGAAGAAATACATAATAAGATATGAATATACTACGGCCGCTGGCCAGTCATACCATCTAACCATCCTTTTCAGTATCTTCTTTTTTCTTTCTACGTTTTGTGTAGAAGTTACCTTTATACTCTATATCTTCAGTACGCTTACCTTCTTCGCATCTAGTGATCTCGCCGCCTTTCTTCAGATATTCGTTAACTAATCTTTGTGTATCGTCGTCTGTCGTTTTAGGCAGTGGGTTCATTATTTTATTACTCCGAGTTCTTTATATGCTAATTGTATTGATTTTGATTGATAATATGCATCTGCTAGTGCGTTGTGCAAATCGTTTTGTATTTTTTTACGAGGATCTTCTTTACATACACTAAACAGTGTACGACTATCTCTTACTTGCCAAAAGTTATATGGGATTGGCATTGATTTACTACGAAACATATCTTCCATAATAGTGTAATCAAACCCATAACCTTGTCCCCATAGTACGTCTACGCCAACAGTAAATTTACTAATCTGTTTCAAGGCAGCTTCTACACTAATGGCACCAGTTTGATCAAATGCTTCTTCCATAATTTTTGGATCTTGTTTACCCCACCAAGCAATAGTATCGTCACTTGATGTACGTCCTAAACTATCTTGATCGTCAATACAGACTTTAAAATACATTTCGCTGTGGGGCTCGCTATCGTCAAAAGGATTAAATTTAACTCCTCCTAAACTTAGTACTGTAGCACCTGGCTTTGTATCAATAGTTTCTAAGTCGATAGTTGCGTGTATTGCCATTACTTTTTACCTTTTCTATTTTCTTGACCAATGCCAGAAACGATTAAAAATACGTAAAGAATAGGCCAAGCCCATCCAGTTAAGTATCCTGTTGTGTGTAAAATCATAAGTGCAATGCCAGTAGCGCCTGTCGTGCCAAGGCCTGCTGTTTGCGGTGTGGGTAATAACATAAAGACTCCTAGTAATTTATATACTATATTATAGCTTATAAACTTCTAGAAGTCAAGTATTATTTTGAGTTATTTTATGAATTGTGCTAATTCAGGAGCTTTCCAGCCCTCTGGTTTAAGTACTTTGCCGTCTTCACGTTTGCGTACTTTGCCTGTGTCTGGATCAATCTTAGCAAAGTTTGTGTCCATTACTTCTTTCCAGGCCGCTTCGCCATCCCAACCTGCGGCACGTACTGCGCCCATAGTAACAACTAAGATGTCAATTAGAGCATCAAGTTGTTCGACTTTGTCGTTGTCTTGGATAGCTTCTTCTAGCTCGTCTGTTTCCTCACGGATTAGATCAAGATACATTTTGTAGTTTGCTTCACTTGGTGGTTGGTCACATGCTGTGCCGAATGTTTCAATATCTTCAAATGGGTTTGTCATTACGCTCCGGCTCCAAAATCTTCTGGTCTTACTGATGCTACATCTCCAGCACCGTGCTTATCACCAAATATTGTATTACGCGGCTGTTCTTCTTGCCAACCTATTACACTTTCTGCTTCTACTGTTCGCATAGTTTCAATAGTACCGTCTTCTAGTTCAACTTCAAAACCACGTGTCCATCGTCCGTGTTCAATAAGTATCCAGTTACCGACTTGATACGGATCGACATTTTCATTACCTTTAACAACAACTCGGCCCCAACGAGGCTTAATGCCTCTATCTTTGCCATCGTCTGATGAGATAATGAGTCCGCCCGCAGTTGTTTGTTCACCAAATTCCATGCTATCAACAATTACACGATTGCGAATTGGACGTACACTTCCTTTAACTCTCGTGGGGAGGCCCACTGATCCAGCATTGATTTCCATTTACGCCTCGCTTTTTGGTACAAAGTTGCCGTCAGCGTCCTCAACCCAATCTTGATCATCGCCAAATTCAGCAGCCATTTTAGGATCTTCGTCGATACCTTTTTCTTCTACTTTCTTTTGTGCTTTGGTCTTTGTTGCTTTTGCAACTGGAGCTGGTACTTCGTCTGGTACAACATTTGCTGAAACTTCGCTAGGCATCGGTTCATCTGGTACAGTATTATTATTTTCATAATATTCACGTACTAGATCTTCACGTTTACGAACAATTTTGCCACCTGGGCCTATTTCGTCACCACGTGCATTTACACGAGCATTACCTACTGCTGGTGTAAGTTCATTGCGTTGCTGTAATTGATCCATGTCAACCATTTTGCCTCGCATAGTTTTATATGTTTTTCTTGCGTTACCTTTTATCGCCATTTTAATTCTCCTGTGAATTATATACGTATTTATCTTAAGAACTCTTGATAATCCAGGCCAAACTGGATTGAATCAATTTTGTGTACACCTATTAAGTATAACACATAACTTGCTACAGAACTACCTCTACCTACACCCCATACAATTTTATTCTCACGCATAAAGTCTACAAGATAGATCATATAGCGTAATAAGTTATGCATATCACGTTTTTTATATTCTTGTAGTTCTTCCCATATACGATCTTGTACGTGTTGTGGACAAGGTCTTTCTGCTTTGTGTAATACATATTCATATACATTAATGTCTTTGTATTCATCAGGCATAAACCATTCACTTTGGCATACACCGTCAAAAGTCTTTTGATCTACGTCTAGTGGAATATACTTTTGTAGTTTGTCTAGACCCTGTTCTTCCATAGCGGCATTGAACTTGTCTACATCATCGTCTGCATCGCACAACACCACATGAACTTTATCCGCATGACCGGTATAGATCATATCAATTAAATCTCTATTAGAGAATCGTGGAATACCTAGAGAGTCTGTTTTTATAAGCATACTCGTAGTTTAACTTACTTTTATAAGATTGTCAAGTCCTGTTTCGCCATTTTCTTGTTGCTGTTGTGCATCAAGTTTTTGACGAGCTCTACGACTTTCAAGTTCTAATTTGTAGTCATCAAGAAGTGTCGTGATTTGAGTTTGTACTTGTGGATTTTGTGTTTGGAAATATCTTCGATTTAACAATATAATTTTGTCTTCAATTTCTTGATCTGTCAAAGATGACGTTCCTTCAAACAACGGATGCATATTAATCAAAACTTCCAATGTATTTTGCATAGTATGTTGTTGAACCTTGGAATGTCCATAACTCAATAAGATGATCTGCATCTGGAGTAATTGAACTGATACTGGTTGTATCTCTATTCCAAAACGCCTCACTAGCAGTATCAAATTTAATTGTTAACGTACCGTCCCACTGTAGATTATGTGTTCCGCCACTTGCTGTTATGTTTAATGTAATTTTTTGATAATAGCCAGAATCAGGAGAACTTGCACTATCGATGTTCAATGTTGTGTCGTCAGTTAAATTAATAGTTTGATAGTTGCCAGACTCTTCGCCATTAAAATAAATTGTTTTAGTACCACTAACTGTACTGCCAACATTATATTTTACTTCTCTTTGGCCTTGTAGTGTTGGATTAATTAGTCTTGCTGTTCCGCCAGCTTGTAAAGCAACAAACGTTGTGTTTGATTCATTTCTAACTGCGTATGTTTCTAAATCTTCTAATCTAGCTTTTGATGAAGTAAAGTTTGTATTAATAACATTAAAGTTATCACGAAATCCTTGTGAATCGTTATCTTGACCTGGTACAGGAAATTCTGTATCTAAATCTGTTATACTGATTGGATTATTTGCTGGTACGTCTGACATATTATTCTCCTAGTGCAGTATTTATCTTATTAAATATTAAAGTCATAATTTGCGAATAGTATATACTGGTCGTTACTATTTCCCTTTGTGCTATCAATTACATACCTGTCGATAGTAAAATTAATATTTGAAAAATCAAATCTGCTGTTTTTTATGTTTAATAGAACATCGTTTGATGTCCCCGGTTTACAATAACTTAATACAACTGCCGGAACATATCCTAATTCTTCGATATTATTCTCTTGTGGGGTTCTCATCCATAATGGTAAGAAATTACCATCTGTAATTCCAATTGCTTGTATTCTATTACGCATATTAGTTATATTACTAATATATTTTTTAGTTTGTTTATCTTCGTCTATACTTATAGCATCACTATCAATTTTTAATGTATTAGAAATAGGTCTAAACTTATAAGGTTCGCCTGACCCTGCTAGTGAAGAATTATCGTTACTTTCGTGTTCAATGCTATTAATTAATCTATCATTTTTACTTTTAACATTTATACTATTTTTTGTATTGCCCACTGTTGGTTCTAATGGATCAATTACTTCTACATATACAACCTCATAAACAGGATTCTTTGTACCGGGTTCATATGCAACTGCTGATCTAATATTTCCAAACTTAAATTGTTTCTTTTTATGATTTTGTGCTGCTGCACCAACAAATTTTTCCATTTGAAGATTTTCAATTCCGGCATACACTAACATTTTTAAATCTTTCTGTAGCCCAAATTCAGGGTCGTTAGGTCGATAAACATATGAAGGTTCAAATATAACCGGGTCACTAATAAAACTACTGTATAAGAATTTTTGATCTGCCTTTAAGAAAGGTTTAACAACTAAGTTGCTAAATGTCAAATCATTTGGATCATTAACATTAATAGTGAATGATTTTGTAGTTGCACTAAATCCAAACTGATCTTCGGCTTTCGCTGTAAATGTGTATGATTTGTCAATATTAGTAGTATTGCCGTCAAGTATTAGATCGTTATTATCAAATACAGTGAGTCCTGAAACTGCAAATCCTTCATATGGTTCCCATTTAGCACTGTCACTAACAAAGTCTAAAGATGCAGTATGCGCAAGTAAGCATTTATATTTTTCTGTACCTACTTTAACAATATCGTTTGCAACATAATTTCTTGCGGTTTTCCAAAAACTACGATAGAAGTTTTCGCCAAACTGTTGCACCTTACCAAATATCTCTCCGTCAAATGCTAGATCTAACCCTGGGGGCAATCTTCCTTGAGTTTTTGTATAACGAACAACAGCATTTGTCACACTAGTAGTTGCGTCAATACTAAATGTACTTGTTAAGTTTGCATTAATTGTACCTAAAACATTATCGCTTTGCCATGTTATTGTACTATCTACTTCGCCTAATAATTTAACAGTAAATGTTTTATCTTTGAATGCTGAGTTTGTATCTTCTTTACTATTCTCAATAATAGTTTTAGTAAAAGTTTGATCAGCCTTTAAATATGCATCTAATGGTTTAGAAAGAGTAATAACATCATAACGGAAATCAGCATTGTTAATTGCTGTTATTTCAAATATAGTTCCTTTAATATTAAAAGTTTCATTTAATAATAATTTTAAATCAGGATTCTTTTTAATTCTTAAGATAAACGTATTAAGTTGTTGAGCAGTGCCAACACCACTAGCAGGCCCGGCAGCAACAAAGTTAGTTCCAACGTTGTTATCTACAGCACCAACTTCAGTAAAATTTGTATTTTCTGTAGTTAAGATTTTATACTGGCGTTGTAAAATTAATTTTTTAGCAGGAGTTCTGGTTTGTGGGAATGTTTCTTCGTAAGTAGTAAAACTTAATTGTTTCGTATTATTAGGAATATCAGTATATCGTGTTGCTCTTACAGTAAATTTATATTCTTTAGTAATATTTGGTTGATAAGGCACAACACCAGCAATTTCTCCGCTACCAGAATCTAATTCTGTACCAGGTGGTATAAGGCTAGGTGTACCATCGTCATTAAAGTCTTTGAGACTATAGTTAACAAATCCAACAATAGAGTTAGAATCAATAATATCTAAGTACATTGTAAGGAAATTATTTGCTCTACGATAACCTAAGTCTGCTGGAGTTAACCATACTGGAGTTCTAACATGAGAAGCATCTGAACTAAACAATGTGTTAGCCGCTTGCATAAGTGTATTATCTGCACGTAAAAAATCATCTCCAACTACAAATACTCTGAACAAACGTTTTTCGATAGTATCACCGTCTGATACACTTACACGAAATTGATAATTCCTGTTTAGTTTTTTTGGCGATTTAGTAGCAATACTCTTATCATAAAACGCTGTGTCGTAATAAAAACTGTCATAACCATTTGCACTACGCACTCCAAAATCAAACGGAAATGTTCCGTATGGGTTACTGTCATAGTATCCGCTTTCAGCTAATACGTCAATAGCAAGTACAGGGTCAACAACACCTACTAGTCTGCCATCAGTTGTTAATTTAATTCCTGGCGGAAGTTCTCCATCTCCACTTGCAATAAAATATTCTAAAGTTTGATTTGCCTCAATGTCACTATCATTTGCTATTAATTGAAAATCAATAGGACTATTATCAAGTATATAAAATGCATCATTATTACCAACAGCCAACGATCCTGCACTAGTTTCCCATATTGGTTTATCTGCGCCACTTACATTTATTCTAAAAGTTCTGTCATCAATTTCTGTATCTTTGGATGCTCTAATTACAAATTTAAATTCTGTTTCTCTAGCAACTTCAAGAGGAGTACCTTGAATAGTATGTTGTTTAATTTGTAATCCAGGAGGTAGTATACCGCTTATAATTTCTAATGTTGCATCAGGGTCGACATTTAAATCTATTGGAAGTAATTCAGCAGAGCGCGATTCCCCTTCTCGTTCTGCTCGAAGAGTCTTGCCTTCTTCAATACTCCGAAGACTAATATTATTTTTTGCTGTCCACAATGCCATACAAGATTCCCTTTATATAGCAGTATTTATCGAAAAATTAGATGTTAATAGTGCCAAGATCTAAACTTACATTAACGCTATTACCGGCAATCGTCCCAAAGTCAACAGTAGTTGTAGCAAATAGGAAGTCCCATAAGTTTGTTACTGCTGTAGGTGCGATACCATTGAAGTTCCAACTATTAGATTCTTCTCTAAAGTAGTTGAGATCTCGTATATCAATATTGTGTACGTTTCCTGTAAGGTTTCCGGTAAAATTTGCTGCTACTGTTGTTGCGTCTATTAATCCAACATTACCTAAATTATGTCCGTTGGCATTAAGAGCTGCTGCTAGTTTTGGTGCCGGATCATCTTCTAGTTTAGTTAAAGCAGATGAATCAATTCTAATGTTGTTGCCATCTCTAGTTGTAGTGATTGATGTTCCGCCTTGTATAGTAAACGTAGTATCTTCAACGATAACTAAACTTCCGGAGTCTGCTGCAACTATAAACTGTGTTACGCCAGCATCAACATCAATAGTAAGTTCATTGCTATCTGATGATAATGTTACATTATTGCCGCCTACAAGTGATTTAAATTGTAGTTCTGCTTCGCTTTTACTAGAGTATAACCCTTCGCCTGTGCCAAGATTTACAACAGTAGTTGCTTCTGGTGTCCTAGTATCTAAGTCTGCAAAGTTATAAACAACTTTGTCAAATGCTTCTCTTAAGTCGTCACCAGTACCGTCGTTTGCTACGCTACCAAGGTTTATAGTTTTTAGTGCCATGTTTGTCTCCGCTTTACTATATTTATTATAAACGTCCTACAACTACTTCAACAACGCCTCTACCATCGTCATCTTTAGTTCCTACTGCTTTACCAATTACAGTTCCTAGTTTAGGATCATTATCAACGATAGCATACCCTGGAATTGCACTAGTTACAAGCATGTCACCTTTTTCAACAGTACCAATAACATTACAAGGAACACGCCCTGTTAATGCTAGTTCAATGACAGTATCACCTTCTAGTTGATTATTCATCAAGTATGCAGGATCAGTTGACACAACACCTGCAATCTTACGATCACCTTTGGTATTTGTTGTAGTAACTTCTTGGTCACCACCAAATACTACAACAGTTCCGGGCTCATAAGCTTCGTCGCCTACATATTTTTCTGCCAAGTCAGCGTAGTTAGCTGATGAAGCATTACCTTCTAAATTACCAACAAATGTTGTAGTTGATAGTCTATTTGAACTTGGATTATAAGTTAAGTTAGCCGTGTCATTGTATACACTTTCGCTGTTACCTGCTGAGTCTGTAAATACAGGATAGTATGTTCCATTAGTATTGATGTTACTAACTTTCATACTATCAGCTGTGCCAGCTGTAACTGAGCTTAAATCTGCTGCAATTTCGCCGCCTGCACTAATAGTAATACCAGTACCTTGAGAAAATTGACTTACTATGTCAGTAATTCCGTATCCTGATACTGTAGTTGGCTTGCTTGATACATTACTAAACGCAACAGCGCCTGCTGTGCCACTAACATCACCAGTTACATCACCAGTTAAGTTACCATTAAATGTTGCTGCTGTCATTTCATTTGCGCCAACAGTTAAATCACCACCAAGTGTAGTTGCACCTGTGCTTGGATTAAATTTGAATTCAGTAGCAGTATAGAATGTCTGTTTAGCTCTTGAACCACTAGCTAAGTTGTCTGTAACAAACGTCATATAGTGATCAGCATCAACAGCAGTTGTTTGTTGTGCTGTTTGCAGTTCTTTTGCTTCATCTGCAATGTCCACACCACCCGTTAGTGATCCACTAAAAATACCAGTAAACGTTGAGTCAGTTCCAGTTGTACCTACATCAACAATTATATTACCACTACTATCTTTGATATCACCATGATGTGTACCATAGTTATCTGTAATGTATGCTTTAGCCCAATAGTCATCACTTTGACCAATTGTATTAGTACCGCTTGAAACAAAGTCTACGCTTGCACTAATTTCATCACTAACTATAAGTTTATTTGATACTGCGCCTGCGCCACTTGCTGTAGCAAACACAATGTTACTTCTTTCAGTTGTATTTGTTACGTTGGTAGCGTTTGCTGTGATAGTTGCTTTTATTTGATCTAAATCTGTTGGTGTTGCACCATTACTTTGGAAAGTAATAACACCTAAGTCGTCATTAACTGCTGGCGAAGTAGTTGTCTTCTGTAGAATTAGATTAAAACCACCAGCACCGTTTGCTGCACGTTTCATCGTAAGCTCAGTGTCAGTAATGATATTATTCATTGTTAGTGTATCAGCAGTAACATTGTCGCCTAGTGTAATACTACCGTCAACTTTAAAGTCTCCAGTAACATCTACATTGCCACCAACAAATAACTTCTTAGCAATAGCTGCTCCGCCATCGACAGTAAGACTACCTCCAGCTGTTGAACTTGTTGCGTCAGTAGTTTTGTTTAAGTTTACTGCACCTGTAACATCAAGTGTACCACCAATATGTGCGTTTTCAGCAATACCTGCACCACCGTCTACAATTAATGCTCCAGTTGTTGAACTAGTACTAGTTGTAGTGTTGTTTAAGTTTACTGCGCCTGTAACATCAAGTGTACCACTAACAGTTGTATTTGGTGTAATAGTTACTGCATTAGCATCTGTTGTGGTAGTTAGTACAATTAAGTCGCCTACACTATCTTTAATACTTAATGCATCTGCTAGGTTAGTTGGAACTACAATTTCGTTCTCGCCTGTTGCACCTTCGAATGTTACACTCTCAGAAAGATATAAATCTTTCCAGGCCATAGTAGAAGCACCTAAATCATAAGTATCGTTTGCACTTGGTATCATATTACTTGCAACATCAGCTGTAAATGTTACAGTATCAGTAGCAGCATTACCAAGAGTTGTGTCTCCATCTACTTGTAGTGTACCGTAAGTTCTAGTATTACCAGTAGCTTTATCAACACTAAATTTAGTAGCAGTACTGTTTTTAACTATTATTGAATTATTAAATTGTGTTGATGCTGATGTTATAACAACCTGTTGCGATGCACTAGCACTTAAAGTAATTTGATCTTCTTCTACTTTAAATGCATCAGCATCACCATTAACAACAAGAGTTATTTCATCAGCAGCAGTGTTCCATCCGCCTGCGCCTATTGATATACCTGTAGCACTACCGTCTAGCTCACCTGGTGCTTGAATAAAGTTTGTAAATATCCAAGGTGTAACCAAGTATGGCGAATCGTTGCCACCAGTAAGATCAGCGTTTTGTGCAAAACTACTTGCATATCCTGCATAGTTAGTTTTATCTTTGTTAATAATTGTTGGACCAATTTGAACACTTGCTAAAGGAATTTTCATTACATGTTCATTTGGATCATCTGCTACAACTGGTTTAGTTCCTTCTACAGTAAATGCTACAGAGTTACTTCCGTCTGGATTAATACCAGGAGAATATATACTTAATGTTCCATCTGTTGAGCTTGTATCAGCAACAGCAAATCCGTCTACAATCAATCCTTTTCCGTGTATCCAACCTGATAAACTTCTAGTAGTGTCGATGTTACTAAGAGTGTCACCCGTTTGTAGTGTTCTTACTAAAGATGCACCAGCAGCAGATATTGTAACTGGAGTACTTCCGTATAATCCATCTTTAACTTTTATTAATGCATCACCTTGAATTGATTGATTAGTAATAATACTAGTTGGAGCAATATTAAATCCGTTTGCAAATCCGCCTGTTAATGGACTACCATTAATTTTTAATTGTCCTGGTGTGCCAGCACTACTAAATGTTCCAGTTACATTAATAAGTGTTACTTGATTTTCACTGAATACACTACCTTGTACTGTACCACTACCTGTTTGCCCAGTTTGCGTAATAACTTGTCCGTCTGTAGCATTAAACTCATAATTGGTAGTTATTATAACTCCGCCGGTAATAGTTTGAAGATTTGAACTATCAAAGTCTTTATCTTGTAACGCTCCGCCTTCATCAACAATTTGACTAAATGATACAGCTCTAGTTATACCACTTTCACCTGCACCTTCGTCGTCACCGTCGTAATCAATGTCTGCACGACCAATAACAGTTTTCTCTGGTAAGTTTTGTATCTTATCAAATGTAATACCGCGATCTTTAATATTAATGTATCCAGTATTTAGAATACTATCGATTGTTACAACTGCTTCAGATTGTTCGTCTTGTGTAAAATCACTTTGGTTAACAATTACTCTTGTTAATCTATTAGCCTGAGCATTACCTGTATTAAATACATCAGCAGTTCTTACTGTGATCTTATATGGACCAGCTGCATTAACAATTTTTACAACATATGCATAGTCATTGGATCTTGATTTAACAATGTCGCCTACGTCTAAATCATTTACAAATGTACTTGCACCCGAGCCTACTAATGTCCAAATTTGGTCTTCAGCAAATGTAGTTGCATCAAAAGCAGCTAGACCTTGATTGGCCTGTTTTGTACGCTGACCTAATGTACTTTCATCTTCAAAACTTGCAGCACTTGATGTAAGTACTGGAGCATTGTTCATTAACAGTTTACTTTGTAAAATGTCTGCTTCGTTGTTTACATCAGAATTAATAATTGCTTCATCTTGTAACTGTAGGTTGATTGTTGTTTTGCCGCCGTCAGTTATATCGTTGCCAACTTTTGTTCCTCTAACACGAGTAAGTTCTATATTAATATCACTTCTAGTTGGATCACCTGGCTCAATATTAGCTGCTAAATGATCAGCATTTTGTTCAGTTGCGTTAGCAAATTCCAGCATAGTTGTAACTGGTGCGCCGTCTGTTCCGCCGGTTGTTTGACCATATGCACCGTTACTATTTTCTATTTTTTCATTTTCAAAGTCTCTAACAGTTTCTACAACTACATTATCGAGGTATATTGATGTAGTAACATCTGCTCCTACTAACGGCTCTAATATAAGAGTATCTGCTGAGTTAGTAGTAAACGTTCCTGTTACTTCTATTAGTTGTACTTCGTTACTTTGTGTTTTAAGAATAGCATCATTAGTTGAGCTTTGATCTTGTTCAAATAGTACATAACCTCTAGCACCACTATTAGCCTGACGTATATAGTATCCTCTTTGTAATCCTAAATCATTTAAGTTTTCACCAGCACCGTTTGTTGTAATTGTTACAACCTGTCTTGGACGATATACTAGTAACCAAATTTCAACACCATTGTCTAGTGTTTTTTGTTCTAAGTCTTCAATGTATGCTGCTGTCTGTGATTGAGTACCTGTAATTAAATCACCAATATCCCAATTTTCAGGAGTACCTGTTCCGTCAACTTTAATAAACACACGTTTATTACCAGTCAGCATTATTAGATCATTTTTACCAAAATCATTTTCGTATGTAATTTGATTAAGTTCGACGTCTGCTAGTTCTTGTATTTCGTCATTTGAGAAAATGCGATTATCAACATACTTTTTATTAGTTGCATCTAAGTCATCGATTGGGTCATTCAATTGAATAACACGACCACTCTGCATGTTTATGTAATGTGTTTCATTGCCATCAACATCTAATACTGGAGTAAGTATTGGATTCTTTTGCGGAAGGAAGCCGTCACCTAAGGTAGCTGCCTTCTTGTTCATAGATCTATCCCAGCCTAAACGTCTATCAATATATTGTTCGACTGAGTATGAAGTTGGAACAGTACTGTTGTCTACAGGTGTCATTCCTGAGTCACCAGTAAACTTACTAATTGTTTCGCCGTCTCTAAAGCCTAGTCCGTCTAGTCCTGAAATATTAATTTGTGCTTCAAATTTAACAGTACCAGTACCTTGGTCAACTTCAAAGAACTTACCAACTCTAAAGAATCCATCTTCGTCTGTTGACATGTAGAATACACGCCCTTTGTTTCTTTCCCAAACTTGTGCATTTCCATCTTCGTCAGTTAGTTCTTCACCGTCTTTTTGTAAGTGGAAGTTTTTAGTTTTACCGTTTGCTGGTTCTCCTAAAATAACATTTGGATAGTTAGTAGTATTAAAACCACCAGTACCAATATTACTAAAGTCATGGCCAGTTGCACGAGTTAAGGAAATATTAACTGTAATTTCTGCTGGCTCATCTGCTGGAATACCAATTGATAATCTTACAGGATTTTTTCCGTTGTTAAGACTAACTGGTCTTGCAATACCTGCACCCGGAGGTGTTGGATTAGCTATTGTAGATTTATCAATTTTTGGAGCTGCCGCAGTTTCAATATATGGGAATCCTGTAACTAAACTAGTTGGTCTAGTAACTGGATAACTATTACCTTCACCATCATGATACCCTACTACTGTATGTACTCGGTCTTTCCAACCAAATACCATATCACCGTTTGATATTCTTGATTGTGAATCATCATCAGCAATTGGGCTTGTTAATGCAATTAATGTATCGCCTGCTGTAGCACCAAATGTATCTGAACTACTAAATTCAACAACTTCTGTTGGAGTACTACCTGCTAAACTGCTGCCTGCAATAGTTAAGACTCCGCCTGTTGTAAATGAAGTTGCGTTCCAATCTTTAACGTATACCGTAGTATAGCCGTCTACATTTGAACTTACAAAGTGTACAATACCTGATGCACTGCCTTGTGTAATAGTGTCGTCAACAGCAATACTTGAACTAAGATCACTTCCGAGTTGTATTTTAACTTGTGATTCAAAATAATCATATCCAACAGTTGGAGTTATATAATCGTAGTTTGCATCAAACAATACTACTCTGTATCCACCTGGCAAAGTTTGATCTGCTGTATCGCCAAACGTTGTAATAGGTTTCTCATCAAATGATAATGTTCTGTATACTGTGTCTGATTCTTGGAACAATAATGCTGTACTAGGACGAGCTGGTAATGTTTCAATATTATCAATCATAAACTTAGCACGTTGTCTAATAGTTACAGTTTCGCCACCATACAGTTTATATGCCAATCCGCCAGTTGATGCATTTTCATCATTTGTTTGATTTGAGAAAGACAATTTCCAAACAGTACCGTTGCCACCATTTAACGGAAGTCCTGTGCTACCGTCATATGTTGTTACTAAGTGACTAGTATCACCTACTGCTTCTTGACTAGCAATAGCAGTAATATTAATACCGTCGCTGTATGATACTGATTCTACTGAGTCCCAAACACTTTCAATTTTAATATCATCTGTAGTATTAAATGGTGTAGCACCGTCAGCTTGTGTTACAATTAATGTTGTTCCACCTATAATAATTGGATCTCCATTAGCATCTGCACCTTGTGCAGTTCTTTGTGGATATGCAACAGAACCAACAGCACCTGTATTTTGCTGTGTTACTGTGTCTCCCCAATATGCTGTTACATTAGCACTAGTTGTAAAATTCTGTTGTCCAACTGCTGCAACGCCATCTTCAGCACTTGCTGATACTACGTTAACAACTTCAAACTTTCCAGTAAATGAACCTACTTCGTCTGCTGGATATACTACTCCAGTTTCTTCCCAAGTACCGCTAAGAGTTGGCTTATTGGTTCCTGCTAAGGCATCTGCATAAGATGAATGAACAGTAAAGTTACTAGTGTCAATATATTGTACAAAAAAGTCTCCGTTTAGACCACTTGTAATATTATATGTTACTGTACCATTACTACCCCAAGTACCAGTTAATGCTACTAAATCATTATTTGCTGCTGCACCTGCAGAACTGTTGTGAATAGTAAATGTGTTAGCACCAGTGTCTCTTACAAAATGATCATCATTTAAATTAGTAACACCTGTTGTACCAGAAATAGTAATTCTGTCTCCGGTATTAAATGGATGTCCGTTTACTTGTATAGTTGAACCAACAACTGTTACGTTGTCTATTGCACTACTATCAGTAAACGTACTATCAGATATTCTAATCTTTTCACCAGTAGTAAACCCGTGACCAGTAATAGTAATTTGAGCAGCACCAAGATCTAAATCTGAAATAGCTTGACGATTTTCAAATGTAATATCAATTTCACCTTCTGGTAAAGGAGTAAAGTCTGTGTCGTAAACATATACATAACTTTGATTTGCGTCCGCACTAAACTGTGCCGGGTCATTCACATAAACTTTTGCTGTCTGTACAGTATCATATGCTAATGCACCTGCTGCTGGAACTTCGTTAGGATCACTGCCTGCTGCAACTAAACCAAAGTTACCATACGCATTTGACCCACCTACGGATCTAATTTCTGAACCATTGTTCGCATAGTAGGCTGCATGACAGTAGTATGTGAACATACCAACCATCTCTGACAACCCTGTGTTAGTAACAAGTAGTCCGTAACCTAAATCGTTAATTTGTGTAAAGTCATTACCTAGCTGCGATCTGTTACCAGCTGTTTGTAATATAGTAGGATAATTTTCACTTTGTCCGTATGTAGGAGTTTTTACCCCACCTGGATATGTATAACCTGTTACAGGTCCTTGCCACCCTAGTCCGTTTTGATTACCTGCTCTTATTCCAGAAGTTTTATCAAGGATAAATTCTGCTGTACCGTTTTCAATATCGTGATTTACAATTGAGTTAACTTGATAGCGTACACCATTTACATAAAACGGTGCTGGTAACTGTGGACGTCTTACGAACAAGCCGTGTCCAACGCCTACTCCAAGAACTTCTGTTTGAGATCTTTTACTTCTTGCATATAATCTAAATGGATCGCCATTTTTTTGCTCAACAATTTCGAATGGCATGTTACCATTAAATCCGTCAACAAACATACCACCTCTAAATGCTTGTTCGTTAACTGATTGTGAGAAACTTGAACCTGTTTGTATGTATGGAGATTTAGTAAGAATTTGACCATTTGGATCAAGCACTGTCATAAATCCACCGTGTCCTTGTACAGTACAATTACGTATAATTGTAGCATCGTTCATCAAGAACACATCCATGTCTTTGTTGTTTAGTGCTGGACTATATTCACTATTGAATGCAAATACAATAGTATCGATTAAATTATCTACAACACCGCTTGCACCTGATTCACTTTGCGGAACAGTTTGTGTTAGTTTCCAAGATGTAATAGTCGATGCAATTGGTGCCGCTGCGCCTGCTGTGTTAAGCAATCCGCTTGCAATAGTTTTAATATTATTAATTGCTTGTGAAGTAATTTCTTCTTGTCCTACTTCAACTGCACCTTCGTAATATTTGCCTTGTATTTCCATTGACTGGTCATTTCGGCCCTTCGCTAAGTCAAATACAAGTGCGTCAACAATATATCCAATGTCTCTATAGCATTTTGTAGTAAACGTAAACTTACCTACAGTAGCTGATGTAGGAACACTTGCTACGCCTAATGGTCCACTTTCTGATCCAGTAAACTCATTAGATAAATTAAATGTACCACTAGGTGATACAAGTGTAAAGGTTGTTACGCCACCTAATGTAGCAGGATCATCTTTAACAACACCAGTTACTCCGGTAGTAAGTTGAGTAAGTGTTTCACCTTTAACTGGAGCAAGTACTCCGGTTAACGGGCCTGCTGTTTCAATTTCTACTTGTGCCCATGTTCCAAATCCAGCAGCAACCGCATCAGTTGCTTGTCTGTCCATAAAGTCGTAAACTTCTTCTTGAATATTAATTTTATTTTGTCTTAATATGTCAGCAGCTACGTCTCTGCCACCTTTATTTCCAACGGAAAGTTGTGAGTTCGTATTAATTGGCTTACGTGAATCTTGTGAATAATGCCAACCGATATCATAATCAATTTCATTTGTTGTATCTATACCAGTAACTGTGATACCTGTTTGGTCTACACCATTAAGCACAATGTCATCGGTTCCGTTAAATGGTGAACTTGCAGCAACATTAGTTCCTGCAGGATTAAATCCGTCGTCATAACGAACTTTGACTGTAACAGCATTTGTTATGTCTTCAAGAATAGTTGCTCGAACACCAGTATTACTATCAATAAATGCTATTGTACGATCAATAATGTTAATATCAGCATCAGCTTCGGCTAAGTTATTATCAATATCAACTTTAGCATCTTTTAATGACGGTGTTGACCAAGTGACACTCGGTAGTGTAGGTGAACTAGGTAATACTGCATTTGTTAATGCATTTTGAATAATTTGTAAGTTTGCAGAAGCTTCTGAACCTTCTGCACTACTTGCATTTGCTCCAGATGTGACTTGTAAAGATGCATTACCAGCTGACCGTGTAATCTGAGTGCCGACTAATATGTCTGAAATAATGCTACGTAAATGGCCTGTTATTGCTGTAAGTGTTGCTACATTGCCAGACGCTCCTGCAGGCGTGTCTGGATTTAAACTAGTGTCAGTAAAATACAATCTTGCTTGTGTAGTACTTGCATCATTTCCGCCATAAAGAACATCATAAGTTAATGCATCAACCCACTGTCCAACTTGTAGTTTAATAGTATCAAAGTCCGGTGCACCAACTAATCCAAATACATTTTTAGCATATGCATCAGCTTCATCTTTAATAAATTGTCTGTTTGCTCTTAGTTTATCACGAGCTGCAACTTTATTAGAATCAACACCGTCTGGTGCTGGGAATAATAATGTAGTTGATATATCGCTAGTAGTGCCAACTTCTTCTGAATTTGTATTACCGTTTTCAATAATATCTAAAACAGTATCAAAGTAACCGTTTGAACGTGCTAACGATAATGTATTATCGGCAACATCAGTTAGTTCAGAAACTCTATCTCCAGCAAAGCCAACAGATGCTAATTCTTGAGAAAGTTGACTACTTTGTACAACTGCGCCACTGTCTCTTTGATAAGAAAGACCTTGTGTTATGGCATTATAGTTTGTACCCATAGCAATATCAAAGCCAGCTGCGCTGATAATGTAGTCTAAATCTCGTCTACATTTTGCTTCGTTATATGTAAATGTATTATCTTGTGTAAGTTTGTCACCTTTAAACGCTGTTATAGAGCCGCCACTAAGTGTAAGAACTGCTTCGTCTTGATATGTAACTGTGTTACTGTGTAAGGTCAATCCATCAAAATATTTGTCACG
>Ga0206682_10000626_pt1 | contig 37827 bp, 22 predicted proteins | sample M240m12015metaG_FD_155444 | JGI IMG/M metagenome (GOLD analysis project Ga0206682, IMG submission 155444) | Ammonia-oxidizing marine archaeal communities from Monterey Bay, California, United States - M2 40m 12015 | ecosystem: Environmental > Aquatic > Marine > Intertidal zone | place: USA...
CAAGCTATCGATTTTCAACATTTTCGCGCGAGAAATTTCATTGCGGTTGAGCGAGCGGTGCTCTATGAACGCTATGCTACGATTGAAATGAAATATTCTAAGATTCGCGACTAGGATCACGAACGATCGTCGCCGCGTTCGCGTTCGCGTTCGCCACCATTCCGCGCACCGGCGCCGGCGTATCTGAACCCAGCGTACAGACACACCGCCGCGCCGACGGCGAGCACGGCGACATCCTGCCAAACCACCCTCGCGCGCGCGTGCCATAAACTTGAAACTTTATGCAGCGTGCGTTCGCTACGCCTCGCTGTTTTCGCCGCGTCCGCTTCTCGAAACTGTCGTCGTCGCCGCTCGGCGCTCAACCGTTCGTGCTTCCACCACCTCGCCGCGTCCGCCTTCTCCCGCGCCCGCGTCCGCTCGCTCGCGTTCCTTCGCTCGACCTCAGCCGCGGTATACGACGTGTTCCCATCCCAGTCCTCGTCGTCGTCGAACGCGTACGAATTCGACTTTGTCCCGCCCGCGCCGTCGCCGCCCGGTCGTCGTCGCCAGTTCGCGTTCGACCTCCACTGCGCGCGCCACGCCTCCGCGCCGCCCGCGCCGCTCGCGCGCGCGGACGACGACGACGCGACGTCGCCTCTCGACCCATCGTACGCGCGCCTCGACGCTGGGTTCTTCAGCACGTCGTACGCGTGGGATATCAAGGCAAAGGTTTGGTCGTCCGAACGTCCCGACGACGCGACGTCGGGGTGGTGCTCCTTGGCGAGCCTGAGGTACGCGCGCTTGATCTCCGACGACGTCGCCGTGGGAGAGACGCCGAGGACGGCGTAGTGGTCGGGGATCATGTTCGTCGGCGTGCGGGAGGCATGGCGAGCGAGACTGTGCGGACGCGGCGACGGCGAGGCTGCGTTTTACAAAGCGTCGGTCGAGCGAGCGATCGACGCGCGGAGTGCCGACGGGGCGTGAAATGAAATGAATGATGCGCGATCGTCGTCGTTGGTCGTCGTCGTCGGTAAAAGTGATGATGGGAAAGGAAAGAATGTTCGTCGGCGTCGGCGTCGGCTCGCGCTCAGCCGAACATGGACTGCGACATGGACTCGCTGACGTTCGTGCGCAACTCCTGCGCCGACTCGGGATTTGAACCGGCGGCGATGGCGCTTTCGATCCACCGTCCGTTGGACGGTAAATCACCGACGGTGGATGAAGTGCCGAACGAGTCCGTCTCGTCGATGAGTTTGCACTCGCGCTCGAGTCGCGCGACGGCTTCCTCGCCGCGAGAGAAGAATCCAGCGCGATCTGAGGTCAGACGGACGTTGTAATCGTAAAAAACAGCGTCTGATGTCACGACTGAGACTTGCGCCTCGAGCTGACGCGCGGGCTGGGAAGAATCGAGCGAGGGTGGCGCCCACTTATCCGCCGCGGTGCCCGGCGTCGGTTGCAGCGCGCACAGCGACCACTTCGTGGAAGAAGTGTGCGGAAGTTTCACCGTCGCGATCGCGCGAGATGGTTCCATGGCGTTTCGCGCGGCGGCAAACATTTTAACAGGTTTCACACGGCTCGATATGCCTCGCACAGTGGCCCCAGCGGCGTTGGCAAGCTTGCCAAAGACGCCCGCGCGCGACTTCGCGAGCGCGTTCGAAACCGTCGTCGCCGCCGTCGAGAGCACTGTTGGCGCGACATCGTCCGCACTTTCCCCGTTAGACGTCTCGCGCGCACCATCGATGGTCTCTCCGACGCGATCCTCGAACGATTCGCACTCCTTCGGTTCGCCCTCAATCGCGAACACGTGCGCCGTTCCTTTATCGCTCGAAACGCACAACAGCGGCGGTTGAAACGCCGTCGCCCCAAAATTCAAACTCTGTATCACCGAACTCGTCGCCCCTCGTCGAAAACTCCACATCTTCGTCCCACTCGGCAGCGCCGTCACTCGAATCACCGTTCCTTTCACGCTCGCCGTGGCCAACATCGTCCCATCCGCGTTCAACGCCAACGCCGCCAGCGGCGTTCGGTGCGCTCGCACCTCGCAAATCCCGCACAAATTCAACGCATCGTGCACCACCACCTTCCCCTCGCTCGCGCTTCCCGCGAACGCCAGCACCGAGCTCTCCGCATCCGCGCTCAGCGCCACCAATCCTCGTTCGCACGCCACCGTATCGATCGTCTGTTGTCTCGCCAGCGTCCCCAATTCGTATATCGTGCACCGCGTTCGCTCTCGCGCGATCACCCTCGCTCGGTTCAATCGCACCGCCAGCACCGTGCTCGCGCACGCGATCTCCCCCAGCACGCGTCGGCATCGCGCGTCGAGTATTTTCACCCGTCTCGGGCTCATGCGCGCGCTGTCGCCGTCGCCGACGACGCACAACAGCGACGACGTGAAGAGCATCTCGACGAGTTTTAAACCGCCGAGCGCGTCGTCGCCGTGGTACCGCTGGCCGTCGAGCGCGCTGTGGATGACGTACCCGCGAGACGTCGCCAGGGCGACGTACGTGAAGTCCTGGTTGTGCGACGCGGCGTTGACGGCGACGGCGGGCATCGCGGCGGTGAGTGCGAACGACGGCTCGGACGCGGATGCGTAACGACTTTTGGATTTGAGATTTGAGATTTGAGATTTGAGATTTGAGATTTGATGATTTCGACGATTGGAGGAACGCGCGACGGCGGTGGGGCGCGACGCGCGAGGGACGCGCGAGGAAAAATGAGGCGGCGCGCGCGGTCACGCGAGATGGGCGTCGAGGGCGTCGAGGGCGTCGACGTCGGCGACGGGACGCGCGCGGCGGGCGCGCGCGACGGCGGCGCACGCGACGGGGAAGGCGGCGTGCTCGGCGTCGGCGCGGCGACGACGCTCGACGGCGACGTCTCGTTGGGCTTGGATTTCGCCTCGAACGCCGTCGAGGAGGCGAGCGGCGGCGAGTCGGCGGGAGGTGGCGTCGACGGGCGCGTCGTCGAGCCAGCGGAGGCGAGGGAGGGCTTCGACGACGACGGCGCGATAGGCCTCGGTCGAGCGCGACGCGGGGTTACCGTCGGCGAAATACAGCAGTTCGACGTTTGAGACGTGTGATAACGCCTCGAGCAAGCCTCGGCGGGCGTCGTCGTCCGTGGCCGCGTCGATGTCGATGTCGTTGCGAGAGACGTCGAGCGATCGCAGCGCCGCGCACGCTCGCAGCGGCTCCAACGCCTTGCCCACGTCTCGAAGACGGTTCCCGCGCACGCACAGCGTTTCTAACGCCCCGTGGCCGCGCGCGTGTTCCAAGGTCTCGATCACGTTATCGTTCGCGTTGAGATGCCGAAGTTTTGTCAAGCGTTCGACGCCGCGCAAGTCGCGCAACGCGTTGCCGTCGACGCACAGCTGCGAGAGCTCGGTCAAAGCTCGCAAACCGTCGAGCGAAGATATGGCGTTGCACTCGAGGTGCAAGCACCGTAAATTTGAATACGGCTCGAAGTGCCGCAGCTCGACGATGCCTCTGTGATGAAGGTAGAGCACCTCGTTGAGCTCTGGAGTGGAATATCTGCGCGCGAGTCAAACGAGAGCGTTCAGCGGTGGCATTCGCGCGGCTCGCGTGCGCGAATTTCGAAGGGTCGCAGCCGCGCATTCGTTTGACGCACCCGTTTTGATCTAAGCACGCGCGTTTGAGCGCGCGGGGCGTGAGCTCGAACGTCATGTGCGCCTCGAAGTGCGGCGCCGACATCGGTTGACTTTCTGATTTCATCGCGCCGGTACGTACTTGCTACATATGATTGCTACCGCCAAAGTTCGAAATGTCGAGCAAATCGGCGTGCGTTTCGCTAGCTAATGCCAAGTGTTTTCGTCTATTTCTGGTGCGGCGTCGCGAGTCTCGAGAGTTGGGCGACGAGAGCGCCTTTGGCGCGCTCTGAAGGCGAACCATTCGCGACAAGAATCCCAATCGATCAGTCGTCTCCTTCGAATTTACCGTGTGCCCACCCGCGGATTCGGCGAGAACTCGCGCGCGCCACGTCGAGTGCATAGATCCGCTCTGAATGATCAAGGGAGCTCGAGTAGACCCTCGCGCACGCTTGGAAGCCTTCACTGGCGTCGCCGGCGCGCACATCGGTTGCAACGCCGTGGGCTCGGATTCGGGATGAGATTCGCGTAGCGACAGCCTTGTGGACGTGTAACGCTGCGTGCAGTGGACCGTTATAAATTCAGACGCCATTACGCTCACATTATCGCTTCCACCGAGCGTCTGTCGCGCGGGTCCGTTGCTTAGGTAGAAATCTTCACTCGGCGCGCAATCTTCTAACGCTTGCGCGTCGCCGATGGTTTCCTTACTCCACGGCACGTCTCGTCGACACGGACCCATGATTCCGACGCACGTCGCCGATCGCAACACATCAACTTGCGACATCGATCGCGCGAGCGCGGCTAGCGCGGTGAGTTCGTCACGCGCTCGATCCCACCCGCCCGCGGGCGCCTCGGCGTCGAAGGTCGTCCAATCGGGGGCTGGCAAGGGGACTCGCGGCTCAAACACCGCGAGCGCGGCTTGAATCCGAGCTTCGGCCTCGTCTTCTTTTGTGCGTTCGTCCACGATTACTTCTTTCTTGGTCGAGTCCACGAGATCGAGTGGATTTTTGTCCGCCGGAATGCCGAGCAACTTTTTCTTCGCCTCGATTCGTTCAATTCTTTTCGCCTCTTTCATGGCGTCCCAACGCGCCAACCGCGATTGGTGCCTGATCAATCCACATTCCACTTCCTGCATCATCGACTCAAAATCAGCTCGCTCTCGCTCGACTAAACTCGCGTGTAGCTCTTTTGCCGCGTCGACAGGTATTGCGCCCAAATGCTTGACGCCGTCGAGCACAGCGGCGCGAGCGGCGTCGATGAGCGCGGTAGAGTGACGATCGCTAGCGATCGAGTCAAAGTGGACTTCACTGTCGCTGAACGACGCAAATTGAGCGTTGTGCAAAGTTCTACGCAGATCTCCCTTGCACGCGAGCGAAATTGACGTCGCGTCGCTCGGTCTGAGCGCCGACTTTGCCGCAGCTGACACGAGCGCGGCGTACGTCGCACATTCGCGAATGCCCGGCGCGTCGAATCGCACACGCGCCAGAGGTAAATTCATCGAAAGATCTGGTAAAATTGACGTATTCGACGTAAAAACAATCGGTCGCTTCGTGTTCTCGACGAGTTGCGAAAGCGCCGCCATGAATCCGCGCTCCGAGGCGAGTTGAATATCAATCTCTTCAAACAAAATCAACGATTGCGCATCTGCTTTTTCGTTATCCTCTTTCGTCTTCGCCGCAATCGCTTCTTTTCGTTTCGTTTCATCATCGCTCGCGCCACCAAAAAACGCCTTCAATCCACCATTCGCCGGCGCCGGCCGCTCAGCGCCGGCTTTCGCCTTTTTACCGAAACGCTTTGATTGAGTCGCCTCCGTGAATCGCCCCAAGACTTCTTGACCACTGCGTCTGTCCAACGCATTCACCTCGAGCACTTTAAATCCAAACTCCTTCGCCAACGCGTATACCGTGGCCGTCTTACCGCATCCCACCGGACCACTAATCAAAACGCCGTTTGCCACGGATTCGCCGCTTCCGAGGCCGTCATCCTCTTCTTCGTCGCTGTGCCAAAACTCTTCGTCGTCCGAATCGTACACCTTACGAGGGATGCACGGTCGCGACGGCGATGGTGGTACTTTCCCTTTCGCCTGCATCGCAATGCGACCCTGCCAAGCGCGAAACCAATTCTGTAGCGATTCCACCACGCCGGCGTTTTGACCGATGGTGTCGGAACCGCGCGTCGGCTTGAATCGATCGACCCACTGAAACGCAGCCTGACTTTGACCGCCGCGTTCCTTCAACCCTAACAACGCATTCCTACATTCACCTCGCGCACGCGCGAGCTCGCTCTCGGTCGCCATCGCGACACCGTCCAGCTCGACGTCGACGCGATTCGCCGCGACGGCGACGTCCGCCAAGTACGCGTCCTCCTCCGACTCCGTCGACGTCGACGGCCGTGAAACGGCGCCACCGCGCGTCGCCGTCACATCCTCTCGCGCGGTTCGCCCGAGTTGCACCAACTCGAACGCGTGCGTCGTCATCGGACGTCTCTCGCCGTCGTCGACGCGAGTCGAAAACGAAACCGTCGTCGACGTCGCGTCCGTCCGCCGTTCGTACGCGATCGGCACGTACCCCACGTGCACCGGTCCCAACGCCTCCTCGATCGGTGCCGGTTTCACCCGCACGAATTCCGCCTGCGTCTCCCTCACCGTCCCTCCCTCGCCCTCCCTCGCCGTCGCCGCGGCTTTGCGTCTCTTCGCGAAATTCGTAAAAAAACTATGCACCTTCACCCTCGATCCCTCGCCCTCCCTCGACGCCCTCGCGCCGTCGCGCGCCGCGTCCCCACCCCCCCCTCCCCCTCCGCTCGCCGTCGCGATCGTCTCCTCGCCCTCCATCGTGAGATCCACCGCGTCGTCGCGTCTCGCCGCGCCCGCGTCGTCTCGCGTCGCCTCCTCCTCGTCCACCGCGATCGCCTCCGTCGCGCGTTCGCCCGTCCGCGCGCGCTTCCCACCGCCATCGTCCCCCCCGTCGTCGCGCGTCGCGCGCGTCGCCGTCGTCGCGCGCGTCGTCGCGAAGAACGACGCGATCGACGCCGTCTGTCGATTCGGTTTCAAATCGTCGTCGCGCGCGCCCATCGGTCGCTCGCGTCGCGCGCGCGCGCGTCGCGCGCGGTCGCGCGCGTTCGCGCGCGCGCCGCGGTCGCGCGCGCGCGCTCGACCGGTCGCCGCGCGCGCGCGTGCGTCGCGCGCGCGGCGCGACGCGCGCGGCGTCGAGCGCGCGAGGTCGCAAAAGCGCTCGAAATCACCTCCGAACGCACGATCCGTATGGGTAAACAGTGACGACCATCGACCGAGAGACCCTTCGCGAAGGCGCGACGCGACGCGGGTTCGACCCGCGCGTCGCGCGCGCGGCGGCGGCGACCGCGACAACGCGTCGCTCGACACACCGCGCGATGGCGGACGCCGAGCCGAGCGCGTACGGCGCCGAGACGTTCGCCGAGGGGCACTGGTACCACGAACTCCTCGAGGATGGGCTCGCGCTGAGCTATCGGGTGCGCGAAGACGCGACGCGACGCGACGCGAGGGGGCGGGACGACGGGACGATGGGACGCGAGCGGCGACGCGACGACGCGGGACGCGCGCGAGGGAGGACTGACGACGACGACGACGACGGCGACGCGCGCGATAGGTCGAGGAGGTGCTGTATCAGGGGACGTCGAAGTTTCAAGAGGTCGAGGTCGTGCGGACGGTGCCGTTCGGGTCGCTTCTCATCACGGATGGGTTGATGCAGTCGAGCGAGCACGACGAGTACGTGTATCACGAGTCGCTGGCGCATCCGGCGCTGGTGGCGCACGCGAACCCGAAGCGGGTGTTCATCGGTGGCGGTGGCGAGGGAGCGACGCTGCGCGAGGTGTTGAGGCACGAGAGCGTGGAGGAGTGCGTGATGGTGGACATCGACGGCGACGTGGTGAACATGTGCCGAGAGCACACGCCGTTTTACAGCGCGGGGGCGTACGGGGATAAACGAACGCGTTTGATCATCGGCGACGCGAAGGAAGGATTGGCGAACGAGCCCGATGGGAGCTTTGACGTGATCATCATGGATTTGAGCGACCCGCTCGATGGGGGGCCGTGCTATCAACTGTACACGACGGATTTCTATCGATTGCTGAGCAAGAAGCTCGCGCCGGGAGGAATCTTCGTCACGCAGAGCGGATGCGCGTCCGTGCGCGATGCGCATCACGTCTTCTCACCGATTCATCACACTCTGACGCAAGTGTTCCCGAAAGTTTACGGTTACACCATGTGCGTGCCGTCGTTCACGTCAGAGTGGGGTTTCAATCTCGCCGTAAACGACACGAGCATCGACTTGAGCGGCGTCGACGCGGACGAGACTTTGAAAAAGCGTGGATTAGAGATGAAGTTTTACGACACCGTGTCGCACAGGCGCATGTTTGCGCTGCCCAAGCCGCTGCGCACGCTCATCGATAACGAAAAGCGCGTGATGACGGTGGAAAATCCGCTCTTCATGTGCTCGACGGATACTCACGCTGGTATTTTTGACCAAGAGAGCTAAACTCGTCGATCAAAGTTCGCCGAACGTGGAGTCGGTGATGACTAACTAGATAGGCCATGGTTAAAATAACAACTATTCTTCACTCTCGCTAATAAGTTTACAAGTCACGGCGCTCGTGACATGATCAATACGTAGGCGTGAATTCGTCTTCGCTTTGAAGCGGCGCTCGGCCGGCGCCGACGTTAGTACATTCCGGACACGCGATTCGTCGCGCGCCCTGACAACCCGCGCACGAATCCACGGACAACGTGCGCGTGCGTCCGTTGACGTCGACCACGGTGGTGGTTTCCCGTCCGCTCTCGCACGCCGGACACGGCACGAACCTTTCGCCTCCGCACGATGGGCACCCCGTCAAAGCTCGCCAATCTCCGCGCGCGTCGTCCGGAAGCACTCGCGCGACGACGTCGGGAATGCTCATCGTATCCCCCGAGTCCTTCAACAGCGTTTTGCGCTCCGAATACATCGACAGCGAACACACGTAGATGATGTTGAGCGCGTACAGCACTTGCACTCTAAAATTCAACGGCGTGAAGCCGTAGATGATAAAGTTCATCGGCACCCAAAACGTCAAATTACTCGTGATCAGCGCCTTCCAATCCCTCTTCACATCCCCCGCGATCGTCTCCGCGTCTTTCGCGCTCAGCACGCCCATGGAAACGATGAAAAACGCCCCCCATATCGGATTATAAATCGCCGCGTCCATCGCCACCTTCATCGCCGTCGTCATCGCGTCCGACCTCGTCGCGTCGTCCGGCACCACGCGATCGACCCACTCGTACCACGCGTACGATGTCGCCCCATCCATCGCTCCGAACGCGACGTACCTTCCCACGCGCCTCCCATCCCTGACGAACCGCCCCCTCGTCGTCGCCGTCGGCAGCTCGCACGCGTCCGCCTCCGCGCTCTCCCTCGCGTGCGTCCTCGTCCCGAGCCTCTGCGCGATCTCGTCCGACACCGCGTAGCACGCCATCCCGAGCGTCGCGTCCGTCGCGAGCTCCATCACGCGCGTCGCGTCCGCGCGCGTCGTCGCGCGCCTCCGTCCTCGCCCGCCGACGCGTCTTCGCGCCGACCGCGCCGTCGTCGTCCATCGCGCCGACGTCGATCGCCGTCGCGCGCGGTGGAGCCCGCGCGCCAAGCGTCCCGTCGCCGTCGGCGCGCCGCGCATCGCGCGCGCGCCGCGCGTCGCGACGTCGCGCGCGCCGTCGCGCGACGGTCGGTCGCGCGTCTGAAGTCCGTGTGTGATACGTCTCGCGTGATCACATCCTCACTGTTTGCCCATAGGTCGACCGACCGCGGGACGTCGCCGCGGTCGGCGATCGCGTCGCGCGGCACACGGCGACGGCGCGCGATGCGCAACGGCGTCGGCCTCGCCAGCGCGCGCGGCTCCGGCACGTCCGGGTACGTCCAGACGAACAAGTTCCATCGCGACGCGTCGAGACTGACGCGAGACGCGAAAACGAACGAGGGATGGCGCGCGAGGGATCGCGACGGCGGCGCCGGCGCGACGACGACGCGACGGCCGAGCGCGGCGATCCTCGAGCACAACGCGCTGCGAGCGATCGAGGTGGCGTGCGCGGAGCTGGAGGAACGCATGGCGAGCGAGGGGGCGAGCGAGGGGGCGATCGAGGCGGCGATCGAGAAGACGCGGCGAGACGGGCGAGACGCGCTGCGGCGAAGGCGAGAGACGGCGACGAAGGCGAAGAGCGAGGCGAGGGACGAGAGCACGCACGGGGTGATGCAGAGGAAAGAGGAAGAGATGGAACGCCTGGCGCGGGCGTTCGGGGTGGATAAGAGGGAGCGAGACGCGAGGGAGGGGGACGCGTTCGATCGGGAGCTGCAACAGACGTTGCGAGAGGAGAAGCGCGCGGCGAGGGAGGAGGAAGAACGGCGACGAGCGAGGGAGCGACGGAGGGCGGAGAAGCGGGAGAAGAAGGCGAAGAAACGGGCGAAGAAACGGGAGAAGAGGGAGCGCAAGGAGAGAGAGCGCAGGGAGAAGTCGAAGAGACGCGGCGAGCGAGAGGCGGAGGACGCGAAGAGAAACGCGGCGCGCTTCCGAGAGGAATTGGACGTCGTCGACGCGGAGATTAAGCGTCGAGGTTTGGATCCGAACGCGCGTCCATCCGCGGTGGTTGACGAGCGCCGACGCGTGGACGTGCCTCCGCCGCCATCGCAGCGCGTGGCTGAAGTGCCTCCGCCGCCGCCGCAGCGCCGCGTCGCCGAAGTGCCTCCGCCGCCGCCGCGACAGGTGGATGTGCCTCCGCCGCCGCGCGGCCGCTCGCGCGAGCGCGACAGCAGTCGCTCGCGGAGTTATAGTAGATCGTCGTCTTACTCGAGCAGCGATTCGAGAAGTCGTTCGCCGCCGAGACGCCGGCGCGATTCGAGAAGCGACAGCCGAACGCGCAGACGCCGCCGCGACGACTCTTCGAGCCGCTCGAGAAGTTCGTCCGGGACGAGCTCTCGATCTCGATCGCCGAAACGGCGGCGAGACGAAGGTGGAAGGAGACACGACAGCGATAGCGATTAGCGTAATTGTGAAAGGTTAAAAGATGAGTTTGCGTAGTCTTAAGCCGACGGCGCGGCGCCGGCGTTGGTTTCAGACGCCTTATTGCGCGCGCTCAAAGCGCTCTCGATGCTCTCGAGGATGAACTTCTTCGTCTCATCAGAGAACGGCGCGAGCTCGCGCTCTGTCATCGTTTCATCGACTCTTTTGATTTGGCTGCGCGACATCGTCGTCAGGGCGGCGGCGATCCTCTCGCGAAACTTTTCCTCGTTTATCGCCTCGTCGTGATTCGGGCACTTGTCCCACACTCGTTTGGGCGTTCCCTCGAGCTCTTTCATGAAGGCTTCTTCATCCGCAATGATGGCATCGACGTCATATTTTGCATTCGCGTTCACGCGCGAGACGACGAAGAGCGACGCGCACACGACGGCGAGCAAAGCCCAGCCAAGCGACGTCATAATGTTCCACGCTTTCCCGTTCAACCGCGTGGACACGCAATCCGTGAGAAGGTACTCGCGCACGATGGCTTCTTCGCCGAGGAAAAACGGCCCAAACATGATGCCCCAAAAAGCGGCGATGACGATGAGCGTACTCGCGAGGAGGGCTCGCCGCGATGTTTTGGACAATTCGTCCCACTGCAAGATTGCGCGCAAGAGTTCGTTTCGATGCGCTTCCTCGCGTTCAACCTCGAGGACTTCTTCGTCGTATGGTATGTCATCGAGCGCTTCGCGCGCTTCGACGGCGGTCTTTTCAATGTAATACGCCGCGGCGACGAGCCCGAGCCCCTGCGCGAGTCCGGTGCAAAGCAAACCGATGTCTGCGATCGACGTCCACGCGCTGGTATCATCCGTTGCGAGCGAAGAGACGGCGGTTTCGCGACAGAGTGTGTCAATGCCGCTCGCGTTCGCAGCGTGCGACGCCTTGAGCATAAACGCGCCAGCTAACGTCGTAGGCGCGATAAGAAAGAACACCGGCAGCGTGCCGATGAGCATCTCTCGTACGCTCAGCCGTAAGATGCCAGTCGTCACGCTCGTGGGCCAATCCGGTCCACCGACGAGAATTGCAACTTTCGGAAAGTTCAAGCCTGGTCGAGTGAGCAAATACCGAATCGATCGCATCGTGGTACTGTTCACGTTCACCATACTTCGAATCCACACGCGATTGCCAAGACGTTCGCCGATGCCTTTTTGCTGCATCACGACGGCGAGGAGCTTGATGACGAAGCAGAGCACGACGGCCCAGAAACACGCCCACACGTATCCACGGCTGCCACCGCCGAGGGCGTTCACCAGAGGTTTATCCGTCAGAATGATTCCACCCGTAAGGTACACCGGTAAGCCAGGAATGATTGGAATAAGAAACATCGCCAATCCGACGAGGGCGAAGATGAAGTAGACGAGCGCGATTGGAATCGCCGCAAGTTGCACGCGCAAGTAGCTCAGAAAGACGATCGTGAACGAACCGGCGATAACTTGGAAGGCGAGAACGACAGCGATCCAGTAGTGCACATTAATCATGATACGAGACCATTTCCAATCGCGGAGCTCCTGTAATTGCTTGGCAACCTTGGCGGTGAACCAACGCGAATCGCTCGTCTCCGACGGCGCCGTGCCGAACATCGCGCGAACGCGTTGATTGACGATGGACAACACTAAGTACAGCGCAAACGCAAATGTCAACGGCGTCGAAATTAAGATGGCCTTGAACACGTTGGCGTATTTTTCCGTCACGGCATTCATGATCGACGCGAACAACGGCACAGACGTGACTTTGGACGTGATGGTGTCGAGTCCGATCGTCGCCACGAGGGCGCCGCTGAGCACGACGAGTGCCGCCATGGAAAACGTCACCAAGATGGATGAAAGCGGTTTTGCGCCGCCCGCGATGGATACGGCGACCCAGATTCCGAGAAAGACGAAAATTAAACCGCAGCCGAAGGCCTTGATCGTGAAGTTGAGCACATTTTGCTTGTCGTTTGAACGCATGGAAGACGCCAGCAACGCGCAAAACGTGGCGAAGATTAAACTCGCGAGCGCGGCTAGACACGGGGAAAACCACATGATGTACGCCGATAGACAGTCGGTGGAGAGGTCCAAATCGCATCCAATAGCGTCACGGTATTTGAGCTCCAACGACGTCGACCACCAAGCGTTCACGCGCGATGCCTCGACGAAGAAGCACATGACGACGATGCCGGCGCACGCGTACAGGCTTCGAGCCATCGCGCTCAGATAGCTCGACAGCGATCGATGTGCGAACACTTTCGTGCGCATATACGAGTACACGAGCGGTGACACCACTAAATACAGCGTTGGTGGCGCTTGAGGGTAGCGATACGCGCTCAGGCCGAGGGATAGTGCGGCGAGTATCGCGGCGACGCCCACGAAGACGTCCCTCGCCAAGCGCGTTCGAGCGCCTCTCCAATGCGAAGCATCCGTGACGTAAAGCATCAACGCAATCACCGCGCTCACGGCCAGCAGAACGTTTTCTTTTTGATCCCGTCTTAAAACTCGAAACGTCGTCGAACCAAATCCAATGACGGATGAAAACGCGACGACGTACGACGCCGTCAGCGCGCACGTCGCCGCGAGCACCCAGCACGTCTCCGCGAGCGACAGCGGCGTCAAGTCCCCGCGTTCGAACGACTCCGCCGAACTCACGTACCGCGTGTCGCGCTTCGCGAATCCATCGCGCGTTTCGATTTCGCTCGCCGGCGGCGCCGAGGGCTCGATGATCGCGATCGACGTCGTGAGCTCGCCGATGGGCGCGCTCGGGTCGATCGCCGTCTCGCGAACCGTCGCGGGCGCGTCGGCGTCCCGCTCGCGCGCCGGTCGCCACAGCGGCATGACGCGCGATGCGAAGCTCGCGGCGCGACGTTTCGCGCGAGGGAGGACGACGACGCGCGCGCGCGCGAGAGCGATGCGCGCGTCGAGGAGTGTCGCGACTGTTCGTCTCCCTCGGAAACGCCCATTCATCAAAAATAGAAATGAAGCGCGCGCCTCGCGCGGCGAATCCGCGAACGTTTCCGGGCGCGTCGCCGTTCGCTCTGAGACGATCTAACTAGAACAACACGGAGAGAACGTCATCTAAAGCGCGAGCGAGAAAGAAAACGCGAGTGAGGCAGCGATTCGGGAGTGATTTCGAAAGCGTTTCTTCGCGAAAAATCAGTCGCCGAAGAGTTCGTCAATCGTCGACGGGGTACGTTCCATCGTCGGGGACGTAAAGAGGTTCACTCGGCGTGCCTTCGGGGTGCTCGCCCGGCGCGCGCGGGCCGTAGTCACCCGCGTTTTCTCGATCGGCTTCGAGTCTTCCCACGCGTGTCATCGTTTCCATCAAACGCGCGTAATCCTCGTGCTCTGCACGATCGTCGATGTCGCGCTTGAACTCGCACGTGACCTCAAGATGTTTGAAACCGGCCGAGTACACCGCCGTCGATCTCAACGCATTCATGCACGTCTCGAAAGACGGCAAGCGACCCGTCGGCGTGGGTTCGAGCGCGTCGAATTCAAACTTTCTCGGCTTTACGTGTGGGTGATGTACGTCGATTTCGAGCGCCGAGCAACGAAGTAACACGTCTCCCACCTTGATGTCTGTGTACGCAGCCGCGTATCCGCCTGGTGGAATATTTGCAACCACCGGTGGTCCATAGCCGACGTCTTTGAACTCCAAGCCCATGTTCGAAGCGGGGAGGTTGACCTGATACACCATCGTCCAACGTTCCGTCGTGGGGTCCTTGAACGTCACGTGTGAACGGTCGGCGACGAGGCGGTCGCCGCGGTGCGATGCGCTCGTGCGAACGGCCGCTCGGACGCGTTGCGGCGACGATGTGCGAGAAATGTGAACGAAACGGTCGGACGACGCTAAAGCAAAGGAGAAAGTCATGTCGGGCGCTGAGAGTCGAGATGTGAAGCGCGACGTCGGATATTACACAACGCTCATCGATAAAAGCTCACGAGCGACGCTAAGACGAACCCGCACGCAGAGCTCACGAAAACTTCCTGGTGCAACATGACCCACGCCGGCACAGTCAGCCCCAACACCTCGATGAAGAACTGCGGCAACCAAAACGTGACGAACAACGTGGCGACAAACGTCCCCAAGACGACGCCGAAGGATCTCGCAAATCTCGCGTTGTTATGCTTTTGCGCCGCCGGCGGATCGAGCACGGCGTTAGGACCCGGATCGACGTCCACGAGTTTCACAAAGAACCTGAACACCATCAAAAGCGCGGCGAAGATGGTCACTTGCAGCGTTCGCATGTTCGGCGGCGTCACCAGCGTGACGAGCGCGCACCCCATCGTCAATCCGTAATTGACCACGACGTCCTTCATCGGCGACGGACACGGTCGCGGCGCCCACTTCGATCGGATCACCTTATCCGCGAATCGCACGTTCGTGTCAACCGCGCCCTTGCCGCTCAATCGCGCGCTCAGGCCAGCTTGCAGGATGGCTTCGTACGCCCGCTCGACCGCCGCGAGCTTGTCGCCCTCGCCCTTGTACAGCATTTGCTTGCTGTTATACGCCTTCTTCACCGCCAGCGCGTCCGCGTCCGGCTTGACGCCGAGCACGGCGTACGGGTCCGCGCCCTCGGCGCCGCCCGCGGCGCTCGCGAAGCGCGCGACGTCGCGGCGTGGGCGACGATCGCCGGCGAACGCGAACTTTGAGGTTTTCGCGCGGACGCGCGTCGACGCGACGCGCGTCGCGGCGCGCGCGGTGACGCGCGACGCCGAAGAGACGGTGAAAGACGACATCGTGACTTGAGCGCTCGAGTCGGGCGTCGCGGGTCGGGCGACGCGAGAAGCGGCGTGGTGTGCGGCGGGGCGAGGTCGGCGAACGCGCGCGCGCGTTGTACGTCCGAAAGTACTGGTATTATTACGATTACGGTTTAATTACCATGGCGTCGCGACCCGGGCCGACGCCAATGTAGCGACACTCGACGCCCGAGAGCTCCTCGCAGCGAAGAATGTACTTTTTGGCGTTTTCGGGCATGTCGTCCCAAGAGCGCACGTTTGCGATGTCGGTTTTCCAACCGGGCAAGGTTTCGTAAACCACCTTGACATTTTCCAAGGTGGCGATGTCGGCCGGGAACGCAGTCGTGGTCTTTCCGTTAGGAAGCTCGTAGGCGACGCCGATTTTGAGCTCGTCCATCTCGCTCAATACGTCGAGCTTGGTGATATTCAAGTGCGTGAAGCCGTTGATTTGGTTGGCGTAGTTCAACGCCACCATGTCCAACCAACCGATGCGACGAGGGCGACCGGTGGTGGTGCCGTACTCGTAGCCGAGTTCGCGGAGTTTATCGGCGACGTCACCGAAAAGTTCAGTCGGGTACGGACCCGCACCGACGCGCGTGGTGTACGCCTTGGCGACGCCGATGATGGTTTCAAACTTTCTCGGCGCCAAGCCGAGGCCATTGCTAACGCCACCAATCGCTGGGTTGGAGGACGTCACGAACGGATACGTACCGAAATCCAAATCAAGCATGGTCGCGTTCGCACCCTCGACTAAGATCTTCTTCCCGTTCCTGTGCGCGTCGTTGACGTACTCGACCGTGTCCGCGATGAACGGCTCGATGCGCGACGCGATTTCTCTGTATCGCACAATCTCCGCCTCGACATCGTACTCGAAACCATCGAATCGAGCCGCCGCGTCCGCCGCAAGCGTGCGCAAAGCGTTCGCAAACTTATCGGCGTCTCGAATATCCCCCAAACGAACCCCGTTGCGCGTCGCTTTGGAGGCGTACGCGGGACCGATGCCGCGCTTCGTCGTACCGATTTTATTCCCACTCAACTCCGCCTCGCGCAAGCCATCGATTTCTTTATGAAGATCGAACAACAAATGCGCGCGATCAGACACCATCATACGCCCTCGAGCGTCCACACCAGCCTTTAATAAAGCGTCAATCTCATCAAACATCCCCGGAAGGTGCACCACGACGCCGTTGCCGACGACGCACGTCGCGTTTTCATTCAAAATCCCGCTCGGAACGAGATGCAGCGCGTACTTCTTCCCATCGTCGTCATAAATAGTGTGACCCGCGTTCGCACCGCCTTGACATCTCGCCACGACGTCGTATTCGCGCGCCAAAATATCCACTAATTTCCCCTTGCCCTCGTCGCCCCACTGGCTTCCGAGCACTGTCGCGCGCGACGCAAACGCATCAATCTCTCCGTCAGTCCCCGCGCGCCCATCGCCTCGTGCTTCGTTCACCGCGCGCGCGCGTTCGAATCCCTCGGCCTCCCTCCATCGTCGCGGCCGTCGTCGCTTCGCCTTCGCGTCTCGTCCCGCTCGCCGCGTAGGGTCGCGTTCGCCCGCGTCCCGTCCTCCCTCCCCCCGACCGCGCGCGTTCGCGTCCTCGCGCCCTCGCATCGCGCGCTCTCATCGTACCCGCGCACACTTGTCCGAGCGACGCGTATTCACCGCGCGCGTCCGCGCTCGCGCGCGTCGCGATCGCGACGCGGCGCGCAGCCTTTTCGCGCGCGGCGATCGGCGCCGCGCGCGCGACGCATCGTCGCGCGGTCGCCGGCGCGGACGCGCGCGCCGGCGCGCGTCCTCGCGACGCGGGCGCGCGCGCGCGCGCGAGCGCGTGAGCCATGGCGTCGCGTCGTCGTGTGGCGCCGCCCGCGAGGGCTCGACCGCCGACATCGACCGCGGCTTCTGCAAACCCTAGGTGTCGTCTATCGTCGAGTCACGACCCGTCAGAACAGCGAAACATAAATCCCGACGAAGGCCGCACAGAAGCGAAGGTTTGGCCCATGAGAGACGACGCCCGAAACGCGCGGGAAACGCGGATTGTCAGCGGCGCCGACGCGATTGGGCACACCGCGACGCGCGCGCGCGAGACCGGCGCGCGTCGTCGAACCGCGCGGGCGCCTCGAACCGCGCGAATCTCGATCGCGCGCGAGACCGGCGCGCGACGAAGGCGCGGACGATCCCGCGCGGGCGGTCGACGCGATCGGACGATTACGCGCGGGCGAGACCGGATCGACGATGGACGGGACGCCGACGCGCGGAGACGGGACGATGCGGCGCGAGCGGGACGGGGCGATGGCGCGGGATGCGTCGACGCCGACGCGGGCGATGGATCGGGCGAAGGGTGGGGTCGGGGAGAAACGACGGGCGGCGGCGATGATGACGACGCCGACGCCGCGCGCGGCGGACCGAGGGGGGGGGGCTGGGCGAGGGAAGGAGACGCCGGAGAGCGTCGTTCGAGCGCCGATGGCGGGCGGGGATACGCTGTGGTCGCCCGTCGCGGTGCGCGCGAGCGTCGGGGGCGGAGGAGGGTTGGAGAGCCCGGAACGCTCGGGAGGGACGCCGACGCTCGGGGGCGAGTCGGGAGACGAGGAGACGCGCGAGGCGACGATGGCGATGCCGGCGGCGACGGCGACGATGGGTGACGGTGCCGAAGGGTATACGTATGGAACGCCGCCTTCGTCGCCTAGCGCGAGGAATAGCGCGCCGGCGTGCCCGGCGACGCCGTTCAAGGCGCGAAGAACTCGTCAAATCGGCGCCGACGACTCGTCGGCGCCGAGGCCTCGAGGACGCGTCGTGCGATCTTTACTCGAAGAATTTGACGCCGCGGAGCGCGGACTTGAGGATATGTTGGGCGACACGCACAGCGAAAACACGACGTTGCGGACTCTGGACGATGGGTTCGATCCGTTTGACGATCCCGAGTGAGTCGTATTTACAAATAACAGACCGCTAATTTTAGTACGCGGGGCTGACGTCTTGTAACACAACACGAGTACATTAGAGCACTTCAACGATCGCCGCCGTGCTTTGTTTCATCTTTTTCGTAGCCACCGTCGTCACCCGCGAGCGCGTTTTCGATCTCCTCCACGACGCCTTTGAACGCCGCGCGGTCGAAATCCGGAATGTTTGCGCCGAGTCGTTTCATCGCCAAATGCACATTCTCGAGCTCTCGCGCCTCGTCGCGGAGATCACGGATCTTACTCAACTTGGTCTCATCGTCGTTATCATCGAGGGTTTTCACGCGCGTGAACTTCTGCGCGATCGTCTGCGCGCGTTCGGCCGCCCAATCCACGGCGGTTCGGCACGCGGAGTCAATCGTCGCCGACGCCACCGGTTTCAAAGCGCGCTTCAGCGATACGATGTCCACGGCGATCGCGCCGTCGTTCGGACGAATCGATCCTGGCAACGCGTCGACTTCCTTCTTGAACGCATTCGAACGCGCCACGATCTCGCTCAAACGTTCAATCATCGACGATTCGTCATCGCCTCCGTCTGCGTCCGCGACGGCGTCTGGCGATTTTTCGCGCAACCGCGTCTCGACGACCAGCAACGCCTCTTGCGCGCTCGCGAACGTGTCGCGGACGAGGTCACAAAATTTATCGATGCGATTTTCAAACTCTTCATCCTCGAGCGAGCGCAAATCGACGGCGTCGCCGACGCGCTCGCCGAGCGAGGACGACGTCCAGGCGGCGGCGCCGTCTCGAATCGCTCGCTCGAACGCATCCGAGCTCGGTACGAGCGTGGACGTTTCGAAATCAAACGTGGTTTGAAATATCGCTGACTCCGACGAACGCGCATCCCTCACGTACGCGGTGAGTTCTTCGAGCGATGCGTCTCTCGCGCGCGAAATCGCGACTCGAAAACACATCCAAATCGAGCGCTCGAAAGATTCCAGCTTCATTCGAAGCGCCGCCACGAGCGCGCGCTCGGTGTAAGGATACGCGTCTCTCGACTCTGACGCCGTCACAAGTCGATCGTCGCCGATCGTGGGCGCGAGCGCTGGCTTTCCACCGTTCGTTCCGCTCGATCGTCGACGGTACCGCTTCGTCGCCGCGATCATGGGCTGTAGACGCTCATCCAAATCGGCGAGAAATCGTCGCTCGATCGCGTCTTTGGCGATTTCCACATCGCTGGAAATCGCCGACGCGACGTCACGAATGTGCGTCGAGCCTTCGTTTGCGAGTCGTAGCAGAGTCTCGAACAGAGCTCGCGCGTCGTACGTCGCCGGCGCGAGATTCGCTTCGTCGTCGAACTCGTACGATTCTTCGACCTTCGTCGCCGGCGCTTCCTCGCGCCGAAACACGCGCGCGTCTCGCGCGATCGAGTGACACGCGTCGTACACGCGCATCATCGTCGGAACGGCGTATCCCGCGAACGCATCACCGTAAATCGCGGACGATTCCTTAAACCGCGCGCGCGCGCGCCGAAACTTTCTCCTTCGCGCGTGCGCGCGCATCGTCGCGAACGCCTTCCACAGTCTGTGCAGTCGAAACGTTCGCATCGACCGCAACTTTTCAAAATTCGCCTTATCCCGCGACCACGCGTCGATCGGCACGAACTCGATCGCCTCGCACGTCCGCGCGTCGAACGTCGTCACGCCGCGCGCCGACGCCGTGTCGAACCTCCGCGTCCTCGTCTCTTCCTCCGCGTGCTCGCCGCCGCGTTCCGCGACCTCGTACGTCGCGCCCGCGCGTCCATCGCTCGACGCCGTCGGGCGATAATACCCCCCCGCGCTCGTTCGCCGCGCGCGGTACTCGAACGCGTCGTCGCTCGCGCGCGTCGCCGTCGCCGTCGCCATCGCGCGCGCGTATTTTTAGCGCGACGATTCGAATCGTCGCGGGCGGACGCGACGCGTCTCGAGACTCGCGTAAAACACGAACCGTCGCGACGGCGGCGCGCGCAAACCCTCGACGGCGACCGCGCGTCGCGCCGCGCACGCCGACGCGAGGCCGCGCGCGCGCGAGCGACGCCGACGGATCGAGCGACATGCGCCCCATCCTGCTCAAGGGCCACGAGCGCCCGCTGACGTTCATCAAGTACAACCGCGAGGGCGATCTGCTGTTCACGTGCGCGAAGGATCATCACCCGACGCTGTGGTACGGCGATAACGGCGAACGCGTCGGGACGTACGTCGGACACAACGGCGCGGTGTGGACGTGCGACGTGAGCGATGACTCGTCGACGCTCGTCACCGGGAGCGCGGACACGACGGCGAAGCTGTGGGACACGAAGACGGGGGAGTGTTACTTTACGTTTGAGTTCGACCAGCCGGTGCGGGCGGTGGCGCTGAACGCGGGAGGGACGCAGTGCGCGATCACGACGGATCCGTTCATGGGAGTGCCGAGCGCGATACATATCGTGAATGTGAATCTCGGGGATCGAGCGGCGCAGCGAGGGGAGGTGGTGAAGAGGATTGAGGGACCGCAAGGGCGGGTGACGCGCGTGATGTGGGGACCGCTGAACAAGACAGTCGTCACGGGGGGCGAGGACGGGATCATTCGAAGTTGGGACGTCGAGACGGGTGATGTCTTGAAGATGTCGCAGGAACATTCGAAGCAGATTCAGCATTTGGTGATGAGCGACGATGGCTCGCACTTTATCAGCGCGTCGTTGGATAAGACGGCGAAGGTGTTCGACAGCGAGACGTTGGAGTGCCTGAAGACGTACAGCGCGGATCGTCCGGTGAACGCGGCGATTTTATCGCCGATTAGAGATCACATCGTGCTCGGTGGTGGTCAAGACGCGATGGCGGTGACGACGACGAGCTCAAAGGCGGGGAAGTTTGACTCTAAAATTTACCACAAGATTTTTGAAGAGGAAATCGGCGGCATTCGCGGACACTTCGGTCCGATCAACGCCCTGGCGTTCAATCCCGATGGTCGCTCGTTCACGAGTGGCGGGGAGGATGGTTACGTTAGAATTCATCCCTTAGATAATTCTTACTTCGAAATCCCTTAGGAAGACCGAACGACCAACGCGTTGTAATAGAAAACTGAAACGAAACACGTTTTACGCGTCGTCGTATTCATCATTACAGCTCATCGCGCGCGCGCCAGACGCGCGACTCTACGGAACTTTGAGCCCGATCACCCACGCCAATTTCTCGGCGAACGCAAGCAAGGCTTCGTCGGTGCCTCGTCTGGACATGAGCATCAAGCCGACGGGTTCGCCGGCTATTTCAATCGCGGGCAAAACGACGCACGGTAATCTCGCGATCGAGCCGGGAGCACCGATCGCGAGCGCCGCGTTTCGCGCCTCGGCGAGCTTACTGAGAGACTCTTCGCTATCGTAATCGGTGGCCATCGGCGCCGGCCCGCGCGCGGCGGGAAGGAGCAAGATAGAACCGTCGGCGAGGAGCGCGTCGAGATGGTCGGTGATGCGTTCGCGTAACTCGCGGTGATGCGTCATGGTCGCCGCGTCGACCCCGGCCTCGGCGAGACGAAACCTATCGCGAATTCCAGGACCGAATTCCGGTCTGTGCTCGGTGATCCACGCGCCGTGAGATCCCCAGACTTCGGCGGTTTGAATGACGCGAAAAGTCTCGCTCCACTCGGTTATGGGGGGCAACGCGCTCCTCCCGCTCTTGTCCGTCAAACCGACGTCGGAGAGCATGAGATCGACCAGCCCGAACGCGTCTGGCGTCGCGCCACCCCGCGCCTCGATGAACACGCGTTTGACGCCCTCTGAGGATAAAACTTGACGGATCTCGCGCCTCACAGCGGGATCGACGAGCGCAAAGGCGTCGCTGCACATCGCCAGTCGCCCTTTACCGATTTTCGCGCTCGTCTCCGCGTCTTTAGTGTCGGGGTCGAGTAAAACGTCTCCCAACACGCGCAGTGTCTTCGCGTCCTTCGCAAACCACCCCACGGTGTCGAAACTATGACTCAACGGCACCACGCCGTCCGTCTCCACCCTCCCGTGCGTCGGCCGCGCGCCGTACAATCCACAAAAACTCGCCGGCAACCGCACGCTCCCGATCGTATCCGTCCCGATCGCGATATCCGCTAAATCATTGCACACCGCCGACGCGCTTCCGCTGCTCGATCCTCCTGGAATCTTCCCCGGCGCGTTTCCTCGCGCGTTCTTCGGCGTCCCGTAGTGAAAATTCTCCCCCTGCAAGCTCCACGCCAGCTCATCCATGTGCGTCTTCCCGACGAACACCGCTCCCTCGTCCAGCACTTTGCGCGCGCACGACGCGTGCGCCTCCGCCGCGTCTTTCCCGATCGTCTCGAGGTACGTCGGGTTCCCCGCGCCCGCGCGCAGCCCTCGCACGGCGACGTTATCCTTCACCGCGACGCGCAGTCCCCGGAGCCGCCCTCCGCGCGCGCCGCCCACGTCCGCGTTCGCGATCTCGCCCTCGCGCGGGTTCTCGACGAAGCAATTCGCGCGCGCGCGCGCGTCGTCCGCCGCCCGCGCAGCCATGGCTGAGACGCGCGCGCGTCGCCGCGTCACTCTCGAGCGCGTCGCGCGCGCGGCGCTCGACGCGCGCGACGCCGCGCCGCGCGTCGCGCCGCGCGCGAGCGCCTCTCGCATGCGCGCGTCGCGGTCGGACGCGCGCGCGGTCGACCGACGTCGCGAAGTGACGATTCGAGTGCCGACTCGAACATGTTCGCGCGCGCGACGACGCGCGACGACGACGACGGCGACGACGGCGACGCGCGCGCGCCGCTCGAACGGTTCGTCTCGGAGCACCCGAGCGTGTACGGCGAACGCGTCGTCGCGCGGTTGTCGGACGCGGAGCTGTTGATGGCGCGGTGCGCGAGCCGCGCGATGCGGCGCGCGACGAACGCGGCGGCGCCGGAGCGAGCGAAGACGCTGCATCGCGTGCGGTTGTTCGAGGACGACGCGCGCGTCGACGTCACGCACCCCGTGCGCGCGGACGACCCGATGGAGATCTGGTGGCGGAAAGTTTCGGCGGGCCGGCTCGGGCGCTGGGGGCTATCTCTGGGGGCGGAGACGATGTTGGGGACGATCGCGAGACCGCCGCGAGGACGCGGAGACGCGCACGTGAAGCATCGTTTGCGGTACCTTCGCGAGCGATTGCGATGCGATTGGGACGCGCGCGTGACTGAGGCGTGCTTGAAGAGAGGGTACCTCGGATCGTTCGCGTATTGCTGCGATAACGGGTGCCCCGCGACGCGGAGGCCGCCGGCGAAGCAGACGTGGCTGCTCGAACGGGGCGCCGATCCGGAGGAATGGTTTGCGTGGCTGAAGAAAGAGTTCGAAAGAGACGGCGATGCGAAATTGTACGACGTCGCGATAGACGAGCGCACGAATCGGATCGTGAAAGTTGGGTGCGCGGACGACGAGGACGATCGAGGAGACGATCGAGGAGACGATCGAGGAGACGATCGACCGCGTTCGCCCGCGGAGACTTCGGACGCGATGAATTTCGAGGACGTCTTCAAGAAGTTTGACATGAAATAGAATGAAATAGAATGAAATAGATTACTGACTACAATGCGATGCGCGATGCGAACTTACTTCTTCGCCGGAGGGGCGACGATGTTGAGGATTTTACCGGGCACGTAGATTATTTTTTTGATGTCGACGCCTTCGGTGAACTTTTTCACCGAATCTTGCGCCAACGCCGCCGCCATCGCATCGTCTTGCGACGTTTCTAAGCTAACCGAAATCGTTCCTCGCATCTTACCGTTTACTTGCACGCCGATATCCACCGTGTCTTGCACCAGCAAGCTCTCGTCGGCGACGGGCCAAGCCGTTTGCGAATTTGATCCCGAGTGACCGAGACGCTCCCACATCTCTTCGCTAAGGTGCGGCGCGTAAGGAGACAAAAGTAAAGAAAACGGCTCCAGGATGTCGCGCGAGACTTTGTCCATTTTTGTGCAAGCGTTGGTGAGTTCCATCATCGCGGAGATGGCGGTGTTGAAACGCATCTGCTCGGTTTCCTCCGTAACCTTGGCGATGCACTTGTTCAACGCCACGAGGCCCTCGTCGTCGGGCTTTTCATCCGTCACTTTGTCCAACAAACGGTGCGTTCGCGCCAAAAACCTGTAGCAACCTTCAACACCCTTTGTTTGCCAAATCTTGGTGTCTCGCAACGGACCCATAAACATTTCGTATAAACGAAGAGAATCGGCGCCGTACTCGCCGACGACGTCATCCGGATTGACGACGTTGCCGCGAGACTTGCTCATCTTGTGCGCACGCGCGGAGATCTTAACCTTCGGGTTAGCGGTGAGAACGAAACCGTCACCCTTTTTCGTGACATCACTCGCGGGCACCTTGATGGTTTGTAACCCGCTCGTCTTGTTACCTTCGACGAACGCGCCGTCGGCGTCCACGTGCGCCGAATACTCGACTTCGCCCAAAATCATCCCTTGCGAAACCAATCGTTGGAACGGTTCCTTCGTGCTCACGACGCCGATGTCGTACAGCACTTTGTGCCAAAACCGCGCGTAAAGCAAGTGCAACACGGCGTGCTCGGCGCCACCGACGTATAAATCAACCGGCAACCAATACTTTTCGAGCGAGCCGTCGATGAGGGCGTCTTCGTTCGTCGGGTCGATGAAGCGCAGGTAGTACCAGCACGAGCCCGCCCACTGAGGCATGGTGTTCGTCTCCCGGCGCGCGGGCTTTCCAGTGCGCGGATCGACGGTTTTCACCCAGTCTTCGCAGTTCGCCAGCGGACCCTCGCCCGAGCCGCTGGGCTTGAAGTTGTCCGTCTCCGGCAACACCAAAGGAAGCTCAGATTCAGGAATGGGCACCGCGGTGTTCGGATCGTCTTCGGGGAACACAACCGGGAACGGTTCGCCCCAGTAACGCTGACGGGCGAAGAGCCAGTCTCGGAGCTTGTAGTTGGTCTTCTTGTACCCGACGCCCTTTTCGTTGACGTAGTCGATGATTTTGAGCCCCGCCTGGACGTTGTCCAACCCGTCCACGTCGATGGCGGCGCACTTGCTATTCATCATCTTTCCGCCGCCCGAGTACACGCCTTCGGTGTCTTTCGGCTTTTGCACGACTTCAACGATGGGTAAATCGAACGCTTGCGCAAATTCGTAGTCACGTTCGTCGTGCGCGGGCACAGCCATGATGGAACCGGTGCCGTAAGATCCGAGCACGTAATCGGCAACCCAAATGGGGAGCTTTTCGCCCGTAAGCGGGTGCACGGCGTACGAACCCGTAAAGACACCCGTCTTCTCTTTGCTCAATTCCGTGCGCTCGAGATCGCTCTTGCGAGATGCCGCGAGAACATACTCGGCGACTTGATCTTTTTGCGCGCCTCCCGCGGAAAGAGCGTCGATCATCGGATGCTCCGGGGCGACGACCAAGTACGTCGCGCCGAAGAGCGTATCCGGTCGAGTGGTGTACACTTCCAACTTTTCGGCGTCGGCGCCCAAGCCGTCCACGGCGAACGCGAGTTGAGCGCCCTCGGACTTACCGATCCAGTTTCGTTGCATTTCCTTGATCGAATCCGGCCAGTCGAGCTCGTCCAAGTCCTCCAACAATCGATCGGCGTATTGAGTGATTTTCAACATCCACTGCTTCATCGGCTTGCGAATGACGGGATGGTTCCCGCGCTCGCTCAATCCATCGATCACTTCCTCGTTCGCCAGCACCGTTCCGAGCGCTGGACACCAATTCACCGGCACCTCGGCTTGGTACGCCAAATCTTTCTCCAACAACTTTAAAAAGATCCACTGCGTCCACTTGTAATACGTCGCGTCGCACGTCGCCACCTCTCGATCCCAATCGTACGAAAACCCGAGGCTCTGCAACTGCTCGCGAAACCTCCCGACGTTCGTTTTCGTCGTGTCTCTCGGATGCGTTCCGGTTTCGATCGCGTACTGCTCCGCCGGCAATCCAAACGCGTCCCATCCCATCGGATGCAACACGTTGTGCCCCGTCATTCGCTTATACCTCGCCACGATATCCGTCGCCGTGTACCCCTCGGGATGTCCGACGTGCAGCCCCGCGCCGCTGGGATACGGAAACATGTCCAGCGCGTAAAATTTCGGCTTCGTCGCGTCGATCGCGCGCGGCGTCGCGAACGTCTTCTCCTCCCGCCAAAACTTTTGCCACTTCGCCTCGACGTCGCCGAACGCGTACCCCGCGCTCGTCGTCCGCTCGCTCTCGCTCGCGATCGCCGCGCGTCGCGTCGCGTCGATTCGTCGTCGTCCCGTCGTCGCCGTCGTCGCCGCCGTCGCCGCGCGCGCGCCGCGCGTCCGCGCCGTCGTCGTCGTCGTCGCCGTCGTCGCCGTCGTCGTCGTCATCCATCGCGCGCGTCGACGCATCGTCGACGCGAACATCGCGCGCGCGTCGCGCGCGGCGCCGCACGGGCGCGTCGTGTGCATGCGCGCGCGTTCGCGTCGCGCGCGCGCGTCGGTGCGTGGCGCCGCGCGTCGCGACGGCGCGCGCGCGACGCCGCCGAGGGTTTGTGCCCTGAAATCCGTGTTGTAAACGGACGGACCGTGAGACTCGAGCGTTACTCGAGCGTTTTCGCGCGCGCGGCGACGACGACGACGCGCGACACAGCGCGACGAAGAGCGCGAATCGCGATGCCGATCACGCCCGGCGTGCACGAACCGCACGTCGCGTACGTCCCGCCCGCGAGCGAACACGCGTGGGGCGCGAAAGGGGACTGGGCGGGGAAGAGCGCGCGCGATTGTTACCTGGAGGAGCAGTACGAAAAGACGCGCACGACGGAGGGGTACGACGGACGGATCGATCACGCGCGATTGAGGAATCACGAGGTGCGGCTGAGGGACGAGGACTCGAAGTTCGTGCCGAACGCGAAAAACGTCGCGCCGAGGGCGAAGGATTGGAAGGCGGGCGCGCACGCGAACGCGTACTAAACCGAACCGCGTTACACGGCGCTAACGCTAGTCGCATTGTAACGTCAACGTCACGCGACGGGCGAGACCGGAATTGAATCCACCCACGTTTCTGTGTTCGCACAAGTACAATCGTTGGCCGTTCAGGGGAGATAACGTGCCGTCGGCGTCGACGGGGACCGTCTTGTGCGCCCCCACGATGGTGCTCTTCACGTGCGCGGGCATGTCGTCTGGGCCCTCCGCCGTGTGTCTGAAGAACTCGTCGTTCCACGACTCGGGCACGATGTCGTTCAACGCGTCCTCAAAGCGCGTCGCGAACGTGGGATCCGACGGTCCGACGACGAGCGACGCCGACGTGTGTTCGCAAAAGCAGTGCAAAGTGCCAATCGTCCCCGGTCGGTGCGCGTCGCGAATCGCCGCCGTCACGTCGTCCGTGATGTCTCGCAAGCCGCGCTTTCCCGCGCTCACCACGATCGTCGTCCGCGCCGTCGCTTCGCGCGCGTCGCACACCGCCAAGACGTCGCGCGCGTGTTCGCCGCGCGCCCCGTGTTCGCACAGGTACAGTCCCTGCCACGTCCCCATCCGCGCGCGCCCGTTCGTCACCGGCGCGCGCACCGCGCCGCCGACCAGCATCGCCCTCGCCGCCGCGCGCGTCGCCTCGTCCTCGCTCGCCTCGCGCACGATCGCCGCCAGCGCCTCGTCCAGGTCCGCGCGCACGTCCGGGTCGCAGTTCTCGTTGACGGCGAGCGACGCCGCCGCGTCGCCGTCCGCCAGCGCCCACGTCGCCGTCCCCGCGCGCGGCGTCGCCTCGCACGCCGGCGCCTCGACCAAGTGGCACCCGCTCGCCCGCGCCCTCGACCGCGTCCGCGTCCGCTCGCCCGCCCGCGCGTGCGTCGTCAGCGTCACCACCACCTCGCGTTCGCGCGCCGCCGCCCCCGCGTCGCCGAACGCGACGAGCGCGCACCCGCGCGCGCCCGCGCCGCCGCTCAGCGCGACGCCGTCCCACGTCCGCCCGACCGCCGCGCTCGCGACGTCGGCGCCGTGCCTCGCGAAGACGCGCGCGAGCGCGTCGACCGCGCCGGTCCGTCGCGCGCCGTCGCGCGTCGAGACGAGCGCGACGTCGTCGTCCGTCGCGCACGCGTGGACGACGCCCTCGTCGCACCGCGCGAGCGCGACCGCGAGGGCGGCGTCGGCGCGAAGATCGATCGCGACCGCCTCGCCGGGGCGCGCGCGGACGCGCATTGTCGCGCGCGCGACGTCGGCGCGCGGGGAATCGACGGACGACGACGACGCGATCGTCGCGACGCGCATTGTCGCGCGCGCGCGATGGCGCGCGGCGCGGCGCGAGGGACGAACGAAAAGGGTCGCGCGCGCGCGCCGACGACGCCGCGCGCGCGCGACGGCGACGGCGCGCGCGACGCCGCGCGAACTGACGCCGGAGACCGACCGGATGCCGAACGTCGCGACGACGACGACGACGACGACGTCGAGCGCGCGCGGAAGCGACGGGCGACGGCGCGAGCGGCGCGATTGGGATTTTTCGGCGCGCTCCGGAAGGCGGTCGAGCGGCGCGCGCTGATGATGGAGAGCGACTCGAGCGATGATTACGATTCGGACGAGGACGCCGCGCCGGAGCGCGCGCGCGCGGAGCGACGGCAGAGCGCGTGGGCGCGCGCGGTGGGAGAATCGGACGCGGATGAGCTGGAGAAGATGATGTCCGACCTGTCGGGGGCGAGGGAGATGGCGATGCGGATGCGGTCGGACGTCGGGGGCGGCGGCGACGCGGAGGAGGACGCGACGACGGCGGAGCGCGAACGCGGGGCGAAGCGCGAGGTCGAGGCGACGCCGGCGACGTCGGAGATGAAGAGAGGCGACGAGGACGACGGTTCGGGGGGGATGGCGATCGCCAAGAGAGTCGCGTACGAGGTCGGCGCGACGGGGGCGGCGATGTTTTCGTCGGCGGGCGAGGCGACGAACGAGGACGAGGACGGTTCCGCGGGTTCTATTTTCGTCGACGTTCGCATGATCCAGTGCTTGAGCGGCTTATTCATACGAGTGAACGTCGAATCCGGGAGCGGTTTGCTCGCCATGGACGCGGGCGAGACGTCGGACCCGTACGTGAAGGTGTCTATCGTCAACAGCGCCGGGCTCGCCGTCGACGGTCAAGTACACCGAACGGGGTACCGCCCGAAAACTACGAATCCGGTGTGGAACGAGTCGTTTTACATGGGTAGCGAAAAACTGAGATATAAGGACTGCTCGTTGAAGTTTGAAGTGTACGACTTCGATCTCATGTCAGCCGACGACGCCATGGGCTCGGCGACGTTGCCTCTGACGCATTTCGCGAAAATGAAAGCCAACTTTAAAGACGTAAAGTCAGTGAAGGACACCGACGCAAAGGTGATCGATCCATCGCCTTCACTCGCCGACGCGCTTTCAAAGTCACCATCGCAAGTGCCCGCGGCGGCGTTACATTTGCACAAAGTAAAGAACACGCCTGAAAACCGGGCACCGACGCACTTTGACGACGGATACTTCGTCGAACGCAACTCAAACGAGCTGGTCGTGCACTTTAAGCTGCGACCTCCGCGGACGTCGTCGTTCATATTCGAAGAAGCCAAAGCGATGTTGTCCTTCGCGAAGCAGCTGGTCGACCCACGAAACTTTGGAAAGAGCTTCAACCAAACTGGAGTCGGTCTTTGGCTAAATAGCAAAGTCGAACAAGCCGTCGACGTTGGAAAGCGCCGTGCTTTGAAAGTCATCGATGCGACGATTGAGGAAAAGAAGAATAAGGTTTGTGAACTCGCCGTGGCGGATCGCGATATGCCGTCGGTGATCCGAAACTATCTCGCAGGCGTTGTGAACATGTACATCTCGGATATTCAGCAGGGGCTGATGAGCGACTTGGGGATTCGTTTGAAAATTCTAGACAGCGCTAAATCGCAAGGATCCGCTCAAGCAGATCAAAATGACGCAGAGCAGGTTAAACGCAGGAGCGTTCCACAGAGCTTCAGCATGAAGCGTTCGGTGTTTGGATTATTTGAATCTATTCGGTGCTGGTACCTTTACAACGAAGTTCCGGGTGATCTCTCCATCTTCGGTAAGGTGCGAAATCCTTATTGGTGGTTGTTCCTCGTTTCAAAGCTCTACTTTGGTCTCGGTCTCCAAGCGTTTGTGTTCTTCATTCGTCTGGCTCTCGTGGATAGGCGAGACGAGTGGCAGATGTTCGAGTACATCATGGTTTTCAAGGGAATTCAGTTCATTTCGGGAACGATTTCCGTCTTCGCCGGCGTGTTCGCGTTCATCCAGTGTGCCGGCGTACGTGACGCTGGCACCACGCACACGTGTGACACCACAGGACCATGGGTAACAGAGATGCAGTCGTGTGCGATTGATTCGAGCACTTGTGTCGCGCTCAATGTCGGCGCGTACCTCGTACGTATCATGATGTGCTGGTACGCGTTTCACAAGCTCCGTCGTTCGTTCGCGTTTGGGCGCGCGATCGCGAGCGATCACAGATTGGTTGGTGCTAGAATTCGAATCACAACCGTTGGTATCGGTTCACGGTATAAGACCTACGGCGCGTTGAAGAAGGCTTTGAAGTATATTTTCGTTAAGCGCAAAGAAACGCCGCTCGAACGGTTCCGTCGAATCGTGAATTTGCAGCTTGAACGTCTGGCGGCGGCCAAAGGTATTCGTGGTGGTACGGCACGCGCGCGAAATGCGTTCAAATCATTTCATTACGTTCACCGCATCGCCAAAGTCAAGGACTACGATGTTGCGAGCGGAATGCACACGTTGTACTACAAGGATGACCTTACGCGCCAGCGACATCAAATCGATCTCGGCACGGTGACGTATACGGTTATGAAGCTCAAGCACATCCAACCGCGCCGCGTACAGCGCATTCTGTGGATCTACGAACTTGTCACCTTTGCGGTCACCGTTGGTTGCTCCATCCGATTTCTGGCGTGGGTCGACTGGGGTCGCGGCGAAACCTGGCAACTTTACGGCGTCGCGTTTTGGGGGCAGACTTTGTACAACCTTCTCGCGTTTCCATTCATTTTGATGGTCATCCCGGGCGTGAACAAGCTCATCTGTCACGCCCCGAAGACTGGATACGACAGAAATGGCAACTTGAAACGCTTCAGAAAGCGTGCGACGTTCGAAGAAGACATCGAAGACGAGCCCAACCCGCGTTCGCGGTGCGCGCCGGCGTGTTACCCATTCGTCAAGCCCTGGCGCGTATGACGCGCGCGACATCGTCGACCCATATTTATCTCTCATCAATAACCAACATCATCGATAACAATAACCAACATCATCGGTACTGTATCGCGTACTGTAATAATCATAATAATGTCTCGGGCAGACTCACACCATGCCTCGCGCGAAAAATCCAAACCCGACGCGCGTGCGCGTCGCGGGCGTGGACGTCGACCCCCCCTCGTCCGCGCGGCGTCCGGACGTCGCGCCGCGCGGCGAGAAGCGCGCGGCGGCGAACGACGCGTCGCGCGCGAAGAAACGCGTCGCCGCGTCGCCGCGCGACGGTTTGATTAATTTCGCCATCGACGATGAAAACGACGACGGCGTCGCGCTCGGGAGCGCGGTCGCGACGCGGATCGGCGCGGCGAGCGTGACAAACGCATCGGCGTCGACCGTCGTCGCGGTCGTCCGCGCGTCGCGTCGGACGCGCGGGGAGACGCGCGATGGGACGGCGACGGCGACGACGAGCGCGCGGGGCGACTTCGTCGGCGGCGAAGTGGAAGTGGATGCGGCGCCGTCGACGCCGGACGCGATGTCGCTGCGGTTTAAGTGTGAGAATGATGCGGTGTATCGCGTGGATGGGGTGAACGCGGAGGCTTTTAGGGTGGTGATGCGGTCAGGGATGGCGACGGCGCGGTTGACGAAGGATGGCGCGGAGGGCGGACGGTTGACGGTGAAGATGAAACCGGTAGCTTTCGAGGCGTGTTCGGAGGTGCAAACGGCCGGTGGGTACGTCACTAAAGGGATCGCGAAGGTGTTTAAGGCGCTAGCGGTCGTTTACGCCGGATTGTGCGACGATGGTATCGATGGAGAAGCGCCCGGTAGATTTGACGGCGGTTTGGATTTGGCGGGTATTTTTGAAGCCGTGAAACCGAACGAGAACGCGTGTCCAGAAGCCGATCGAGACTACTACGCGCTCTTGCCGACGCCGCGATCATATCAGAAACAAGCCGTGGGATGGATGCTGGCGAGAGAACGAGCGAAGGATGCGCCGGCTGGGGCGTTGTCGGCGAAACGCGGCGGCGACGTCGACAAGACAGAGTTGCATCCGCTTTGGCGCGAACTCCCGGAGGGAGGTGGCTACATAAATCCGTACTCGGGTCATCTCACGAAAACGCGATTCGAATGCGATTTTGAATCTGTGAGCGGCGGTATCTTGGCCGATGAGATGGGTCTTGGGAAAACGGTGGAAGTAATCATGCTCGTGTTGGCGAATCGCGAGCCGCGGCGCGCGCAAAGTCGATCTCAATTTGTCCCTCCGCCCATGACAGATGACATGAAAGAGGAAATCGATGATGTTGTGCTCATTAAAGACGATGAAGCGCCCGTGAAGGTGTGCTGCCCGTGCGGTGCGCGACATGACGACCCATTCTACGACGGTTTGTGGATCGAATGTGAAAAGTGCGAGACGTGGATGCACGCAAGATGCGTGGGGCTAGCCCAAAGCAGAAATCAAGAGATAAAACTTATGAAAATGTCTGAGGAAGAGCGGGGACGAAAGCTCAAAGATTTCACGTGTGGTAAATGCATCGCCGCGCACGCGAGCGAAACAGTAGACGAGACGTGCGGCGCCACGCTCGTCGTCTGCCCGAGCGCCATCATCAAACAATGGCGAGACGAGTGCAATCAACACGTACGCCCGGGCACGCTGAAAATCATCACATATGAGGGACAGTCGAAGCGAAGTGGCGCTGGGGGCTCGATGAAGGGCGTGTTTTCCGCCAAGGAGCTCGCCGACGCCGACATCGTACTGACAACGTACGACACGCTTCGTACTGAAATCGACATCGACACCGCCAATGGACACGGCTTGGCCGGCGCTGAGAGAGCACGACGATATGAAAAGAAGTATGAAGTGGTGCCGACACCACTGACTCGATTGAAGTGGTGGCGCGTTGTTCTGGACGAGGCGCAAATGGTCGAGTCCACGGTGTCAAAAGCCGCCGAGATGGTGCGCCGGCTGCCCACAGTGCACCGATGGGCAGTCACGGGCACGCCCATTTCGCGAGGTTTAGGGGATATATTCGGTCTGTTAACGTTTCTGATGGTGTCTCCGTTTCAACATGGTGACTTTTGGTGGCGACGTATGATTGAAATACCGTACATGAGTGGCGACGTCTCCGCGCGCGAACTTCTTCATAAAATTTTGAAGGGCTTGATGTGGCGAAACTCGCGCGCTGACATGGAGCGACAACTAGGAATTCCTCCCCAAGGTGAAGTCGCCACGTGGTTGCGGTCAAGCGCGGTGGAGCAGCACTGGTACTCCCGACAATACGCCAACTGTGCGGCCGACGCCAACGCGACTCTGAGACGATTCATCCGTCACGCCGACAGCGAAAGCCTTCCACCGAACAAAGCATCGAGCGTCATGGGACCTTTGTTGCGATTGCGTCAAGCGTGTGATCATCCGCAAGCGGGATCACACGGTCTTGCTGGCGGTATTCGCGCCGGCGCTAACGTGTTGACGATGGAGCAAATTTCTGAAAAGCTTGTCGAAAGAGCTCGCATCGAAGCCGAAGAGGCGCAGCGTCTCGTGGCGTTTTCGCTCAACGCCCTCGCTGGGATCGCTTGGATTTTAGGAACTTTCGACATCGTCATAGAAACGTATCGTGAAGTCCTTAAGCTCGAAGGTGAGGGGAAGCAGCGAGGCATTCGGATGGACACCCTTCAAAGACTTCACGCGCTTCACAATCTCAACTTGGCCATGCGCGAAGTCAAGGCGAACAAAGAGTTACTAAAAGGCAAGATAATAGCACCGACGATACGGGACGATGATTTGGAAAAAGAAGCCAATTTAGAGCGAGCTGCATACATGGCACAGCGTGCTGGCGGCGTCCCTGCAGCGACGCGCGAACTCGAAGTTACGAGTGCAAACGTGGCGAAGCATTTAGCGTTTGGCTCGATCGCGCGCGTGGACAAATTCACGTGGTGGCTATTCATCCTCGATCATGCGATGACGTCAGAAGGAACCGCAGAAGATGTTGCGGCGTCGAATATACTCGCGCGTGTGCTTGAAGCTTTGGATGGACGCTGGCAAGACAAGCAAGCACCTTTTCGAAGCACCGACGGTTTGAAGATGACGATGGCGAACGATTTGGAAGAAATTCACAACACGCGCGCCAGAGTCATGGAATCTGTCTCAGAAATCCGCGTACGGGTTGAAAATCCGAGTGAAGATGATGTGCGTACGATCGGTTCGTGCTCAAACTGCCGTAAAGATACGGACTTTGCCCTTCCCGGCGTGGTGTGTATGTTTTGCAAGGCCGAACCGTTACTTTCGGAGTTTGAGGCAAAGATATTCGGTGTTCGCAACCTGCGGCTTCAGCAAAATCGCACCAATGACGACGATAGTCAGAACAGGGAAACGTTTGTGCCACGCGTTTCTCGTTACGGTCGGAAGTATGAACGAGAGGAAACCAACCGCGGTGGAGCGAGCTCGGTGGAAGCCGTGCTTCGTATTTTAGTCCCCATGGTGCATTCGTTGAGTGCACCCAGTTCGTATGTTGAAGAATCCGCGGCGCACGTCGCTGCGCTTGAAGAGATGCGCAAGGAATTTTACAAAATATCGCAGCTCATCGTCCAACAGAGGGAAGAAGTCGCGTCTCGCGACGAGCTCGACATGGCGGTGGCGAGAATACGCACTCGGCACGATCACGAGCTTCCACCGCACGGCTTCCATCGGTTCACGGGTTGGTTGATGCAAAACGATCCCGTGCCCGAGGGTCTCCGAGGGTCGGTCATCTATCGAGACGAAGTGGAGGGTTTGAGCGTCAACTACACGACGCAAAAGCTCGTGTACGAAAAGGATTTGCGCAAAGCGATGTCTCAACTCAAGTATCTGGAGGACAATCTTCGCGCGGAGAACGCTGGCGGAGAAAACACTATAGCGACTGATTGTCCGGTCTGTATGGTGTCATTCGCGGGAACTAACGCTGAAATATGTGTTTTCCCTTGCGGTCACCGAACGTGCGTCTCGTGCGCTCTCGACTTGGTCCGACGCGAGCACGGGGAGAGAGTGTCGTGCGTCACCTGTCGCGTTCGTGCGTACGTCGAAGAGTTGATGTACGTGAACAACGTTGACAATCGCACGGGAGTGCGAGATGCGGCTGATTACGTGAGGCGCGGTAAAGGAGGCGACGTGCGATTTCTTACGGATCTGCTCGGCGTCGAAGCCGACCTCCTCGGCGGGGAACAACAAGTGCTCGTCTCCGGGAGCTGGGGCACAAAAATTGAAGCGATCATTCGACGTCTGAGATATTTGCTGTTGCGTGAGGATGACGCTAAAATGATAGTGTTTTCTGAATGGGACGACGTCCTGGACGTGGTCGAAAAAGCGATGCGCGCGAATGAAATTCGCTTCGTTCGCGGCGTCTCTGGTCCAAAGTTTCGCGACGTCATCGATACATTTAAGCACGACGCCGCGTGCAACGTTCTGTTGCTGCCGCTTAAGCGTGGCGCGCACGGTTTGAACCTCACCGAAGCGCAGCACGTGTTACTGCTCGAGCCCGTGCTCGATCCCGGAATGGAAGCCCAGGCGATCAAGCGCGTCGATCGCATCGGACAAACGCGCCCGACGTGCGTCCACAGGTTTTTCATTCGCGACACGATTGAAGAAAACGTGCACAATTTTTCGCGCCAACGCGCGGACGCCATGAGTGACATCGCGAGCGACGTCGCCCTGCAGAAGAAGGGCAAGGACGCAGGCTTGACCCTGGGCGAATTGCGCGCGCTGCTCGAGCGACCGGATGGACGCGCTCGACGCGCGCTCGACGCGCGGCGTCGCGACGGCGACGGCGACGACGTCGATCGCGAGGTTATAGAATTAGAATGATGAACGAACATTGTACACATTGTAAAACAACGCACCAGCGCGCGCGCGCGCGACGCACGTTCTACCGATTCGCGCGTCGCGTAATACAATCTAATCACTCGCGCAGAGGCGCGAGCACGTGCGCGGACAGCGCGCGCAACCCCGCCTCGTCGAGGCTCTCCGCGACGCGCTCGCGAACCGACGCCCACGTCTCACCGCGCTCCCCCCACGCCACCGCGTCCATGGCGTCCATCGCGCGCTTCAGCGCCGTCTCCTCCCTCGTCGGCGCCGGTTCGCCGCCGCTCGCGCCTCCCGCGTCCACGTCCCCTCCCTCGAGCGTCCTCCGCACGTCCGCCGCGCTTCGTCCCGCGTACCCGCTCAGCGTTTGCATCTGCGTCATCATCGCCCCGTCCGCTCCCATCGTCCACCACGGTCCGACGCTCAGCGCCACGCGCGCCTGGTCCCTCGCCTCCGCCGCGCGTCCGAATCGCGCCAGCGTCGCCGCGTTCACCGCGTGCGGCCGCGACCACCCGGCGTACGGCCCGTCCGCGCACCACTCCGCCGTCACCAGCGCGCTCGTGACGTCCCCTCGCGCGGCGTGTCGCTCGATCAGCCTTTCGTCCGCGTCCAGAAATCTCCCGACGCGTCGCGTCAGAAACGCCTCGACGCGCGTCGCGTACGGCGAATTCGTCAGCTCTCCCGGCGCGTACGCGTCCAGCGCGTCGCTTCCGCACGCCGCCGTCGCCGCGCCGCCGCCGACGCCGTGCGCGCGCTCGTCCTCGGCGAGCGCGCGTCGCAGCATCGCCGTCGCCGACGGCGCGAGCAGGCGCGCGCCCCGCGCGCCCGCGACGACCCAGGGCGTCGACGCCTCCGCCGATCGCGCGCGCGCGTAGAACCCGCCGCTGGACGCGAATCGCGCGTCGACGGCGCGCGCGCCGACGGCGACGCCGAGGACGACGGGCGCGCGCGTCGTCGTCGCCGCGCGCGCGAGCGGGACGACGAGCGGGTGCGCGCGCGACGCGTCGACGTCGTCCGCGACGACCCAGCGCGAGGAGTCGGCGAGCGCGGCGCGCGCGCACGCGTCGAAATGGATCGGCACCGCGAGCTCGCAGCGCTCGAGGGCGAGGCGCGCGCGCGCGACGACGCGGTCGACGGAGGCGCGAGACGCCATCGCGCGGGACGCGTCGACGAGTGACGCCGAAGCGCCCGAGCGCCGACGCGCTTCGAACGCGTCGCACATCTATCATCAAATGTATCGTCAACAAACAAACGTCTCTAATCCGCGACGTCGTACACGAACGTCGGCGGCGCCGGCGCGAGGGCCGGTTCGCCGTCGCGCGCGCGCGTCTCGCTCGCGAAAATCGCCTCGTACGCGCGCGCCGCGTCCTCGTACGCCTCGTCGCACCCCTCGCACATGCGCGTCTTCGGTCGCGTCCACGTCCACCGTCGCGTCTTCGCGTCGAACGTCTCCACGTTCGTCTCCGCGCCGCACTGGCCGCACCGCCGTCGTCGCGTCGCTCGCGCGACCCGGCCGAAGCGCGCGTCGTCGTCCGTCCCGTCGTCGTCGCTCGCCGTCCCGTCGTCGTCGTCGTGGTCGTCGCGGTCGTCGTCGTGGT
>Ga0206682_10000629_pt1 | contig 37745 bp, 51 predicted proteins | sample M240m12015metaG_FD_155444 | JGI IMG/M metagenome (GOLD analysis project Ga0206682, IMG submission 155444) | Ammonia-oxidizing marine archaeal communities from Monterey Bay, California, United States - M2 40m 12015 | ecosystem: Environmental > Aquatic > Marine > Intertidal zone | place: USA...
CCACCACTCACGAACAAAAGCAGTGACCTTGTTAGCCTTGAGCATATCCCCTGCGTCCTTCATGGACAATACGACATTCTTTGCCTTGTTAGGGGTGAACAAATCAAGGACTGACTTAGCCGCTAACTGCCCTGCTTTATCTGCGTCAAAACAAATGACTACGTTCTCAAAGGACTCTAACCACTCAAGGTTTTCTTTAATGTCTTTTGATGCTCCATTTGAGCCACTTCTAATGGAGACAACAGGCCATTTTCCGTCAAACATTTCGTGAACTGCAAGTGCGTCTGCCTCGCCCTCTGTGACCGTAATGTATTTACCGCCACCCTTGAAAGCCTGTTGACCGAACAACCCAACATTATTAAATTCTCCTGTAGCATAAAAGTTCTTGTTGTCCACGATGCGTACCTTAGTGCCTAACACTGCACCTGAGTCCTTGTCGTGGTATGGGTAATGATGTTTACTGACCTTCCCATCAGGGGCAAACTCAACGGTGACTCCGTACTTCTTAGCCACCTCTTGGCTTATTCTCCTGTCAGGGATTGCCGCTACTGTTCCTGTCATTTCCAAATGCCTCGCTTTTCTTTGTGTTGCTTGTTCTATAACCTGACCGTTACCTTTCTCGTAGTAGTCACAACCACCTGAAAAACAGGTGGCGTGACCATCGGAGTACCTCGCCAAGTTATCCTTTGAGCCACACTTGGGGCATGGCTCATGTCGGACAAACGAGGATGTCATTTAGAAGTCCTCTCCACCAGTATCTTCAGCTTGCTCTAAGACCTTGATCTTGTTAAGGTAGGTAGGTATCCCATGTACAGGATGGGGCTGACCTTCTGTCCATAATACACGAACCTTAGACCCTCTACCAATGCGACCTTTAAAAGCACCACCATCAGCATCAACCACAGCCACATTGTACTTAGTTGAGAACTTCCGTTGCTTTGCGTCCTCATACTCACGCAACTTAACACCTTTACCTTCCAACTCGTCAGCAGTTGACTCATCCAAGGTTAGGACAACTGAATACTTACCAGTTGACTGACCCTTATACATCTCATGCTCTTCCAAGTTTTCAAACGCTAATAGACCTTCTAATACTGCCATAGTTACTACCTCTTTTTTCTAGCTTAGTGAATGACCCTTATGTATAACTTTTGTAACTTGTTATAACTTAAGAATCGTTTGGTTAATACTATAATTATATATTAAATATTTTCCTTTAATACATAAGTATAGTATAACATGAATTAGGGCATAACCTTAATCATTCAAAGTTATACCCATTATTCATCAAATCAATACTACTATTGCTCCTCCATATCCGCTAGGAATTCAAAGGGATTAACAACATCATCAAGAATCGTGTGCATAGGGCTGTCCAGTGTTGCCTCATTGGATGCTGACAGGCAATCTGAGCATAACTCTGAGTATTCCCCTGTCGCTCTGTCAATCCTTCTCATCTCAAACTCATTCATTATAACGTCACATGCTTTGCATCTACTCATGGCTAAAAGCCCTCTTATGTTGGTCTAAAAACTCTTTGGCTGTCAGGGTGTTATAGTAAGCCCTAACGCTATCCTCTGCGCGTTGGTGCGCCTCCTGTAATGTCATGGCTAACATTTCATAGTCAACCATCTCATCAATCAATCGGGTAATGGGTCTGATGTCGTTGTCATCGCCTCCTTCATAACCGATCAAGCGTTCCTTTATTCTACTCATTGTCAATTTCCTCCACCTTATAGACATAACCAAAGGATATTACCAGTAATGGTAGTAGTATTATTGTACCACTAAAGGGCATTGCCTGTAAACTGAAAGGATCATTTTCGTTTACCGTCCATACTGCCCTAGAATCCACAAACTCAATATCTATACCTGTACCGTTCCTGAGTTCTATTGACAACGTATTTTTACCTATTCGCCAGTTCATCACTTTCTCCCAATCGCTCCACAGCTACTAACATATTTTCAAGGGCTGTTTTAAGGCACCTTACTTCAATTTCTAACTCTCTTTTTGTCAACGTTTCAGCCTTATCTCTGTTAACTGAATCGAGCACCGCTTCCAAATAACACTTAATGTCAGCAATACTTTCCAAGTAGTCTGATGTGCTGTGTTTAGTTATTAGTATCATCACTTTCTCCTGTAATCGTCAAATACCTCGTCTGTGGTTCTTCTGCGCTACCGCTACAAGGCCTATTGTCTAAAGCCACACCGCCCCAAGAGTTTTCGTAATAATTCATTTCACCATCAGCACCGTAGTCTCGTTTCACCCAATGACCGTCAGAGTATTCGTAATAAATCGATTGACCTTTAGCGTTGTAGATTCTAAAACCTACCTCTACAACACCGAACCTAGCCTCATATTCTTTTCTTAGTTTCGTTTTACTCATAACTCCACCCCATAAACAGTAGACATGAATAAGACTGCTTTATCACGCATAATCTTTCTTGCATGCTCAGTAAACGATCTAGAAGTATAGAGACTTTCCAATGCCTGCATATGGAGGTTGGATAGATGCTCCCTTCTTACCTTGTCATATAGCAAGTTCTGAGCATAGGTTCTCTCATCCCCTAAGCGAGACAGAGCGTCAAACTGTGCCTTCACTATTTCCTTTTGTGTCAATCCTTCAATCTGCATCTTAGTGCCTCCCTGATTCATCAAAATAATCATTGTTTAAAATAACCATATACGACCCGTTACTATGGGGCAGTGCTACCATAACTTCGGTATCGTCATCATCCAAAGCGTTATACCAACCATCGCTATTAGTTACCGTAAAGCCTCCATCCTTTAACTGCTGAATCAAAACTCGCAGCTCCTTTTTGTTCTCCATAAAACGTACCATAAATCACCTTTAATTGTAACAAGTTATAAATTAAGGAATCAGAGTAAAAAATTCCAACGTACTAGCCATTATATAGACTCCTACCAAAACCACCACGCCTACCCATGACCAAAAGTCACTTTCGGGTTCTCTGTTATCATTCATCATTTTCTACCTCTCGCTCTTCTGGTAATTTTACATAAGTCCAGTAATCTTCTGTTCCACCTGAAATAGTCTCCAAAACATTAGGGTATCCACTATTATCATCAGTTGAGCGTAGAATATCTCCAGTTGCATGGTCAATAATATAATATTTCATACCTTAAAACCTCATGTAATCCATTCTAAGCCTATTTCATGGGTTAGGCTATGCTACCCTACTAATAAACACTAGAAAGTCTAAGAATGCAAACCATAGACTTTGTGATGTTTACTTTATCTCCATACGCTGAATTAAGTCAATCGCTTGTTCTAAGCTCATTTCGTAATATTCCGCGAATCTAGCTACAGTTAGGAAATTATTCACCCAATCAAGGTACATATGTTCGTCACTAAAATGCTCGTATGCTTTTTTCATTGTATTAGCCTCCTACAGCTATTAGATTATTAATTTGTTTTTTCATTGATATACCATGCGCAGGGTATCCGATTACTGATACATCTTTTTTCCAACAAGCACGACATGATCCGCATTTGCCCTCGCGTGTACTGGCCTCGCAAACTGTAACTCCTTTTAAACTATGGCTTATTGTGGGCAATATGGTGCTACTATTTGCCACATTAGGAATAACTTCACCTAATACGCCATCACTGGACAATCTGACAACCACGTTAGGCAATGACTCCATGTCTGCGATAACTTGGGCAAACTTGCTAAACTTGTGCATTCTAGTTGGTAGCCAATGATTACACCACGGAGTCAACCGCATGACTTCAAGCATCTTTTGAGCGAGTTTTATACTGTACATATCACCTGAATCAAACCAACGAAAATACCTATCGTTATCTAGTTCTGCGACCATATCATCAACCCATGAATCACGCTTCCAATCTTCCTTATTATGCTCCCTTGGTGCTTTGACATTAGGAAATCTATAGTTGCCGCTTGTGGCGTAGCATCCCTTACACGCAGGGACTAGATCACCGTTAGAATCTTTTGATGCGGGACACGTATCTAATGCCTGTAGACTCCAAGACCTACAAGGCATCTTACCCGCTTTTGACAATTTAATCATTTGTATATACTCCATTAATTGTAACTTGTTATAACTTTACCCATAAATGCCGCTAGTATCTAACGGCATCTAGTGTATAGCTATCATGCCGCTTTGTCTAGTGGTTCTAGTGCTTCCAGTAATTTCTCTTTGATCTGACATAGAGAGAGATCAACATCTATAATTGATTGTGACAGTTCACTATCTTGTTCTATTTTGGCTAGTTCTTCCGCGTATGCCGATAGTTGAAACAATGCTTCCGCTAGTGCTTCGACTGGTGATAATGCTTGACCATTAGGCGCTATTACACTTGCACCTGTAGACGCTTCACCAGTATCGCCTTCACCTTCACCACCATTGCCCGTGCCTTTACTAGCACCGCGCAACTGTGCTTCGACTAGCTTGCTATCTTTGACAACCATAGCGCGTTTGTCTATATCTAACTCTTTATGTATACGCTTAGTGACTCTATTAAAGATTGACCGAATCACCGCGAGTGATGCCTTATCCACCGCACAACCTTCCCATAGTGCAACCAGTACCTTTTCCGCGCCTTTACCAGTAGCAACGTGTACGTTATAAAGCTCGCTTACTATATCAGTCACTTTGGTTTTAACCGCTGTGCCTTCCACTAGTTCAACCGCGAGTTCCTTAGCTTGCTTAATTGTCGTTAGCTTTGTCATAACTACCTACCTATATATGTATCAATGAATGTATGCACATATTAACAAATTGATCGACAGAGTACAATGCTCATTATGCATGAACTATCAAAACTATATGCGCCTAGCGCATGACTACAGTATACCTTTGCATATGCGCGTGTACGCGTAGCAATAATCATGCCAACTTGTGTATGCTTGTGTCATGCAATATCTATGCCAATATGTAGCTATAGGTATCCTATGGCATACTCACACTTTACCCATGCAATACCCGTGCCAACATGGAGCCTTGTGTATAACCTGTGGATAACTTATGCACAGGCCGTGGATACTGGGGATAACTCATGTATAACCTGTGGATAACTTTTGGGGGCGGGGGGGCCGTGGGTTATCGCAGGATTGTTACAGTACCCTCTGGCATACAAAAAAGGAGTAAATTAGGAAAAAAGGGGTGTATCCTTAAGTATACCTAAGTCCTTGAATTACATAAGGAAAACACAGGTGGCCCCCTAGTCTTGACACAAGCAGTTAAGGGACACACAGGTTGACACACAAGGGGCTTGGGTGTACTCAATATAATTTAGTAAATATAGAAAATAATGCTTGACTTTTAGACTGATCTGTGCTATAATATCAAGTATACTAAAGCAGTTAAAGGAAGCCGTCCGCGCCTTAAGTACCTTAAGTAAACTATAGTATTTTACTTTTATTAATAATTAAAGAAAATAACTAAACTCTACTTAAGTATCCTTAAGATAACTAAGGGGAATACTTTGAGTAAACCAGAAATAGATAGGTCAGCCACTGCCGCGAAGCGGAAGGGTCGGCCACCAAACAAATCTGTAGTGTCTAAAACAACAGGTAATAGAAAAGGGGTAGGTCGCCCCAAAGGTGATGCTTCAATCATCAACGACTATAAAGCTAGGATGCTTGCGTCCCCAAAGTCACGCAAAGTAATGGATGCAATCTTTGATGCGGCTCTTGACAACGATCATAAGAATCAGTCAGCGGCATGGAAGTTGGTAATGGATAGGATGTTACCTATCAGTTACTTTGAGAAGGAGAAAGGAGGTAGTGGTGGTCGTAGTGCTATCAACATCTCTATCACTGGAGTAGGTGGTGAAACCACTGTTATCTCTGGTAATGAACAGCAAGACCCATTAGAGGGAGAAGTTGTCAATGATTAATAACATTAATGATATGTTAAGATACTTTAACAGGGAAGAGTTTGCCTGTCAGTACACAGGTAAGAATAAGATTGACGATCAGTTCCTAACCAAATTAGATCACCTACGTTATGTATGTGGTTTTCCATTTATAATCACTAGTGGTTACAGAGACCCTAGTCATCCCATAGAGGCTAAGAAAAAAGTTGCAGGAACTCACGCACAAGGTATCGCCTGTGACATCAGGACTGAGAATTCTCAGCAAAGGTATGACATCGTTAAACACGCCACTGCGATGGGGTTCAACGGTATCGGAGTTGCTGACAGCTTTGTCCATGTTGACATCCGCAAGTTGGACGTTGGTGAGTCTCCTGTAATGTGGTGCTATAGTTGACGGACTTAAATGTCTCTCTTCTACCGTGGCAACAGAAAGTATATAACAACGAAACAAGATTTAAAGTTATAGCCGCAGGTAGACGTACAGGCAAGAGTAGACTAGCGGCATGGATGTTAATACTCCGCGCTCTTAGTGATACCAAAGGCCATGTGTTCTACGTTGCCCCTACACAGGGACAGGCTAGGGACATTATGTGGCAGATGCTACTAGAGTTAGGTCATAACGTCATAGCCTCTAGCCACGTTAATAACCTACAGATTAAACTCATTAATGGTGCTGTAATTGCCCTAAAGGGTGCAGATAGACCAGAGACAATGAGGGGTGTCAGCCTCAAGTTCCTAGTAATGGATGAGTACGCTGACATGAAGCCAGAGGTTTGGGAGCAGATACTGAGACCTGCCTTGGCTGACCAAAAGGGTGATGCGTTGTTTATAGGTACGCCTATGGGACGTAATCACTTTTATGAACTATATACATACGCTTGTGTATCTGATGATCCTAGTTTTGCAGGTTTTCATTTTACAAGCTATGATAACCCATTGCTAGACCCTGAAGAGATTGAAGCGGCTCAAAAGTCTATGTCAGCTTTTTCCTTCCGTCAGGAGTTTATGGCATCCTTTGAGGCTCAAGGTAGTGAACTTTTTAAAGAAGAATATATTAAATTTTCTGAGGAAGAGCCTGAACAAGGTCAGTTTTACATTGCGGTTGACTTGGCGGGTTTTGCGGATGTCGCTAAAGTTACAACGAAGACAAAAAGACTTGACCAAACGGCTATCGCTATTGTTAAAGCGAACGAAGAAGGCTGGTGGGTTGCTAATATTGTACATGGGCGTTGGGGTGTCCAAGAGACTGCCAGAAGAATCTTCCAAGCAGTCAGAGACTACCAACCTGTAGCAGTAGGTATAGAGAAGGGAGCATTAAAGAACGCTGTACTTCCATACTTAAGCGACTACATGAAAAAGAATCAACGGTTTTTTAGAGTGGACGAGCTTACCCACGGCAATAAAAAGAAAACCGACAGAATTGTTTGGGCTTTACAAGGCAGGTTTGAACATGGTACAATCTCCTTAAACAAAGGAGAATGGAACAGTCAGTTCCTTGATGAGTTATTTCAGTTTCCTAATCAATTAGTACACGATGATTTAATTGATGCATTAGCTTACATAGACCAATTAGCTAACATAGCATACACATCGGACTTTGAAGAAGAAGACTATCAACTATTAGACGCATACGCAGGGTATTAATATGCTAAATGAAGAAAAAGATCAATTTGTACTAGAACAAACACTTGAAGGATGGGTAATCAATAAATGTCAAGGATGGCGTGATCACTTTGATACTAATTATTCATCTAAATTTGACGAATACTATCGGTTATGGAGAGGACAGTGGTCTTCCTTAGACAAAACTAGAGATTCAGAGCGTTCTCGAATTATTAGTCCTGCCCTACAACAAGCGGTAGAGTCTTCAGTTGCTGAATTAGAGGAAGCAACCTTTGGTCGAGGCCGTTGGTTTGACATTGAGGATGATGTAAACGATAAAGAGAAGCGAGACATCTCACTTTTACGTGAAACTTTGTATAAAGACTTCAAAAAGAACAGAATACGTAAAGGTGTTGCTGAGTGTTTACTAAATGCCGCTGTATTTGGCACAGGTATTGCAGAGATTGTCCTTGAAGAAGAAAAAGAAATGGCTCCTGCAACCCAACCTGTTATGGGAGGCGAATTAACAGCAGTTGGTGTCAACATAACGGAAAAGACTTGTGTTAAACTCCGTCCTGTAATGCCTCAGAACTTCCTAATAGACCCTTTAGCTACCTCCGTAGAGGAAGCAATGGGTTGTGCTGTTGATGAGTTTGTATCCTTACATCTAGTTGAGCAATTACAGGAACAAGGAATATATAGGAACGTAGAAGTATCAATGGCGGCTCCTGATTTTGACATAGAGCCAGATCAAGACTTAGTAGCACACGATGATGATAAAGTACGATTGACTAAATACTATGGTTTAGTACCTAGACATTTATTAGAGATGGCTCAAAAGGAATCCGAAGCGGAAGAAATAGCTACATTAGTTGATGACGATGAAGAAAGTAAAAGTTATTATGTGGAAGCTATTGTTGTAATTGCTAATGATGGCACTTTGCTAAAAGCGGAATCTAATCCTTATATGATGGGTGATAGACCTATTATAGCATTCCCTTGGGATGTTGTTCCTAGCCGTTTTTGGGGTAGAGGGGTATGTGAGAAAGGATATAACTCACAAAAGGCGTTAGACGCTGAAATACGAGCTAGAATTGACGCTCTTGCGCTTACTATACACCCTATGTTAGCTATGGACGCTACAAGGATGCCTAGAGGCGCTAGACCTGAAGTACGTGCAGGTAAAGTTATCTTAACTAACGGTGCGCCTAATGAAGTTATACAACCATTTAACTTTGGCAATGTAAGTCAAATTAGCTTTGCACAGGCTGACGCTTTACAGCGTATGGTACAGACAGCTACAGGCGCTGTTGATTCCGCAGGTATCTCAGGATCAATCAATGGTGATTCCACTGCCGCAGGTATCTCTATGAGCTTAGGCGCTATCATTAAGCGTCATAAGCGAACTTTAATTAACTTCCAAGAATCTTTCCTGATTCCTTTTGTAACTAAAGCCGCACACCGTTATATGCAGTTTAATCCTGAAGCATATCCTGTTGCTGACTACAAGTTCCACACTTCCAGTTCACTGGGCATTATTGCGCGTGAGTACGAAGTTACACAGCTTGTACAGTTGTTACAAACCATGTCACCTGAAACTCCAATGTACTCACAGCTTATTATGTCTATCATTGATAACATGAACGTAGGTAATCGTGAGGAACTTATAGCGGCTCTTGAAAAAGCTAATCAGCCTGATCCTGAAGCACAACAAGCACAACAAGCGGCTCAGGAATCACAGTTGGCATTCCAAGCGTCACAGACTGCGGCCTTAGAAGGACAAGCTATTGAATCACAAGCACGAGCGCAGAAGCTTGCTACTGAAGCTCAATCTATACCTCAAGAGTTAGAGATTGACAAGATTAAAGCTATCACTACTAATATACGAGAAGGTAATGACGATGACCGCGAGTTTGAAAGAAGGCTTAAGGTTTCCGATCAATTACTAAAAGAAAGAGAAGTAGCAATTAAAGAGAGAGGACGTACTAATGGCTAAAGACCCTAGATTGGTAAGAGCAGGAGTTAGCGGTTTTAACAAACCTAAACGAACTCCTAATCATGCTACCAAAAGTCATGTAGTTGTAGCTAAGGAAGGAGATAAGGTAAAGACTATTCGCTATGGACAGCAAGGTGTTTCAGGTGCAGGTAAGAATCCAAAGACTGCATCGGAAAAAGCAAGACGTAAATCTTTTAAAGCACGACACGCTAAAAATATTGCTAAAGGCAAAATGTCTGCGGCATACTGGGCTAATAAATCTAAATGGTAGGAGAATACAATGCCACAAGGTAAGGGTACATACGGAAGTAAGGTTGGAAGACCACCAGCAAAGAAGAAAGCTACGCCAAAAGCAAAACCTTTGGCTAAAAGAGCAAGAGCAATGCCTTTAAACGCTAAACAAGCTAAGGCGGCTATACAGACTCTTAGAAACGATGCAGGGGCTAAGACCTACCGTAAAAACAAAGCTAAAGCTAAGAAGAAATAACATGGCAGTTAAAAAGTCTACAGTTAATAAAGCAGGTAACTATACTAAGCCCACTATGCGTAAGAACTTGTTTAACAAGATCAAAGCAGGAAGCAAAGGTGGTAGCGCAGGACAATGGTCTGCAAGAAAAGCTCAGATGCTAGCAAAAGAATACAAAGCTAAGGGTGGAGGCTATAAAAACTAATGGCTCTTAAAAAGTCACAAAAAAGTTTAAAAAAGTGGACAAAAGAAGAGTGGGGTACTAAATCAGGTAAACCTAGCACTCAAGGGTCTAAAGCTACAGGTGAAAGATATTTACCTAAAAAAGCAAGACAAGCTTTATCAACTAAGGAATATGCCGCAACCTCCAGAAAGAAAAAAGCTGACACTGCTAAAGGGAAACAAGTCAGTAAGCAACCTAAAAAAATAGCTAAAAAAACATCAAAATATAGAAAATAGTTCTTGACTTTCAGACCAATACGTGCTATAATATAACTATGTTATGTATTTAATATTTTTAATTTAAACTGTCCTAAAGGAGAAACAGTTTATGAATGAACAAGAGCTTGAAAAGTTCTATCGTTCTTATGAGGAAATGTTCAGGACTGAAGGTTGGAAAACCTTTATATCTGACCTTACTGAGGACGTAGAAAGAATTAATTCAATAGAAGCTTGTAAAGATGGAGAAGACCTTTCATTTCGCAAAGGACAACTTTCTGTAATATACAGTGTCTTAAATATTGAAACACAGTTAGAAATAGCTCAAAGACAAGCTGAAGAAGAGTAAACTAAAATGTTTATAATGATCGACTTCCGATGCGACAACGGACATACTACTGAAAAGCTTATAGATTCTAAAGCTACTGAAATAGAATGTCCTGAATGTTCACTGACAGCTAATAGAATAATCTCTCCAGTTCGTAGTCTTTTAGACCCTCTTTCAGGTGACTTTGCAGGTGCTACCATGAAATGGGCGAGAGACCGCGAAAGGAAGATTCAAAAAGAGCGTAAGGCTAACTCCTAACCGAACCCTTACATACAATACACCTCCATAATGAGATTACTCACGGAGTTTAATAATGGCAACATTAATAGATGAGCGTCAACCTTTAGACGATACAACTGAAACTGAAAGCGTAACAGACATAACTAAACAAGAGCCTCCAGTAGAGCAACCTCTTGTAAATGCAGAACCTACACAAGAACCCGAACAACAGGAAATTCCTGATAAATATAAAGGTAAGAGTACAGCGGATATAGTGCGTATGCACCAAGAAGCTGAGAAACTCTTAGGTAAACAAAGTTCGGAAGTAGGTGAATTACGCAAAGTTGTTGATGACTATATACAGACACAACTCTCTGAAACAGAAGCACCGCAACAAACTTCTGAAGAAGAAGTAGACTTTTTCTCTGATCCCGACAAGGCAGTCGAAAGAGCTATAAGCAATCATCCTAAGATCAAAGAAGCAGAGCAAGTATCTGCTCAGTATAAACAAAATGCGGCTATGACCGAACTTCAAAACAGACATCCTGATATGAAGGATATTTTGGAAGATGGTAAGTTCGTAGATTGGATCAAAGGATCAAAGATTCGCACACAGCTTTTTGCACAAGCAGATCAGCAGTATGATTACGAGGCCGCAGATGAGCTTTTCAGTAACTGGAAGGAGCGTCAGCAGGTAGTAGGACAAACTGCCGCTAATGAGAAACAACAACGCAAAGACACTATTAAGGCCGCATCTACAGGTAATGTTAGAGGAAGCGGAGAGCAGTCGGCAAAGAAAGTCTACAGGCGTTCAGACATTATTAAACTTATGAAGGATGATCCTGAACGATACATGTCTTTGTCTGATGAAATCATGCAAGCGTATCAAGAAGGGAGAGTCCGTAACTAATCTTATTATAGGACTTTTATCATGACTACATCAGTATATCCCGCAATGGGCGGGGCAGTAGACAACACTAGCGCGGCTACTTTTATTCCAGAGATTTGGAGTGACGAAGTAATTGCAGCTTATCAATCTAACCTAGTATTGGCTAACCTAGTCAAGAAAATGAGCATGACAGGCAAGAAAGGTGATACCATTCACGTTCCTAAGCCTACTCGTGGTTCTGCAAATGCTAAGGCAGAAAACACTGCTGTAACTATTCAGAACGCTGTTGAGGGCGAAATTCAGATTTCAATCAACAAGCACTTTGAATACTCTCGTCTTATCGAAGACATCACTCAAGCACAAGCTCTAGCTTCTCTACGTCAGTTCTACACTGGTGACGCAGGTTATGCTTTAGCCAAGCAAGTTGATAACGACTTGTTTACTTTGGGTAAGTCTCTAGGAAACGGAGACGGTTCTGATTGGACTCACAGCACTGTTTATAACTTCTCAGGAGCTTCTGGTATTGAAACTTATGCTGTTGATTCCGTAGCATCAAGTGACGTATTCAATGACGCAGGTTTCCGTGCCGCTATTCAGGTATTGGACGATGCTGACGTTCCTATGGACAACCGATGCTTTGTTGTTCCTCCTTCTCTCCGTAACGCTATTATGGGCGTTGATCGCTACATGTCTTCTGACTTTGTAGACGGACGAGGTGTACGTAATGGTCAGATTGGAAACCTATACGGTGTTGACGTATTTGTTTCTAGCAACTGCCCAATCATCGAAACTGCCGCAGATAACAGTGCAGGTGGAGACGTTAAAGCCGCTATGCTACTTCACAAGGACGCTATGGTTCTTGCTGAACAGCAGGGTGTACGTTCTCAGACTCAGTATAAGCAAGAGTTCCTTGGTACTCTTTATACTGCTGACACTCTATATGGTACGCAAGTAATGCGTCCTGAAGCAGGTGTTGTATTGGCTGTTAATGGCTAAGTAGTGAACTGGGGACTCCTCGCAATGGGGAGTCTCCTTTATTTTATTTTATTTAAGAGGTAAACATGTCATTATTTAGAGGCTCAACAGGTATAGGTACAGGAACTATAGAGGCTAAGGCACTTACGTTATCTGACTATGATACTGCGTCTTGGAATGTTTATAGCTTTTTTGGAAACGGCACTAGTAAGGTTTTTAACCTAGAATCAGACGCAGGAAGTTCAAACAACACACAAATTTATATAGATGGCGTTTACCAAGAAAAAGAAACATATAGTTTAACAGAAACAGTTCTAACTTTTTCAGAAGCTCCTCCTCTTGGAGCATCTATTGAAGTCATGGTTGCAGAAATTATGCCTATTGGTGTAACTACTTCCGACCTAGTATCTCATTTACCAGAAGGCACAGGAGCGTCTTTTACTGACGTTCAAACTGAACTCCGAAGTCTAAAGAAAGCTGTTGGTGGTACTAATCAAATTTTGTCAGTAGATACCTTTACTGGTGATGGTTCTACAACTACATTTACAATGACTGACTCCGCAGGTGATTCTTCCACACTTACTGTCGTTATTGACGGTTTAGTTCAAGAGATAGGTTCTTACAGTGTTACTAACGGCACTTCTTTAATTTTTTCTCAGGCTCCTTTATTGGGTTCCGTTATTGAAGTAAGGGCTTTAGTGCGTGGGGATATTATTTCTACTGAGTTAAAGACTAATGAGTTTGTAGCTAACGGCACAACTCTTGATTTTACTCTTAGTGCTTCTGCTATTAAGAACAATACTTTTGTTTATATTAATGGTGTGTATCAGTTTAAAAGCTCTTACGCAGTATCAGACACGACACTTACTTTTTCTCAAGCTCCTCCTAATAACTCTGTTATTGAGGTTATGCTTGTTGGGTTTACTACATCTATCGTAGCTACACCAGCGGCAGACAGTGTAGGAACATCAGCTATACAAGACAATGCAATTACCACAGCCAAGATAGCAGATAATTCAGTTACCACAGCCAAGATAGCTGACGATGCTGTAACAGCGGCTAAAATAGCTTCAGAGCCTATATCGGTAGGCATAACAACTGTAGTTACTTCTGCATCCATGACGGCTACGGTTAACACTCACGTTTACGTTAGCGCGGCAGGTAGAACTATTACGCTTCCTGCTTCACCAACCATAGGCCAAAGAGTCTTGGTTACGGTGGGTAACTTTACAGACACAGTGGTAGGTAGGAACGGAAGTAACATAATGAGCAGTGCTTCTGACTTCACAATGGATGCCGCTTATCTTTCCATACAATTCATATATACAGACGCAACGCAAGGGTGGGTAATGTCGTGAGTAATTTTTCAGATTTCATAGGTAGTGGTGGAGGTAGTGCTTCATTCCCCACAATCTTTTTACACAAGTCTCAAACATGGGTTCCTCCGCAAGACGGCAACATAATGATTCACGTTATTGGGGCAGGTGGTAGTGGTAGTTGTTCTAATAGTGCCTCCTACCTTCAAAGCGGTGCGGCAGGAGGTTATTGCAAAAAGAACTCTTTAGCTGTTACCACATCTGGCTCCTTTACTGTGGTGACTGGTGCAGGTGGAGCGCAGACAATAGGGTCTTTTTCGGCAGGAGTCGCAGGAGGCACTACGACTGTTGCAGGTACAGGACTAAGTGCTACGCTAACAGCTACTGGTGGTGCAGGAGGGGCTTTAAGTAGTGGCACTTACACTACTGGTGGTACTGCTTCCAATGGAGACATAAACAACGCAGGTGGACGCGGTGGCTGGAAGAGAGGCGGTGGTGCTGTTGGTTTAACAGGAGCAGGTAATGACGGGGTTATAGTAGATTTTTTAGGTACTGGAGGTAATTGCGATATTTTAGGAGATTTTTATTCTTCTAGTTTGGGCCAGTTGTCTGGCAGTGCTGGTGGCACAGGTACATATGTTTACACATACGGTATTGGTGGCGATTATGCGGCAGGGCCGTTAGCAGGTGCGGCAGGAATTTACAAAGAATCATTAAATGCCGCCTCTGGTAATGCCTCTATAGGTGGTGGAGGTGGCTGGGGTTATTATAATGGCGTAGGATACGTTACCTCAGGCCGTGGTGGTGAAGGCTGTGTTGTTATTCAGTACATACCGTAAAGGAGAATTAAATGAAATATATAGTTAAAGATGCTGACGGTAACATCACAAATACCATCGTTGCAGACGCAGAGTTTGTTGAGGCTAACTTTGAACACTATGAAGAGTGGGTTGCCCCTACACCCCCAGAGCCTACAGCAGAAGAGACTGCTCGTCAGTGGCGAGATTCAGAACTAGCCTCTACTGATTACATTATTTCTTTAACAGATCATCCACAGCGTGATGCTTATATAATTTATCGGGAAGCACTTAGGGCGTGGCCTTCTACAGATGCGTTCCCTGCTACTCGTCCCGAATTAGGAGAGTAATATGTCTTTAACAAAAGCAACAAACACGATGATCGAAGGAGCGCCTAACAATGTTAGAGACTTTGGTGCGAAAGGCGATGGTACTACAGATGACAGTACCGCTATTCAAGCCGCGTTAGACTTAAAAGGTCAGGTTTATATCCCTAGTGGCACTTATCTAATCAACACTACCTTAAGAATAAAGTCTAATACTAAGCTATATGGTGATGGTATTGAGGCAACTGTTTTAAAAGAAGGTGGTGCAGGTACAACCCTAGCTACGATGGCTACATCAATTCTTGTCAATCAAGCGTACTCCGATAATGATGCGGCTGGTAATGATTCAATGCACGTTGAAAATATTGCATTTCATGGGCAAAGGTCTACTGCTGTTGCTGATGGTTCAGCTACTTCTTCTAACAAAGGCATTGGCGGTGTGTACTTTAAGTATGCTAGTCGATCACGTATTAGGGATTGTTACTTTAAAGACGGTTGGTGTGGCTTTGTAATTACTGGGACTCGCACAGGGTTTAATTCCCAGTCACAAAATTCTATATTTGATTGCACTGTATATAACGCAACCTCATGGAATCAAAATGGTAATGCTGGCGTTCCAAGAGGAATATTAATTAATACTGCATATACTTATATGCGCGGTTGTTCAACTAACTCTTGTGCTACAGGGTTTTATATTGGTGGAGAACAGCTTGTCGTTGATTCCTGTAACACTTTTAACTGGACGTATGACAATGGGTTCTATTGTTTGGCCCCTGAGTTAGCTATGTCTAACTGTCGTGCAGACGGTAACAACTACGGCAACGGCATTACTCTAGCGTATAACACTGGAGCGCAATTAACTAACTGCTTTGTTCGAGACTGTTCTAACATGGGCTTTAGAATACACGCTCCGCAAAGAAACACTAACCTGACTAACTGTAGTGCAATCAACTGTGGTTACGGATTCAGGGCAGAGAACACTTTAGATTTTACAGGGGCTACCGTTACTGCGGCAGATGAAGTTATTAATGTAGCGCCTAGTGGTACAGCCAACGTTACAGTAAGAATGGTTACTGTTGACTTAGGAACGCCCATATCAGGCACGCTGTTTACTGCTGATGGTTGGCTTAATATGTCTGGCGCTAGTGTTGCAGGGTTTAACGGATCATTTCCTATATACAGTGTTAGCGGTAATACTATTAAGTACATATCTGAAGACGCTACTGCTGGCAATGCTGGCGGTACACCAGTAGTTAAATATTGTACTCACGATATAAACTTAAACAACATTGTTTCTGATACATCTGAATTAGATGGCATTCAATTACATGAAGCAGGCAATGTAGTAATTAACAACGCTACTGTTAGAACTGCAAAAAGAAATGGTGTGGGTATTGAAGACTCTAGGTCTATCACAGTCCATAACTCTATGTTCTACGAGACATACAAGTCTGCTGTGTACTCAGAAGATTCACGCAATGTTTGTATTGATAACGTGAAGACTTACGATACAAAAGGTGCGGCAGACACTGCATCTAATCGAGGTGTTGTTAGTTGGTATCAAACGCAAGGACTTACAGTGACTAATGTGGTAGGCACTAGCTATAAGGCGTATTGGATTTCTCAATTATCTACCGCTGAGACCATACCAAGTACAGGTATTGTTAAAGATAACTTTAGAACAGATAACATTACACAACAAGATTACACTAAATTTCCTATTCATTACGAGGGTTCTGGATCAGGTTCTCCTGAAGGTGTAGTGCTTGCTGGAGTAGGCTCCGTTTGGTATCGAAATAACGGAGGCGCTAATACATCTTTATACATCAAAGAATCTGGCACAACCAATACTGGTTGGGTTGCTAAATAAAATATAAGGAAAATAACATGGCTTTAACAAAAGCAACAAACAGAATGATCAAAGGCGCTCAGGTCAACATAAAAGATTTTGAAAGCCTTTCTTCTGGTGGTACTGACTGGCAACCAGCAATTCAAGCGGCTATTGATAGTTTAGATACTGGAAGTGACTACATTACAGGTGGAGTAATTTACTTTCCAGTAGGTCGATACTACATTAAGTCACCTATTGTAATTCGTACAACTGGAGAGGGAGTAGAAAAATTAACATCTGTTACCTTACAGGGTGAAGGAATTCATAACACTATTATTGATTGTGCGGAAGGGTTTGTGGGCAATGGTGAGTCCGCGCAATGGCAAGCTATTCAAGCATTAAACCCTACTTACTGCGCGTTTAAAGACTTTCAAGTGTTAGGAAACAATCGTGTGGCGATTGGACTTGAACTAGAAGGTGGAACCCCTCTTGTCGCTGGAAGTGAGATACTTGTTGAAAGAGTTTTTAGCCAAAACTTCACAGCCTCCTGTTTCCTCGTTCATCGTTGCTTTATGGTGACAATGACTCAGTGTCGATCTAAGGGCGGTGTAACAGGTTTCGATTTTAGTGGCGGTTACAACACTTCATTAAACGTAGAAAACTGCTATGCGCTAAATACTACTACCACAGGACAAGGTTTCTTAATTTCAGACGTAAGTTACAGTAACTTTACAGCCTGTGGCGCTGACAATACTGGTCGTTATGGGTATCGAGTAAGAAATACATCAGGTGTTTCTTTTGATAATTGTGGTGCTGAATCATCTTTAAGGTCGGGTTTTTTGTTTGAAGCAAATACAACATTTGATGATGATGCTTTAATAAGTGGAACTAGATGTACATTAAATTCTTGTTTTACGTCTGCTACTAATTCAGCTAATTCGGGGTACGGTTCGTTACGTAGCGAGTTAGAGAATCAAAATAAATTTTCTTTCACTATGCCTTCTGGAACGCCAGTAGTAGGTAACAATTATACTGTTAACGGATCGACATATAATGTTTATTATCTTAAGGTAAACGGAGACGGAAGCTCTTTTATTAAAACCACAAGAACAGTAGGATCAACTACACCCCCTGCATCTGGAACATTAAGCGGCACTCCAAATTTAACGTTTAATGCTTCTTCAGACCTTTTAAGCTCTGTTGATGTTGAGATTAACAGGTATGCTGAAAACAGTGTTACAGGTGCTATTTCAGTAACAAATGGAGGGGTTGATGAAAATCATAAACTTTCTCTTAATAGCTGTAAACTTACTGGTTCTATTGCAAGCACAGTTGCAGTTCTTAATCCTATTGATGTAACTCGCGTAAACAACTTGCCTGTTACTGGCGCTAATACTCCTGTTGTAGATTTAGCTTCTATATTTGGTAACTCTCTTAATTACTCAGGCATATTGCATATTGTTGCTAGTAACTCATCACCTGTCAGTTTATCGGCCGCTAATACTTCTTCTTATGTTCTTCTTGTAACAAAGTATACAATCGGTGCTGACTCTTATGCAATTAATGTGACAGAGATTGCTAAAAATGGATTAATAACAGGCGGTAGCGCAAATCATCCGTCATTTACATGGACAGGTGACGAAGCAAACAATCAATTAGAAGCTACTCCAGTTAGCAATACATCTGGTAACTTTTATTTTCACATTGGGCAGTTAGGCGCATTGTCCGCATCTTAATTTAACGAGGTTTTAAAATGTCAAATCCATTTATAGACAGGAAAAGAGAAGAACTTAACGGAAGCGTAACTGACATGGTTCCTGTGACTCCTTCTGATAGTACAGATAACGTAGGAACTAGTCCTAGATATAGACAGTCTACTTTAGCTTCACCCCCTGACGGTTCAGATGGCGTAACCAATAACATTGCTATTGGCCTATACATCACAGGAGCAGGAAACGTATCATTTCATAATATAGATGGAACTACGCGCACAATAGCTGTTCCTGATAACTTTTACTTAGTATGTTCTGTTAAGCGTGTGCTTGCTACTGGTACTACAGCTACTGGCATACATGCGATAATTGCATGATTGGCGCTAATGTAAGTGCATTCTCTATCGGCAAGGCTGTTGGTCGTGGTGGTGGTGAAGGGCCATTTGAACTTACTTACGCTGTGCAAGCTGGTGGTGCTTCTGGTGGAGGTAACGGAAATCCTATGGGTGCTGGCGGTGGCGGTGGATTACTAACGGCTACAGACAGTTCTACTTATGTTAAAAATACCGCTTACTCAGTAACAGTTGGAGCAGGAGGTTCAGGGTATGGCACCCATACAGGAAACAACGGTTCTAACTCTACTTTTGCTAGCCATACCTCTACAGGTGGAGGCGGTGGTGGTTATGGCGGTTCTCACGGAGTAGGTTCGGGAGGATGTGGTGGTGGAACTGGTTATTACGGAGCGCCAGCTGGCACTGGAATAGCTGGCCCTCCAAGACAAGGATATGACGGTGGTATTGGGTCAGGTGTTAGCCCAGTCTATGGATCAGGAGGCGGTGGTGGAACTGCAAGTGCAGGACTCAACGGCACAAGCACCACTATTGGAAACGGTGGCGCTGGAACGCAAATAAGCGCATCAGGTTTGACTCAGAAATTCGGTGAAGGCGGTGGAGGCGGTGGTTTTGGCTCAGTAGGTTTAGGAGGCGGTAATAACTCTACAGGCGGTGGCGGTAATGGAGGCAATGGAAGTGTGTTGCCGCAAGCTGGAGGAACCAATAGTGGTGGTGGTGGTGGAGGAAATGCAGGAAATGGGGCTAGTGGGGGTTCAGGTATTATACTTTTAATTTATCCTACTTCTGTAACAGCAACATTCTCTGCTGGCGTTACTTCTAGCTCGTCAACTCACTCAGGAAATACTGTTACTCAAATCACAGCCGCTGGCCCATCTGACACAGTAACCTTTGGATAATCACTATGGCACATTACGCAGTATTAGATAACAACATAGTCACTCAGGTGTTTGTCGGTAAAGACGAAGGCGACACTAACTGGGAAGAATATTACGGAGCAAAGCGCACCAGCTTCAATACTAGTGGCGGTGTTCACGCTAACGATGGTACTCCCTTTCGAAAGAACTATGCAGGGATTGGCTACACATTCGATGAGGAGCGTGATGCTTTCATACCTCCTCAGCCCTACCCTAGCTGGACACTGAACGAAGATACTTGTTTATGGGACTCACCTGTACCCTATCCAGAGGAAGGTATGTACAAGTGGGATGAAGACAATCAAGAGTGGGTAGAATTATGGACAGAGTAAAACAATTCTGGCGTAGCCGTAGTAACAGGTGGCAAGTCTTTGGTGTAACCTTGGCGGCTCTACAAGTCTACGTCCTACAGCTTAACTTATCTGCTGAAACTATTATGTTAGCTAGCATCCTATTTGGAATGGGTGGTATATTCTTCCGCTATCAAACAACACAAGCAATGTCAGAGAAATAAAAGGAACTTATTATGCTGGACGAACAAAGTAAACAAACTGTAGATGTGATTGCGGCCTCAACAGGGTTTCTTTCTTTAGCCGCTTGGTTGCCTCCCTTGGCTAGTTTATTTACTATTGTCTGGCTAGGCATTAGAATTTATGAGACAGATACAGTTCAACAATTATTAGGTAAGAAATAAATATGACTATTCTTTTAACTAAATCAAGAAACATTACTGGCGCTCCTCTTGCTTCTGATCTTGCAGTAGGTAACGGCTCTACTACTTTTGGTGCTGAGTTAGCAGTCAATACTGCCGATAAAAAACTGTACGTTAAAGATAGTACGAATGCTGTAGTTGAGATTGCAGGAGCATTACAGGCTTATCCTGTAGGTGCTGTTTATATCTCTGTGGACTTTACACCGCCTAGTACACTCTTTGGTGGAACTTGGGAAAGATTCGGAAAAGGTAGAACGCTTGTAAGTTTAGATAGCGAAGATACAGACTTTGACACAGCGGAAGAAACAATAGGCGCTAAGACGCATACGTTGACTACTGATGAACTTCCTGCTCACACGCATAGTTTTACTGCTATGCAATATACTGCAATTAATAATGACCGTGGGGGCGCTGGTCAGTTAGCTGAGTCTTCCTCTAGCAACACAGAGGCTACTGGGGGCGGTGTAGCTCACAACAACATACAGCCTTCCATTGTTGTATACATGTGGAAAAGAACTGCATAATGTCTATTCTTCCTTCTTTGATTGAACCTATTTCAAGTTTATTAGATAAGTTTGTAGAGAATAAAGATCAGAAAAACTTACTAGCTCACCGAATAGCTACAATGGCAGAAAGACACGCACATGAGCTTGCCAAGGGACAGCTTGAAGTAAACAAAGTGGAAGCCGCACATAACAATATGTTTGTCGCGGGTTGGCGGCCAGCAGTAGGCTGGATTTGTGCAATGGGCATGGCAGGTAATTTTATCTTGATTCCTATGGCTAACTTTATACTAGCCTTGGTTGAATCTGAAATAGTAATACCTTTAATTGCTCTATCTGAAATGATGCCTGTTCTTTTAGGTATGTTAGGTCTTGGAGCCATGAGAACAGTAGAGAAAGCTAAGGGCGTACAGAGAGACAAATAATGCAATTAACAAAGCAAGGATACACAATCTAATGACTTACTTACAGCTTGTACAGAGTGTACTAAGAAGGCTAAGAGAAGACGATACAATTCAGTCTGTGTCAGAAAATAGCTATTCAAGGTTAATAGGAGAGTTTGTAAATGATTCTAAAAGGATTGTAGAGGACTCTTGGGATTGGTCAGCTTTACGAACTACTTTTACTATTGACACAACAACTGATATTTTTAGGTATCAGCTTGAAGGTTCTGACATCAGTCTTAAAATTCTTGATATTATAAATGACACATCTAATTATTTCTTAAAGCCTGTGACATCTAGTTGGATGAACAATGCTTTTCTAAACAATCCTCCAGCTAAGGGTTCTCCTGCTTATTATTCTTGGAATGGCTTTAATGATAATGGGGAGGCAATCCTTGATTTATATCCTATTCCAGATGATAACTATTTTATACGTGTCAACACTATAGATAAGAAAGAGACACTAGTTGAAGATTCAGCAATTTTACATGTGCCTTCTAATCCTGTAATACATTATGCTGTTGCTTTAGCTTCAAGAGAGCGAGGGGAAACTGGCGGTACATCATCAGCAGAACTGTTTGCCATAGCGGATCAAACACTAGGCGACATGATTGCATTTGACGTAGCTCGACACCCAGAAGAAACTGTTTGGAGACCTATATAGTGGCTCAACAACTACAGAATGTAACAATTAATGCACCTGCGTTTGGAGGTATCAACACGCAGGATTCTCCTGTGGGTCTTGACCCTAGCTATGCGTCTATTGCAACTAACTGTGTTATTGATAAACTAGGACGAGTAGGGGCTAGAAAAGGCTCAGTATTGCTGTCTTCAACTGAGAACACTACAGGGGCTTCTACAGTAGGTACAAACACTGTAAAAGTAGAGACAATCTTTGAATCTTTAGATAAAAGCGGAGATAAGATTGTTTTCTCAGCAGGTAACAATAAGATATTTAGTGGCGTTGGTACTTTAACTGACATAACTCCATCAGGTTACACTATAAATAATAACAAGTGGAAGATTGTAAACTTTAATGATCATGTTTATTTTTACCAGACAGGACATGAGCCTTTAGTTTACACTGATTCTGGAAGCCAAGGACTTGTTAAGCTGACATCAGTTACAGGTTTTGACGGCCCTAATGGTATTGTTTCGGTATTCAATGCAACAGCAACAGCTTCAGAGACGACAACACTTGTAGTTAATGACGGCACTACAACAGTTAGTATAGCATCTGCATCCTACACTAGTGTTGCTGAACAAGTCACTGCAATACAAGGTGCTTCTAATTATAGTAATTTATTATTTACTGTAGCATTAAACGATGCATCTGATGGTTTTAAATTTACTTATAAAACAACAGGTGCAGTCTCTTTTTCTCCAACTTTAACAGGATCAGGAAGCAGTCACACAGTTACTCTTCTAATTGCAGGAAGTGTTGATGCTCCTTATCAAGCCAATGAAGTATTAGCGGCTTTTGGTCGTTTATGGATAGCAGACATCACAGGCAATAAACATACTATATACTGGTCAGACCTTCTTAATGGAAATGATTGGAATGGTGGTTCTACAGGTGCTATTGACTTAACAACAGTATGGCCTTCTGGTTATGATGAAGTTGTAGCACTTGCGGCACACAATAACTTTCTTATTATTTTTGGTAGGATGTCTATTGTTGTTTATTCAGGTGCAGACAATCCTACTACAATGGTTTTACATGATACTGTCAAAGGTGTAGGTTGTGTTGCTAGAGATTCTGTACAGCACACAGGTACTGACATTGTGTTCCTGTCTGACGCAGGTGTGCGTAGCTTTGGTAGAGTCATTCAAGAAAAGTCTATGCCGATGAGAGACATAAGCAGAAACGTCAGGAATGACTTAGTACGGCAGGTCAACGAGGAAAGAATACTAGACTCTACGCTATCTTCTGTTAAGTCCTTGTATAGCCCAGAGGAAGCCTTCTATCTTTTAACTTTACCTACAGGCAACATAACGTACTGTTTTGATATGCGACAGGCGTTACCTGATGGATCACACAGAGTTACTACGTGGGCAACTCCTATTGCGTTGTGTTATACAAGAACGCAGGAAGGCTTTATATATATGGGAAGACAAGGAGGCATATACAAATACACAGGTTTTGTAGATGGCTTGTGTACTCTTGTTGGCGGTACGTATACTTATTCAGTTTCTTCTTATCCTTTATCTTATTTTAGCAATCCTTTAGATTTTGGAAACTCGTCAAACATTAAGTTTCTTAAGAAGTTTAAAATGACAATCATTGGAGATGCAGAGGCACAGTCTGTATTAAGTTGGGGATATGATTACTCAGACTCCTATTACAAACAAACTTTTAACTCTAAAAGAACTAACCCAAACATAGCTTATTATGGTGTAAGCGAATACAATGTTACAACTTCTGAATACACAGCAGGTACTCAAACTCAAGTACCTAATGTACACGGTTCAGGACATGGAAACGTAGTCACTGTTGGTTTAGAGTCTACAATTAGCGGTAGTGAATTTTCAATACAAAAAATTGATATAAACGTATTATTAGGGAGACTTTTTTAATGAGTAATTATACAAAAGCCACAGACTTTATGGCTAAAGATAATTTACCAACAGGTAGTGCAGGTAAAATAGTAAAAGGTACAGAAATAAACGATGAGTTTAACTCTATCGCTACAGCTATTGCAACTAAAGCAGACTTGTCAGGGCCAACATTCACAGGTGTAGTTACTGTTTCAACACTATCAGCAAGTAGCCTCACAGGAACACTATCAGGTACAATTAGCGGAGGGAGTTACTAATGGGTTTTTTATCAGACTTGTTATCATCAGGTCAAGCTTATCAGAGCTTAAAAAGAGATATAAAAAGAAAAACAGACTTTAGAGATGAAACACTAGAGCGTGGTACTGCCGTAGGTGAGCAAGGATACGAGCAGTCACAGTTTGTTCCCTTTAGTGTTACATCTAGCACAGGTGGTATACAAGGCAACGCTGAAGGTGGGTTTGATATGAACCTATCTGAAGAACAACAGGCTATGCAAGACCGTCTGTTTGGCATGTCAGGCGGTTTCCTAGATGAGCTAGGCGGTGATCCTCTTGATCGACAAAAGGCTTTATACGAGCAAATAAGAGGCATACAAAGCCCAGAGGAAGAACGTCAACGACTTGAGCTAGAGAACCGTTTAAGAGGACAGGGTAGGCTAGGTTTAATGACTGCTCAGTATGGCGGTAGTCCAGAGCAATTTGCACAAGCGTTAGCGCAAGAACAAGCACGTAATGAAGCGGCTTATCAAGCTTATGGACAGTCTCAGGCAGACAGACAGCAAGCTTTCGGTTTAGCTAGTGGTCTTATGGGTCTAGGCTACGTACCACAGCAACAGTTAGGTGAGCTTTATAAACTAGCTACTCCTACAGCATCCTTAGCACAAAGCGGTAGAGAAACAGGTGCGGCCTTAAATGTTGAATCAATGTTAAAAACCTTGTTTGACAAGGAAGGTGGTTACATTGGACAAACATTAGGAACAAATTATAACCCTAAGACAGGAGAACGTGTAGGTGGTATCTTTGGGGCGCAAGCGGCTAAAGATGACGCTAGAAGTGGTTTCTGGAATGATTTACTTGGTACTATAGAAAGTGCAGTTACTGCTGGCGCTAGTGGTGGCGGTGGTCGTAGCGGTGGTGGCTAATTGGTCTAAAACCCAATAACAAATTATTAATAGGACAATATAATGGCAGATCGAGATTTAGTAGGCTTATTAACAGGCACTCCTACGCAACCAATTCAACCTCTTACAAGAAATCAAAGACTTGCTCAAGAAGCAGGAGGTGGCGGCAGGGCCGTAGGTAAGCTGTTTGCTAAACTAACAGGAAGAGAAGTTCCAGACAACCCTATGGAACAACTAGAAAAATTACTTCCTAATATGAATCCTGAAAATCCTGACGATTTAAGTCAGCTTGCTAAGTTACAAATGTCTTCAGGAAATCAAGTAGGGGCCGCTAGGACAATAGCACAAAGAAATGCTATTTTAGAAAAACAACAGGCAGTTTTAGAAAAACAAGAGCTTGAAGATCAAGGAATGGCTGATAGGGTTTCTTTATCTACGTATGTACAGGAAAAATATCCTGAACTACCTCAGTTAGCGATGTTAGTACAATCAGGAATTGTCACAGCTAAAAACTTAAAAGACTTTTTACCTGATGCTACAGGAGATGTTAATGCTCAGTTTGGAGGATCAGATAAATGGGTAGATGAAGAAGGGAATTATTTTTATGGAACACAAATAAAAGACCCAAAAACTAAAACTACTTCAACATCTCTTTCCCCTGTTGATGCTTCGGGGCCAACTGAACCTGTAGGAAATGTTACTCCTGTTGGTTCTTCTGGAGAGACTTCAGCAGAAAAACAAGCAAGAATAATTGAAACGTCAACAGCTAAAGAGAAATCAAAAGAATTTCTAAAAAACAAAACTCAGGCTGTTGGTGGTTTACCTGCTTTACTTGATAATAAAAAGAACATTGAGGAAGCTCAAAAAATACTTGAAACTTTACCAACAGGCGGCCCTATCAACATAGCGGCTTACGGTATAGAAGATTTCTTTGGTGTAACTAGCGGCAATAGAGCAGACTTTGAGCGTGTGTTAGCTATGGAAACTTTTAAGTCGTTAAAGCCTATCTTTGGTGGTGTTATTTCTGATCCTGAAAGAATGGCCTTATTAGAAATAGCGGCAACAGTTGGAAGAGGAAACAAAGCTAATAGTGCAATTATTAAAAGATTAATTAAAGATATGAATCAAAGAATTTCACAAGCTAAACTATATTCTGATTCAGAAGACTTTGACGAATACAATGCTTTTGTACAAGAGTTGTTAAAGGAAGATAAAGAACCCGAAAACGAAAAAGTAACGTTTGATATGTTGAAAAAAAGAGCGGGGAAATAATGAGTAAACTTTATGATGTTGATCTTCCTAACGGTGAAACTATTTATGACGTACCTGTGGGAACCAGTGAAGAAGTAGTCAAAGACTTAGCAATTTCTGGCGGCTTGGCTACTCTTGAAGACTTTGCTCCAAAACCAACTCCTACAGAAGAAGACTTGCCTTGGTATCAGGACGTAGGTGATTTCCTTAAGGGAAACATGGAAATACCTTTGGGTCTTGGAGGTAGTCTTGCAGGAGCCGCGGCAGGTATTCCTTTAGGCCCTCCAGGAATGGTAGCAGGGGGAATCATAGGCGGTTCAGTAGGGACAGGAGCAGGGTCTTTAACATCTGATGTTTTGGAAGGTAAAGAACTGGACTTTCAATCTGCTGTTAAAGAAGCTTTAATATCCGCAGGGTTTGATGTAGCAACTTTAACTTTAGGTAAGTATTTAAAAGGGCCATATCTAGCCGCCAAAGCCGCTTTAGGTTATGGGCCAAAGGAAGTAGCGGAAGAAATAATAAAGGAAGGTTTAGAGACAGGATCAGCTGAGTCTTTAAAAGCAACTCAAAAGATTTTAGAAGAAAGTGGGTCTAGTTTAACGAGGTATCAAACAGGACAAGCCTCTAGTCTTGCTGTCTTTGCTGAAAAGATAGGGGATGCAGGTCTTTTATCAGGTAAGGAAGCCACAGGTAATGTAAAGAAAGTAAATGAAGCGGCACAGTCAGCGTTGAACGACATAGCTAATGCTGTTGACTTAAGAACTGGTGCGTCTCCTTCCGATCTAGGGGAAGCAATGTTTGACATTTTATCCGCAGGTCGATCAGCACTTAGTGATTCCTATGGTGACGGTTTAGATTCTATTATGAGTCAAGTTAAAAACAGAACTGTAAACACGGCAGGAATTAAGAAACAACTAGAGTCATACTTAAAACAAAACACTATAAAAACCTCAGATGTAGTTGATGGTAAAGTGGTGACTAAAGATAAAATACTTCTTGACGATGCTACTATAGCATATATTGAAAAAGAACTAGCAGGAACTTTAGAATACGGAAATATGTCAGCACAAGCTTTAATTCGTCTTGATAAAATGATGTCAGCACAAATGCGTCAGTTTGGAACTAAAGGAACGCAAAACTATAATTCAGTGGCTGATGGAGAACTTATAAAATTACAAGGTATCTTAAAAGATTCTTTTATAAATACTTTAAAACAAGCTGACCCTAAAATGGCAAAGGAATATGCGTTACTAAAGACTTCCTATAAAGAAGGACTGTCTGGTTTGCTTCCTGTGTTAAATAAAAATACAATAATGAGAGCAGAAATTGGTGATTATAAAGCTTTAGGCGCTATGTTGACTACTCAATCTAATAGTGACAAAATTCAAGGTTTTATGAAAAGCATAGATGAGGCTTATAAAGAAATAGGTAAGAGAGAGGGATTACCTTCAGAAATAGCCTATGGTACAGCTAAGGAAGCAAAACAAGTCATTAAACAGTCTTTCCTTAGAAACTTGATTCCTGATGTATCTTCTCCTGATTTTGATATTTCACGTTACAATAGTCTAGCCGCCCAATTTAGTAAACCAGACGCAGACAAAAGATTAAAAGTTATTATGGGTGAAGACTACGCAAGGACAAAGCAGATATTTAATCTGTTTTCTGAAGCCAGTAAAAGACCAGAAGGAAACTTCGGTACTTTATTTCTAAGAGGTAAAGAGTTTCAAGCTCTTCAAGGGTTATCTTCTTCTGTTGGCGCAGGTGCAGGTGTAGCCATAACAGGTGGGGCTTTAGGTGCTATGGTAGGGGCGTTTGTAGCACCCTCTATAGTCTTAGCTACTCCTATTTTTCTATCAAAAGCTGCCTCTAATCCTAAAGCTGTGAACAAGTTACTTGCTTTTGAAAAGATGACGTTTAAATCTCCTGAAGCTATGGAAAAGTTCGCAAGTTTTATTGTCAGCGACACAATGGATGCTCTGTCTGAAGAAGAGCAAGCGGAAATGCGTAACTACTTTAGACAATAGGATAGTTAAATGGCTGATAAAGAGTATGATAGCTTTTTAAGAGACCTTCTGGGAGAGTATACTGTCAACACGCAGGAAAGATATGCACGTACTCCTGATTTTTTCCCTACTGCTGATGACGATGTAGGTTCAATTACTGCTGTTGATCCTACTTGGCGAGACTCCATAAGGAACATCCTTGCGGAGTCTTTAGGTGGAGAACGGAAAAACTATAGGCAAGCAGAAAACCTTTTATCTGTAGGTGACTTTCTACCTGCTGTTGGTGGTGGTTTGATGTCTGCCGATATTGCTGATGAATATGAGGCGGGAAACTACGGAACAGCAGGAATGTTGGCTATGTTAGGGGCTGTTCCAGTGGCAGGGCCATCTTTAGCCAGAGGAGGTAAGGGTCTCTTCTCAAGCGCAGGTAACTTAGTTAACAGAGTGGCGCAAAACGTCCCAACAGATATTGCTGAGTTTTATACTAACCCTGTAAAAGGGGGAATAAACTTTCTAAAAGAATACGGAAAGTCTGTAGCTCCTGCTGTTAGGGAAAGCATTGATCCTGCGGCTGTTGCAAAACGCAGGGTTTTAGGTATTTCTGATAGAAAGTTAGATGATTGGGCAAGTGATGTTGGACAAGACGCAGAAAAGACAGCTATCGCTATTAATAGGCAACTTGATATGCCAGAGGATTCCTTACTTGAAAAAAGCGTTGTGGGGCTTAACTATTTAGATTCAAGAATTGCTAGATCAGACGGAGCCACCCTGTCTAAGGGCATAGGTCAAGGATTTAGAACTACAGGTGAGATTCCAGAGTCTATAATTCAAAGAGCTACCAAGCATTTGACTGATGGCCCTCATATTAAAAAACAAAACTATAGATATGACTATCAAATTAAAGACCCTTCTGTAGATAAAAATGTAGGTTACGTAGAATCTATTGGTCTTTCAGGAGGAGGGGCGCAGGTAGTTAGGTCACTTCACGGAAAATCTACAGACACCTATTTAAAAGTCGTTAATAACCTCCGAAAATCTACAGGGACAAAACCCAAAGCTAAATTAGACTCTGAAGGAATGGTAGAGTTTATGCAGATAGCTTCTACTTTAAACAACAACACCTATCAACTAATGAAAAAGCTAGGTGTTAGCGGTCAGCCTAGTCAAGTTGTAAATGATTTATTAAGGGCTAGAGCAAAAACACTTAAAGGTTCTAAGCTTAAAAAAGGAGAACAAAAAGTTTTAGATTCTTTTAATAAACTATTAGACACTAAAGCTATAAAAATGGCAAGAGTAAGTGACGAAGCAGGGAACTCTGTTGGTGCTAGAAATTTAACAGACATTAAAAAACCTGAAGGTTACTTAGTTACACAGCAGTCTTATAATTCAAGACAAAAAGAACTGGGCGGTGTTAATGCTTTTGTTGTAGTTGATCCTAACAAAGAAAAGATGTATACAATGTTGAGTGATGGACATGACATCTTTGGTAAAGACCCTGTTGGTGGTCATGGTTTAATCACTGTCTCTCCGCTGATTGAGTCTTCAATTAAAACAGGTGCTAAGTATAACAACAAACAAATAAAAACCAACATGACAAAAAGAAAGATTAACAAAGCACTGAAAGAAACAGAAAAAGTAACAGGTGTAAAACAACTGCCAAAAGAAACAAACGAGGCTTATACAAAAAGAGCCATGAAGTTTTCTAAACCTCAAGTTACTGAGGCTGACGTAGCTAGAGCTAATTCAGCTAAAAGAAAACTACAAGGGACAGCAGGGGCCGCAGGGTTACTAACGACAGCAGGGGTTGTTTCTGCACTAGAAGACGAAGAATAAAAAGGGGCCACTTAAGGCCCCTTAGTTTTATAACAAGTTACAACTTTACACTATTTCACATGCTCCACCTACACACGCTAACTCTTGAGAACCTGTAGTATTATCCTCTTGTTCAAAATGTTCAAGGTCATTCCAATTAACACCCACAGGCATCTGCTGTACTAACTCCTGATACTTATCCTCGCTGATGTCTTCATAAGGAGCTTGCTGATACACATGATCACTAACTGGCAACAAACTAATCCCACTACACAAGTCAAAGTTATTCCAAATCCACTGAGCAACTTCCAAGAACTCATCGTCTGTATAATAAACAGTGATACTTGGCTTATGTTCACACCAGTGGTTCTGGTAAGCCTTCCATAACTTAAGCTGTTCCATTGCACCCACCTGTTTGACTGTAACACTAGTCTCTGGTGACTTCACAGGGAAACTATAGACTAAGGATGCAGGGGACATAATGTCTTGCTCTACAGGGAATCCTCCTGCTGACATGAACTGTGCAAGTGGGTCTTTCGCGTCTGAACGAACTCTTCTAATGTAATGCTTAGAAAACCTAGGATGAATGCCACTAGCGCTATCGACCAACTGAGACACAGTACCACTAGGCTTAACGCACGTAATAGCCACTGACTGGTTGATTCCCAACTTGTTTGCCCAAGCTTTATTAGTTTTGATTGCCACATCTTTTAAATCCTCCAACCACTTTGCTGACGCTGTGTCATTACTTAAGACCTTATGATCCATAATGCCTGTCAAGCTTAAACCAAGCAAAGCCTCTTCCTCTGTGTTTCTCTGCCACAACTTACGTAGATACCTGAAGTCAGTCAGAGTAGCCTGTAGTGTCCCTATAATAGCCGCCAGTTCTACTTTTTCCTTGAGGGTAGCTTTGGTATCGTTCGCACGTACAACCACCTCAGACAGATTACAGAACTGATTACTGCGTAATATGATCTCACTGCAAGGGTTAGTCCCGAAGTCCTGCTCTGCGTCTCTACGTCCATTCCTAGCGGCTATCTTCTGTGCCGCAACTCTACTAAAGATACCACGCTCACCTGCCTTAGACTCGTACATATTCTGCATTTCAGACAGGAAGGACTCAAAGTCAGGCTTCTCTGTGTACGCTACGCTGTTGTTAGCTAGTCTACGGTGTCCTTCACTGCGCCACCAATCACCCATCTTAGCCTTAGCCATGCGAGGGTCGGATAGGTTGGACAGGCTAATCAAAGCAGACCTACGTACACCACCCACCACTACAATGTCAGCTATCTTACAGCAGATGTCGTGACACTCAATGGATGTCAGCTTGCGTCCTGTAGCCTTGGTGAACACCTCTATACAGAAGTTAAACAAATCTACCAAAGGCTCAGGGCCGCTTGCTCTACCACCGAATGTCTTAAGCCTTGCTCCCGCAGGTCTCACTTTGCTTACATCCCACTGAGGTACTTTACCTGCGTACAACATAGCTATCAACTCACGGAATGCAGATGCCCAACCAATCTTACTGTCGGAAACAACAATCACACTGTCAGTTTTATGGAAGGACTCAGCAACCATTGGTAGCTTGTTGATGAAGTTACGCTCAACACTAAAGCCTACACCTGTGCCACACATCAAGACATACATCAACTCATCAAAGCTACGAGGTGAGTCTATGTGCAAATAACTGCAGTTAAACCCTGCTACATTGTCTTTGTCGAGTGCTTCCCCTGCTGTCATCATACATCGCATTGAGGGCATTACTTTTAAGCTGTGTATTCCGTTGTACAGTCGTTTGGCTGTCTTCTTGTCAAGCTGTCCACGGTTGACCCAGAAGTCCACATAACGCTGTACTGTCTCTTCCCAAGTCTCTCTACGTTTTTCTTCAGGCATCCAACGTGCGTAGCGAGACTTATGTATAAACTGCTGATATTGATCCATTAACTATTCTCCTTGGAAACCATAATGGTTAGTTTGTTTAAGTACCACTTAGCTTTATTTAAGTCCTCTACCTGCTTGCCCTTATAGTCGTACCTCCAAAGGTACTTCATACAGTTGCCCTTGAGGTATCCTTTGAATGCTACTGAAGACATGGACTCCTCTATAGCTTCAATACACTCAATGTTGCCAGTGTTGTAATGCTTTGGCTTATTAACTACGTCTTCAAGCTCTTCATCTGCAATGACATGGTAGGCTGTCATGGCCTCGTCAGTGACTATATAACTCTTAGGGCCGCAGGGTATTATAGCAGGATGTTCCTTAGCTACCCTATCCCAATCAGCAGGAGTTGCGTCATTAAGTCTCATCTTCAGTATCCTCTGTAAATTTATCTCTATTAATAATTAAGCGATCTTCAAAAGCTTCCAAAATATCTTCAGGGGTTATGTCTAACACTTCACACAACAGAACAACATCGTACTCCCTTATTACTTCTTCCTTTAATTCCTCAAGTGTTAGTGACATTTTTATTCCTCACATACTTCAGTAACTCTTTGCTTGTCTTTACAGTGAAATGAGAGAAGCCTTCCTTATCACACCACTGCCCCATAGTTAATTTACTGCCCTTCCTTACTTTCTTGTTAGGGTCTGACAACACAAATACTAACTCCCAATCTCCGATAGAATCTCTTATGGATGTGTACTTCTGTGTGTCCCCTACTCTAAAGTAACCCTTAGCCTCAATCAGTATCTTCTTGTCTTCATGTACAAAGTCTGGAAGATAGTTCTTACGTATAATGTAAGGTAGCTTGTAAGGCTCATACTTAAACTCTTTATTAAGAACATCGTAAAGAGCAGACTCAAGACCCGATCTAAAAACCTTCTTCATCTAGTATGATCTCCTGTACGTTAGGTTCCTTAACTACTTTACAAAGAAACTTAGGAGCGTAGGAATAATTGAATACTCTTAAGTCTGGGTAGCAATGTTTTTTGAACTGACAGTAAGAGCAACCAACGGAGAGTTTTAAGTTTCCTGACTTGCCATCGGGCAAAGGCTCGTAACAAAGTAACTCTGGTTCTGGATGCTCTACTAGCTTTTTTACATGGCGTACTCTCTCTGCTATATCCTGAGACAGCGCATCGTAAACTCTAGCATTCTTATCATCCAAGTCGTACTTGAGGTAGGTCAGGTGTCCGTTGGCTTTGTCCATAGCTAACCACCCGAACTTCCTGTCTCCTTCTGAGTGAGCGTAGGCTTTGATCTGATCAATATAACCAAAGGGATCGTCAAAGGCAAGCGATCCATCCTTGAACTTCTTAAACCCATAACTGCTTGCTGACTTGACATCAGTAACAACACCGTCAATCTTGCAGTCCATGTGACCCACGATTCCTTCAACTTTACATACCTTTTGTTCGTCAGTTACACTATGTCCTGCCATGCGAGTAAGGAATAACAACATCTCCTCAATCAAGTGACCGTACATAAACTTCACATAAGTGTGTGGTAGAATGTCTTCGCCCTCAGTACCGTTGACATGATTCCATAGGTACTTATCGGTGCGCCCAATGTTAGACAGGCGTAGCTTACGGTTATCCTTACGCTTCTCCCTGCCAAACTCTGTACGCATAAGAGCCTTAACACCCTCACCAAACTTATCTATCTCTGCCTCAACGTCTACGGATGAATCAGCGTCCTTGCTAATCATTAGATCGTAGATGTCTTGCACCAAGTTATCCGTTGTCTTGTTGTTGTTCATTTAAAACCCCTTTGGCTTCCTGTGGTGTACATTTGAACCACTCGTTATTCCTTTCAAACAACTGCTCTAACTTTGAGTGGGCTGTAGATTCAGCCTTACGTCTATCATCAGTATCATAACTATAGTATAACACATAATCTCTAAAAGGGGAAGAGGTTTGATAATTTTTTAACCTGTCTTCCGCGTCTATAGCCATCCCTACTTTTACCCAACCGTCCCAAGCTTTGTTAGTAATTATGTAAACAGCACCTTCTTTAACAGTATTGTACTGAAGATGTACATACTCGCCCAAAACACGAGCTTTTCTTTTTAATCTGTTTTGTCTGCTTTTGATATTATCGCAAGTTTTACAGATGTAATTATTTTTCTTAACATTCCCCTCCCCCCACACATCTTCTGTTAATTTAATTGAACAGCGGTTGCAGTGTTTATTAGTGGGTGTCCGCCCAACTATCTCCAACTTTAAACTCCCCTGCGAGGGGGCAGTTAAGTTTGTAGTGGAGTCCTGCGGCTTCGACACAACTGGTTGCAAGTCCTCCGAAAACCTTTGCTTTCTCTTCTCTGACCTCTGTCTGGATTTCATCGTGTATATTTCCTATAAAGTTATAGTCAATGTTCCATTTAGTTGCGTACTCATCCAACAAACACAAGGCTTTCTTCATAACAATAGCCCCTGCGGACTGCAACAAAGTGTTCAGTGCCGCGTGTTGTGATCGTACATAGACCCTTCGCCCATCCAAGCCAAGAACATAGCCTCTTCCAGATGCCACTGCAACTCGTTCTCGTAGTCTTCCAAGAGATGGCGTATTGCCAAGGAATTTTTCCTTAAGTCGTTTACCATCCTTTGCACTTCCTCCAACGATACTTCCGATTTTGGAATCTCCTGCTCCATAAAGGAAAGCGTATATGAAAGTCTTTGCTTGGTCTCTAGTTTCAAGGCCGCTAGCCAACTGATTTGCCGTGTGAATATCTCCTGTGAGAATTTCATTTGTATAGCCCTCGTCATTCATGTAATGTGCAAGCATCCGTAACTCAAGACCGCTTGCGTCCATACCTACAAGTTTGTAACCTTCTGGTACTGTCCATACGTCCCTGCACTGCTTACCGTAAGGAGAGTAAACTGCAGGTACTTGACCCATGTTAGGACTGGAATGAGTCATACGTCCTGTCACTGCTCCGTTAGGATTAACGTAGCCATGTACTCTACCGTCCTCTTTAACAGCCTCTAACCAACTCTGAACTTGAGCCACACGCTTCTGTATCATAAGATACTCAGCTATCAAAGCGGCCTGTGGTATGCCCTTCACTGTACCTAGCACTGCCTCATCAACGATGGCCTGTCCTGTCTCAGTGAATTGCTTAGGTTTCCATCCATAATACTGGAGGTGTCTGCCTATCTGCTGTCTTGAACCTAGATTAAACACAGGGAAATCTATGCGACTAAAGGGTGCTACCGCTTCCTCCCAGTTATCACCAAGAAACTTGAGTCCAACAACCGATTGCGTACCATCCTTCTTAAACTTGGGCGTAATCTCTTTGACAAATGTCGGTAACGGTTTGAAAACCTGATGCACTTCATCTTCAAGGTCATTCTTTTTCTCCTTTAATGTAGCCAGTAAATGGTAAGCTTTCTCTTGGTCTAAGAGCCACCCCTGTTTAATCTGCTGAGTAACAATGCTTTGTACTTGATGCTCAAGATCAATACTTTCAGACTCAAAGCCTCTAAGCTCAGAAAGTAATCTCTGGTACACCAACGCATTAACTCTAACGTCCTGTATGCAATACTCCAACATATCATACGAAAAAACATCCCAAACATTATGATCTCCTTTGGGGCAATTAAGTATAGAACCCCAGTTATCTAAGGAATGACCACCCTCTCTTGACGGATTAGCTAGTCGGGACATTACCAGTGTGTCAGTTATTTTACACTTGCTAAAGTCTACCGCTAGTAGTTTTTCCAGTACAGGTATATCATATCCTATAAGGTTGTGACCAATTAGTTCGCACTCGTCCTGCAGTTGTAACCAAGTTATAAATTCAGGTAGTCTATCTCCCGACCAAGTTAAGGAATCATCGTGTCCTAGCTGTCGCACAACAATACACCATACTGTATCAGGGTCAAGGCCGTTGGCTTCAATGTCAAGTACAAACTGTTTCATAATTAAAACTCCGATTCTTCACCCATAGGGCAACTAGTTTCAATCATCCGACCTGTCTCTTTATCATAGTAAAGGTAACAAGCCGCACCAGTGAGTCCAACAAATCTGTTCTTGAGTACACGAACTGTTGTGGTGTTCCGTGTCTCAGGGTCAGCGTGTTGCTGATCTCGTTCAAGTCCAATGACCATATCACTTAGCTGTGCGATAGCCGCTGAACCACGTAGTTCTCCTAAACTAATCTTACCACCATCTTCATGTGCCTTTGAGCCGCTAGGTCTACGCAAGTGTGATACTAGGAATAGCCCTACACCTGTCTCCTGAACTAGCTTTCTAAGGTTAGTCATAATGCTGTCGATGGCTTTACGCTCGTCTCCATTGTCCTGATCGCTAACCACAATGCTTAGGTGATCAAGAATGATCCACTTGCAGTCCAACCCTTTAGCCATATAACGTATGCGCCCAAGTAGGTTGTCCTCATTAGTAGAACCCCAGTGATCAAACATATAGATGCGCCCAGAGCCTAACGTCTTATCCCAATAACTCTTCTTCTCTTCCTCAGAGATAGTCTGGTTAAGATGTAGTTGCTTCTCAGCTTCAATGGACATGATGCCTAATGCTGTCTTAGGTATGTCCTCTTCCAACGCTAGGATGCCTATGTTGTCCTCCGTAGCACCTAGCAAGTAATGCTCTAACTCACGTACCATCTGAGACTTACCCATGCCGCTACCACTAGTGATTGTGACTAACTCACGAGGACGGAAGCCATAGGTGTACTCATTCAGACAAGCCCAAGGATAGGGTATGGACTTGACATCGGATTGCTTGATGATTAAATCCCAAGTCTCATTACCTGCAATGATTCCATCAGGCTGATATGACTTAGCGTTCCACCACTCACGAACAAAGGCTGTGACCTTGTTAGCCTTGAGCATATCCCCTGCGTCCTTCATGGACAATACGACATTCTTTGCCTTGTTAGGGGTGAACAAATCAAGGACAGACTTAGCCGCCAACTGTCCTGCTTTATCTGCGTCAAAACAAATGACTACGTTCTCAAAGGACTCTAACCACTCAAGGTTTTCTTTAATGTCTTTTGATGCTCCGCTTGAGCCACTTCTAATGGAGACAACAGGCCACTTTCCGTCAAACATTTCGTGAACTGCAAGTGCGTCTGCCTCGCCCTCTGTGACCGTAATGTACTTACCGCCACCCTTGAAAGCCTGTTGACCGAACAACCCAACATTATTAAATTCTCCTGTAGCATAAAAGTTCTTGTTGTCCACAATGCGTACCTTAGTGCCTAACACTGCACCTGAGTCCTTGTCGTGGTATGGGTAGTGATGTTTACTGACCTTCCCATCAGGGGCAAACTCAACGGTGACTCCGTACTTCTTAGCCACCTCTTGGCTTATTCTCCTGTCAGGGATTGCCGCTACTGTTCCTGTCATTTCC